>JAAHTH010000574.1_pt1 | contig 15490 bp, 17 predicted proteins | sample 6116091 | NCBI WGS metagenome assembly JAAHTH01 (sample SAMN13939990, study PRJNA603662) | sponge metagenome | isolation source: marine sponge | host: Mycale hentscheli | place: New Zealand | collected 2006
AATAAATTAAATTTAAATTGAAGAGATTGGTTTTTTTCTATAAAAGCAACTGAATTATATCAATATTAAATCACAACTATTAATTATATATTTTAATATAAATAAAATATATAATGGCTTGTCAAAAAATATTACAACTTTACGGTTATAAATCAAGTGAAGATTTTAGACAAAATTTTAATAAAAGAATGTCTGGTGGTATAAAACAAAATGGAACAGTTACAAACTTAGTTTGGAGATGGAATCAAACAAATTTTAGAATAAATAGAACAACAAATATAGCTTCTAATGGTTTTGGATTAAAAAATTGTAATACTTATCCTATCAGAATTTATGGCTCATTAATAAATGGCATTAATGTTAATAGAACCGGACAAAGAACATAGATATATTATTTATCACGAATAGTCCATGTTCTTTTTTTACCTTTTACAACCTTTATTTGTTTTTTAGATGAGGACTTAGTTTTAGATTTTTTCTTTGTAGAAGAATTCGAACTATTTTTTTTTGATGATCTATTACTTTTTGGATTACTTATATTTTTTTTTATTTCTATTATATCAAAATCACCATAAAGTAAAAAAAATTTTTTATTCTCTTTTTTTTTATCTTGTATTTTTTTTCTTAAAGGTAGCCATATATTTTCATATTTTTCTAACATTTCTTTTGTTGGTCTATAATTGGTAGGAGATATATAATTTAATTTATTTTTTAATGTTCCAATTCTATCTGACATATATATATATAGTGTATATTTTTACATATATTCAATATTAATTACATTTCCATTATTATCATGAATAATATTTCCACTATTATTTTTAATATGCCCTTCTTCATAACCAGGCATATTTTGTAGGCATTTAATAACTTTTTCCGTTCCATAAAATTCATGATTCAATACTTCATCTTTAAAATTATGACCTAGTGTAATACATGGATGTTCATTAATGAACGCAACATGACCACTTTCTAAAACTAGTGTAATAATACTTGCGCAACTTTCAATTTGTGAGGATTTTAAATCAGAAGGAAATTTCCATCCTAGTGGTGTAAGAATTGGATGCCATGGTGTAATTTTTAGTCCATTTTCTAACATTACTAAATGACATACTTCATCAACCATAAATGTTTCATATACACATAATACTTTTGTATATGTAATAGTATTAATATTATTATGATCTTCTAAAGTTAAAATTTCATCACCTTTTTTCACATTTTTTAACATTTTTTTACTATTATCACTCATTGTAATTAAACAATTAGAATCAAAACACCCACCGCTTGGATTATTATAATTAGCTAATGAAGCAACTCTTGATGGTGTTAGTGCTGGATTATTGCCAAGACCTCTATAAGAACCACTATATGAATAAACTGTATTATTAATTGTCATACCTGATGGTTCGGGAGGAGGAAGTGTATCAAAAATATCACTACAATTATCTACAAAATCATTAAAGATATTACCCCCAAAAGTAAAACATGCCTTATCTTTAAAATTAGGTTTAAATTCATTATTTAATGCTAGTGTAAGTTGATCTAAATAAAATTCACCCCATTTTTTAAAATAGGGAACATGATTAGTAACATGTTCTGGATTACAAGATAAAGCTAGTTTCACTTGTTCATTGATTGTAGAATTAATATTTGTTAATAAATCATTGTCATATTTTTTAGTTAAGTCATCCATAATTTTTAAAATATCATCTACATTATTTTGCATAGTATTTTTTACATTAATTGCTTTTCTTATTGTTTCAACAACCTTATATCTAATAATATGCGCATCAACCAACTCATGATTAGTTGTATCATTATAATAATAATCATATTCACATGTTTTTTCAGTTTTATTACCAATTGTATATTCTAAATAATACTTGGCACAAATTACATTCTTATTTTTAGGTAACTTATCAAAGTTGATAATAATATGGCGCGATTGTTCAATTTGAAGTGAATTAATATAAATTAAATATTTCTTATCGCTAATATTTTCTACAATATATTCACCCATAATAGGTTCAATATGATTAATGACAGCATCATTATATGTTTCAATATATAATTTAATATTTGTAGCAACAGTAGACTGAATATTACCTAAGAAATTACTAAATACAGTCGCAATCATGCCTCCATCTGGAATATGTCCTGTCAAACCATTACCATATTTTGCCATTTCATAAAGTAATCCCTTTTGTAGATTATAACCAAAACCAAATGTATATAATGGTGACTCATAACCAGATGTTTTCTTTTTTCTTTTTAATGTTTCAATCTCTCCGCGAGCAGGCGAAACATTTGGAATTCCATCGGTTAATAACATAACAGCAGAATTTCTTGTTGTATCACTTCGCTTACCTAAAATTTCATATGCTCTTTCGATGGCATTCCAAATATCAGTTTGTCCACCAGGTTTAATATCATTAATCTTACTCATACATAGTGAAACATTTACAGGCGTCATTGGTAATAATTCAAATATAGTTTCAATTTTATTATCAAAAATCACAATAGCTAATCTATCTTTTGAAGAAAGAATTTTAGCAAGAGTTTTAGCAGCGTGATTAACAATATCTTGCTGGGTAAAACCATCTTCAAGTTTTGAACCAGTTTCATCTTTTGCTTCAACTGGAGTATTCATTGATCCAGAGCGGTCAATACATAAAACTAGATCAATGCCAAGAAGATCATCTTTTGATACACTATCTTTTATTGAAGTATATTCATCAAAGATTGAAAGTAAACCCTTATCTTTTAATATACCATAATTATGTGTTAGAATTTTATTATAATTTTCACTTTTATTATCTTCCAAATTATTGTTTTGAATAGGTTGAGATCTTTGCCCAGATAATGCTGATAAATTACCAGCATGATATTGATCTACAAGATATTTAATAGCAGCATTTACTTTTAAATCATGAATACCCATAGGTAAGTTAGTTAATGGCGATGTTTGTTTTTGATTTAACCATCTTACAATAGCGTCACGATCATATGTTTGCCCATCAGAACCTTGAACTGGGTCCTTCATAATTTCCTGTGTAATAGGACACATGAGTGTTGATTCAATAATATTCATGCCTGCTGCCTGCATATATTTTATATTTATTTTACATTTTATATTTAAGTCAATATTATAATCATTATAAAAAGTAAAAGAAAAAATAACTTTAAAAAAAGAACTACAAATAAAGAACTATAAAAAAAGCACTAAATGCTATTATTTTTTAATATTATAAATAAAATTGATGAAGATGAACAAATCTATTCATCTATAGAGAATAATAATAGATTAATTATATAATTAATAAATATATGTCTATCAAAAGAATTAATAATGAAATCAAAAAAATAGATCCATTCCTAACATTAAATAATTTAAGTATTTCTTTTGAGAATGATAATGAGAGACGTGTTGTATCTATATTTCAAAATGATAAGTTAATTATGGATATGTATCTTCCAAATGACTATCCATTCAAACCATATAATATTAACTTAATAAAAAATTCTAAATATACAAGACAATTTCGAGATGACAGATGTATACAAATTCATGATACAATAAATTACAATAACTGGTTATCTAATATAAAAATAATAAATAATAATTACCATAGATTATTCATGTCAAATTTATTAGGAAATAATTTTACTATTTCAAATAATTCTTGTTGTTTTTGTTGTTCATCAATTACTTGTAGTAGTAAATGGAACCTTGCTTTAACAATTGAAAAAGGTATTATTGAATATAAAAAATTTTTAATCTATAAATTATATTCATCTCCTTTAATGATTAACTATTTGAAAAAATTATACAATAATCTCTTTCCAAAATTATCTAATGATATGAAAGAACATATATTTAGTTTAGTATAAATTTATACTTCTGTAACCATTTCATCTAATTTTTTATTCGGAGGAACAAATGGTAAACAATATGAATTATCAATTTTAAAATTACATAATACTGGTCCATCATATTTTAAAATATTATCAATAATATTACTACAATCAATACTATTATCAGTTGTATATGTTTTTATTCCATGCGCTTCACTTAGTTTATCAAATTCAGGAGTGTATTTATAATTAGAACCTACCTTTCTTTTTTCGTAAAATAAATCCTGCCATAAGTCAACCATTCTTAGTTTACTATCATTCATAATAAATATTTTAATTGGTAAATTATATTCTCTAATTGTAGCAATTTCATTACTACTCATTGTAAAACTACCATCACCATCAATTAAAATTACTTGTTTATTCGGTTCAGCAATTTGAGCTCCAATAGCAAAAGGTAATCCTACCCCCATTGTACCTAATGAGCCACTTGTTAATAATCGGTTTGGATATTGATGATTAAAATATTGAGCTACAACCATTTGATGACTTCCAACTCCAGTCGTAATAATATAATTATTATTATCTTTTAATTTACTAGTTAAACATTTAATAATAAAATTACTTGATAATTTATCGATATCATCCTTTAATTTAAATTCATTTTTCCAATTTTTAATATTATTAAACCATTCTTTTTTCTTGTAATTAATATTACTTGTATCCTGAATATTCATATAATCAACAAATTCTCCAACATCACAATTAATACTAATATCACATTCAATATATTTTTTTACCTTGTAGATTTGTCTTTTACAATTATCAATATGAATAATACCATAATTTTCTCTCGCATTTTTACCAAATTCTTCTTTTAAACCAACAGTTCTATCATCAAAACGATTACCTAAACCAATAATTAAATCAGCATTCATTACTGCTTTGTTTGCTTGATATGAACCATGCATTCCTAACATTTTTAAAGATAATTCATCATATTCATCTACAACACCTAATCCATGTAATGTAGTAGTAACTGGAATATTATATTTTCTAACCATTTCTCTAATTTTATTATAATTTTCAATACCACCAGCTCCAACAATTAATACAGGTTTTTTACTTTTTGATAATTTATTAAATAGTTTTTCAAATTTAATATTTAATTCATCTTGAGCTTCATAATAATTATAGTATTTTTCAAATGTAGATAAAATACTACCAAAAGAATCTACATCATCTCTAGAATATGTATAAATATTATCCATATTAATTTTTTTTGTAAATACATCTTTACAAATATCTAGATGTACCGGGCCTTTTCTTGGTAAACTACATAAATTAATGATATATTCAAAAATATTAGGAAAATTCTTTTCATCTTTAACCAAATAATTATCTTTTACACAAGCTTTTGTTATTGATGTAGCATCACATTCTTGAAATGCGTCAGTTCCTAATACACTACTATTTACTTGCGAAGAAATACATAGTAGTGAATGACCATCTGAATATGAATCTTGTAAAGGTGTAATAACATTTGTAAAACCAGGACCGGATGTTGTTATGACAACTCCAAAATTATTCATAATTTTACCATATGCCTGAGCCGAATGTCCAGAATATTGTTCATGTCGATTAAAATATAAATTGAATTCATTATCTTTTGATATAATATCAAAGAAGGGTAATGCTGCTCCTCCATTATATCCAAAAGCACAATTAATCCCTTTATACTTTAAACGTTCTACAATATATTCGGCTACATTAATATTATTATAATTTTTGCTTAAATGTTGAATAAAATTCTTATTAACATTATATAATTTCTCACTTAAAATACTATTTAAAACTTTATTACCGATACGCATAATATTTATAAAATTTAATAATAAATTTTTAATATATTTTAATTTATTATTAAAACAAAATTATAATTATAACCTTATATTATATATGTTCTTTTTCTTAAATAAAAAAGGTAAAAATTATTTATATTATCATTTATTAGCAGTAATAGTATTTGGATTATTATATTATCTTCAAGACTATTTCATAACAAATTACTCTAAGTTAGCAAAAAAATTAAAATTTATTCCAGAAGATTATGATGCTTCAAAAGATAAAGTAAATAGTTTATTATATTATTCATGGTTTTCATTAATTACACAAACAACAGTAGGACATACTGGACTTTTAAATGCACGAACTGGTTTATCAGTTCCATGGAGTAATTTACATTATAGTACATACAAAATTATTAATATAACTCAATTAATAAGTATATTTATAATTAGTGCTATATTAGTTTAAAATTATATCTTTATCTTTTAAAAAAAACCTCATTATATATTAATAGATGTCTTTTATTGTTAATTTTTTAGAAGATATTGTAGATGAACGATTAGATTTTATTGAAGAAAAAATAATAGAATATATATTACCACCAAATCTATCTAATGAATCTAAGCAAGAAATTGCTATAATAATCAAAAATAATCCAAAAATTTCATCAAAAATAATGCGGTTGAAATCTTTAATATATACACAGTTACAACTTGGAAGTGTTATGTTTGTAAATGCTTTAATAGGACTTATACCAGTTCCTATTATTCCAGGATTAATTAGAACAGCAAATAATGTTATTTTTCAAATGTTCAAAACTTACGATAGAATAAATGATTTTAGAGAAATTGCAGATTCTTCTTTAGAATTATTAAAGAGCGACCAACATATTAAATTATTATTAGAAAACTCGGGTGTCAATATACAAACTATTAAACCTCCAATAGATAAAAATAGTATAATTAATAAAGTAGAAAAGTCAGCTAGAAAAGCATTTGAAAATATAGATGAAAAATATTTAGAAGATGACAATGCTAATTTGACACCAACTCAAATTTATAATAAAATAAATAAATTAGCTACTCAAAGGAAATATCAAAATAAAAAAACATCAATAGCTCCTTTATCATTGCCTCCTCCAAAAACAATAAAAACAATAAAAACAATAAAAACAACTCAAAAAGCTGGCAAAAAAAACATAAAGCAAAAGCAAAAAAAATATTATAAAAAAACACAACGGAAATACTATAAAAGATAACTAATATTATATTTTTTTTGATAAAATAAATACATTATTACCACAATCATAAAATTCTTTATCTATATTTAATTCAACCTCATTAAATAATAACTTAATTTCTTCCAACTCAAAAATATAATAGTATCTTGGATATTTTTTTTTCCAAAATACTATATTATCACCATAATTATCAAAAGTAATTTTTGTTTTTTTTGGTTGTTCTTTTGCCCATACAGATATCATTATTTTACCATTTGGTTTAACTACACGTTTTAATTCTTTTAGTGCTTTTATTCTATTATCATAAGTAGAAAGATGATGAAATGTTGCTATACAAATAATAGCATCTGCGCTATTATTTCTCACTTTTAAATCAATTATTTCACTATAATACGCTTTTAGACCTTTATTTTCACATAATTTAATAAAACTAACACAATTATCAAAACCAATAAAATTATAATCTTCGTAATCCATATTGCGACCACTACCACATCCTATATCATAAATTAATGAACCTTTTGGAAAACTATTTATAAATTTACTAATCCAAGACCATTTATATGCCCTTGTTACATTAAATTCATTCGCAATATATTCATAAATTTGTTTAACATATTCTAATTCTATTTTACTTGTCATGTTTTCAAAATATAATATATTTTTTTTAAATATATTATATCAATTTTTATATTTAATTACGTCTTGTTTTTTTTCTAAGTTTTCTCAAATTTTTTGTATTTCTCATTTTTTTACATTTTGTTTTTCCAAATATCTTTCTACATAAAATTCTGAATTTAGCACCACCCATTCCCCACATTCCATGTCCTCCGTGACCTCCACGCATCTTTCTTCCACCTAAGAATAAATATGTCATTCCAGCACCTTGATCTAATAATTCTCTCATTTTATTAATCTCTTCTCTCATTTCTCTATCATATCTACCTTTATCTTCCGCGTCTAATTCATTATAATTAAATTTTTGTTTTAAGAAGTTTTCGTAACTTCCAATCGCTTGTTCAATAGATGTATCTTCATTAAATGGTTCGCTACCATCAGAAGCATGTATTTCATACCATTCATCGCGTAATTCTTGCCCTACTGTAAAATCTATATATTCTCTTTCTGGACCAGCTCTTTCTTCTTCTATAGCATCTCTAGTAGTAGGTAATATTTTTGTAGGATCTATAGCATTTAATATTTTATTAAATTCAATAACTTTATCAATATCATTTTTAATTTGTGGTAAATCCATCATCATATATATAGTATTTCTAAGTTTAATAATAAACCGCTCATTAATTCCTCTATCACAACTTAATCCACCTTCTCCATAAGTAGTAGCACTTTCCATAATTACATCTGTTACATATAATTCTTTGAATTCAGGTATCTGTTGTTCAACATACAATAATGTAGAATACAAAAATAAAAGCCATGATATTCTTGGTTCAGAACCACTTACTATATTATCTTTATAATTATAGTAATTTAATCTTTCTCTCATACATCTATTTTTATAATTCATTAATACATCTTTGTTTTCAGTTGTATTATTAATAACATTATCTAAGAATGTAGATACCCAATTAGTAAAAGCATTATTAGATACAGTTGTTGGCGAATCTTTAAATGTAGCCCAATTATTAACATATGATGATATTGTATCATAATAATTATTCTTTTTAATTATTCTAAATGCCGCATGAACATCAGTTGGATATATAGCGGGTATTTCATCATCACCTTCAACTACAATACCTCTTTCAGCATTAGTTAAAGTTTCATTTTCTTCACGACCAATCGCTCCATCAAAAACAGTATTTTCTCTATTTGATCCAGTAAAATCTGTATCAGTTATAAAAGCATTAGTGAAAACACAGTCGCTTAAATTACAATCTCTGAATATTGTTCCTGTTAAATCGCAACCACTAAATGTACAGCGGCGCAAATCTTGTCCTTCAAAATTTCTTCCTTGTAAACCTAAAGTGCTTTGAAAAGTTATACTTTGTAATTTACAATTTTCAAAGAGTGCATTTGTTAAATCAGAAGGTATTTGATCAAAATCTCCTCTCGCTCCAGCTGGTAATATTGGAATAAATTGACATCCTTGTAAATTACAATCCATAAATCTTACTCTACTTAAATTTGTTCCATTAAAAGAAGAACTTGTAAAATTATTAGCTACAAATAATGTTCCAGATAATCCTTTTACATTAGTAAAAATAGATTTTGTCATATCATTATTATTAAATTTTCTAGTATTTTCAAAAATACTACCACTAAAATTAGTATCTTTTAAATTATTATTTTCAAAATTACATAATTTAATATTACAGGATCTTAAATCAGATTTTTCCATTTTACAATTTTCAAATATTACTTCACTATAATCTGCAGAATGACCTATGAAATCTGTTAATACACAAGTATCAAAAGTTATTTTAGTAATTTTATTTCTTGCTCCTCTATACATTGAAACTAATTGTAAATCTTTAAATTTACTATTTTTAAAAGTTATATTAGATAACGCAGCGCTTATACGACCATAATTTTCAGGATCTAATTCAATATTTTCAAAAGTAACCATTTCACTATTATTTAAATGTCTATTTTCAAAGATTTGTATAGTAGTTGTTTTACAATTATCTAAATTAGCGCCCTTAAAATTTGTAGCTTTACTCGGTTTGCCATCATAACCCAAACCAGGTCTTCTAAAAATACACCCTTTTAAATTTGCATTTTGAAAATCGGTTCCCAACATTTGACCACCATCAAAAATACTACCTTCTAAATTAGCATTATCAAAATAACTTAAATTTAAAATGGCTCCTTTAAAAATACACCCTTTTAAATTTGCATTTTGAAAATCGGTTACCAACATTTGACCACCATCAAAAATACTACCTTCTAAATTAGCATTATTAAAATCACTTAAATTTAAAATGGCTCCTTTAAAATTACACTTTTTACATATAGAATTTGTTAAATCTGCTTTCTTCATTGTAGTTTGTTTAAATACAGAACCACTTATATTGGCTCCTACTAATTTTGTTCCATTTAATGTGGCATTTGTTAGGTCTACTTTTTGAAGATCAATTCCATTTAATGCGCGTTTTGATAATACTATACCTTTCAAATTAATACCTTTTAAATCTAAAGTAGGAATCACTTTCTTATATTTTGTTGCTCCACTTTCAAGTAATTTATTAAATGATGTGGCTTTTTTTGTTTGACGGGTGCTGCGTCCTCTTGCTGTTGCTTGTATTTTTTTAACAGATTTACTACGGGGACTATCAGTACCAACGCCACCTCTAAGTTTTCTATTATTTTTTTTTATTTTTGTTTTTTTATGTTTCATTTTGATTATTTTAGTTCTAGTATTTTTTTTAACCATATATATATTTCATAGATAAAAACATATATATTTATTTTTTAGAACGTCTAGATTTTCTTGAAGATTTTTTATTTTTTCTTGTATATTTTTTGTCTAAATAATATGGTTTATCAATATCAAATGCTCTCTTATATGGAAAATGTGAATCAGAATATCTAATAATAAAATGTTCATGTGTATAAAGTGATTTTGTTGTTGATGGAGCAATGGTATATTCATTTGCTAGCAAATATTCAATTGTATATATTTTTCCAGATAATCTCAAATAAAATAAGGGGTCCTCTTTTGATTTTTTACTTTCAATCAAATTACCTGACCAAGATAATTTAAAACTATGTTTATCTTTTACAATATTATTTATTGTACAATCAAAAGTTTCTTTAAATTCATTGATACTTTGTAAATAATCTAATATGTAATTTAATACATTTTTAGTTTTTTCACTCATGTTATTGTAATGTAAAGCTGATATATTTTTATCATAACATTCTCTATCACATGTATCAACAAAAGCATCTAATTTACTTGAACCAGGAGGAGCATGTCCACCCGTTTGTTCAATTTCTTTTTCACCAATTATCATTTTAGTATCGTCTAATGAAAATCTATATTTCTCTTTATTTTTTATTGAATTAATTAATGCATTAAAATAATACCACGATGATCCAATAGTCATACCAGACATAGCATTCCAAAAACCCAAAGTTCTATCATACTTTTTACAAGTAATTTTTTTTATATCTTTCTTTAAAACACCTGGTATTATAGTTGGAGCTGAACCTAAGAAAAATGGCATTGTTTCTATTTCTATTTTATTTCCTTTTTTATAGAAATTAAAGTTGATATTTATATGATGACCAGTAAAACCAAAACCTATTTTTGACATATCTTTATTTATAAAAATTACACTCCAATAAGCACCCTGACTTCTAGAAAAAGCATGTTTAGTTATAGCATCTTTATGTTTTACATCTAATACTTTTTCATCCATAGTTCCTGTTTTTGGATTATAAGAAGCAATTACTTTAGCTATTTCATCTTTATCTTTTGCCCAATATTTCATATCAGCAAACTCACCTAATACATTTTGCTGTAACATAGTAACTAATATTTTGTAAAAAATATCATCTGATACTAATACTTGTAATGTATACATTACAATCAATCTTTGTATAAATGACATTTCATTAAAACTCACACCGGAATCAGGTTTTACTTGTGCTAAAGCAACTCTAAAACGATTTCTAGATTTAACTTCAAAATTTCTTTTTTCATTATACATAGAAGCCCCACTATCAAAATTAAAAACCAAACGTTCTTTTTCTTTTTTAGAAGAAATATTCAACATCATTTTTATCAAATTTTTGAACAAATCAAATCTATGTATATTTGCTTTATTGGGTTCTGTTAGTATTTTTTCTTGACCTTTTAAAAGTAATTTTTGTAATTTATCAAACTCATTCATTATATTATTTATATATTATATAATGAAATTAAATTGGGAAATTTGGAGTTTTTTAGCTATGATTGGAGTTAGTATTTTCAATATTTTACAAATATTACCTAACAAAAATATTGAAAAAAATATAAATCTTCAATTGTTTTACATGAGAACAATTCTTGTTATTGCTGGTATTTTAGCAGCTGTATCATTTTTAATACCAGGATTACAATTAAATAATAAATTATTCAAAGATGCTGGAAAATATTTTGATCCTAAATTATTATTAGGCAGTGCTATATCACTAGTTATTTTTAATATTTTATTATTATTTGCTTTTAGCAAAGGAGGTTCTTTAGCTGGTGTAATAATCAATCTTAATTTATTAATAGTTATATTATTTGGAACTTTTATAATGGGTGAAAAAACAAATATGAATATATGGTTAGCCGTTCTAGTATACTTAGCATCAGGAATTTATATTGTATATGAAAAAAATAGAATTTCAAAATAGATTTTTTTAAAAATTGATTTTTAATTATTTTAATTAAATTATTAAAATAATTTTATTATGGAATTCACTGTTGAGAATTATGAAGATGTTCTTGAATATTTACCTGATAATTCAAAGCAAGTTATTAAAAATAATCCCTATGATATTACAAAAAATATTGTAAAAGAAATTCATACATATTGTAAAAATAAAAAAACAACTACTTTTATTGTTTCATTATCAGGAGGAGTTGATTCTATGGTTATAGCATCTATTATACATTTTCTTGGATATAAAACTATTTGTATTCATATTAATTATAATAATCGCGATGAGAGCCAGAAAGAATCTGAATTTCTTATAAAATGGTTAGAATTAAATAATATTCAATATGTATTTGAAAATATTGAACACTTAAAAAGAGGTTCTATTAACAGAAATTGTTATGAGGAGCAAACAAAAAAAATTAGATTTGATTTATATAAAAAAATCTTTATTGATTATCCAGAATCAAAAAATACAGTTATGCTTGGTCATCATAAAGATGATGTAATTGAAAATGTTTTTAATAATGTATGTAGAGGACGTAATATATTAGAATTACCAGTAATGGCTATGGAAAATGAAATTAATGGGGTTATTATAGCGCGACCAATGATTAATTTATTTAAACAAGAAGTATTTGATTTTGCGCATGAAAATAATATACCATATTTCAAAAATACTACACCTGAATGGTGTATGCGAGGAATTTTCAGATATCAGACATATCCATTACTATGTAACACCTATGTAAATTTACCAAATAATTTATTAAAAATTGGAGTGCAATCAAATGAATGGAATAGTATAATACAAGAAAAAGTAATAAATCCATTTCTTGAAAAAGTAGAATATTTGAATCATTCTTTCATAATCAATATTACAGATTATAAAAATATGCCATTCTCATTTTGGAATGTAGTATTGGCAAAATTATATCATAGTTATAGTCGATCTTGTCCATCAAGTAAAACCATCTATGGTTTTATTCAATACATTAAAATTAATATTGATAATAATAGATTAATAAAAAAATTTAAATTATCTAATGATTCAACATGTTTATTTCAAGATAAAATAATTACTATAGAATTTAATTAAAAATAATTTAACTACATATAATTATGTATTTAAATCAAATAAATTACGACATAATAGAAATCATATTTAATAATTTATATGATAGAAAAGATATATACAATTTTTTATTAATTAATAAACATTTTAATGATTTAAAAAAAATTTTTAATTTTAGATTAATAAAAATTATTTTTCTAATTCAAAATTAGTTTCATAGTAAATATATAAAAGAAATGGAAATAATTGGAATAATATTATGGTGTAAACAATTTATGAATACTATAAATGATAGTGATAAAAAATTATTAAAACATATTTTACATAATAAGAATGATAGTATATTAATTAATAATAATTTGTATAAGCAAATTATTTATAAAAAATATAAATATAGAAAAACAAATAGAACATATAGCATTAATGCTTATAATATTATAGATATTAAAAAGAAAAATAAAAAAATTGAAATGCGTTTTTTATATAATGTATTAGTATTAATATATTAAAACCACAATGTCCCAGTTCAATATTACTGAATTTATGAAAAAAGAAATGAAAGAATATGAGCGCGAGCATGATGATTATATCAAGATAAAGACCTACTATGGCTTCCAAGGAAAAAGAACTCATCAAGAAATGACAGAAGAAAAGTTGGATATTAAGTCTCCACATCCAAGCGAGTTGCCCATGCCGAGTGAAAAAATTTTGAATAAAAATTAACTTTGTATAATGCAAGATGTGGTTATTTAAAAAATCAAAAAAAATAAAAAAAGATAAATATCGTATATTAGAAACATACAACACAAAAAGAGCACATGAAGAGATGATTTGGAAATCAGGAGGTGGATTATGGAATACTTTACAACATGCGATTGATGATTTAGATGAATATGTAGACGTTATTGAAGAATTAAAAATTATAATAGATAATAAAAATAAGGAAATTTTTTTTATGGAGAAAAAAATAGTAGAATTATCAACAAACTATGAATACAAAGATGAAGCTATTCATGTTAAAATAAATTATTCATTATTAAAACATAAAATTATGAAATATCTTATATTCAAATATTTTTCTATTTTTATAAATAATTTTTTTTACTTTTTATATTTATTACAGCAAATCAATTAGATAACCCTCAGGAACTAGATTTAACTTGTTTTTGCTTTTTTTTATTTTTAATTTAATATTTTCACTTTGTAGAATTTCATTTTGCGCATTAAGTTTTTCTATTTCATCATCTTTATATTTACATTCTTCATTCTTATTATATAATTGTTTTTTTAGTTCCCGTATTTGCTTTTCCATTACTTTAATTATTTCAGCCGGTGACTTATATGTTCCATAATTTTGTTTAAAATCATCATTATATTTTTTTAAAAATTGTTGATGTTTATTGCTTTTACAGTGTTGATTAATAAACTGACTTCGCTTCCCTTTACTATATTCAACTCCACAACATATAAAAGCCTTGGTACCATATTTTATTTTTATTTCACTATTATTCATATCCCTATAACAATTATTTATATCATCAAACTGAGGTTCATATTCCTCAATTGTTTCGCAAATTGGATATCTCTCCATAATTATTTTATAAAATTTATTTTAATTATTTTTATTTTACAAGTATTTTAATTTCAATTTTATTAAAATATTTTAAAAATATATATGCCAACTACTAGAAGACAAAATAAAAGTGCTACAAAAATTCAAGCTGCTACTAGAGGACGTCAAACTAGACGTAAATTAAAGAGTAATAAAAGTTCATATAAATCATCTCCAAAATCATCCTCAAGAGAATGTAAAGAAAACTTATTACCTGATAACAAAAGAAAAATTATAGAATTATTACAAACAATCGATATAGAAGAGGCTGAAAAATTTGGTGATGCGGCTGCTAATTTTTTACAAAAAATACAGGCGACAGCTAATTATAAGAAAAAAAGGTATTAGTAAAACAGAAAATAATATTATTTTATTAACAGATGAATATGTTAATTAATTGTGAGATTTAGATGAATTATTTTCAGATGAAAAGGGGATGGAGGGTGTATAAGGGGAAAAGGGGGGGGGAGAGAAGGAAGGAG
>JAAHTH010002196.1_pt1 | contig 15487 bp, 14 predicted proteins | sample 6116091 | NCBI WGS metagenome assembly JAAHTH01 (sample SAMN13939990, study PRJNA603662) | sponge metagenome | isolation source: marine sponge | host: Mycale hentscheli | place: New Zealand | collected 2006
TTAAATACACGTAGTAACTGAGATAAATTACCGACTAAATTCAAAGATGAATGTGCGTTTTTTTGAATGGCTTGTAAGTAAGTATTTAGATCCGTCTCACTGATTTTTTCTCTTAAATAAGCAGCATAAGGCAGTAGCATTAAAACATCCCCTATACGTGCATCAATCAATGCATCAAACGTTTCATTGGATAGACAGGCTGCGAGTGTTTGCTTTAACATTTCGCTGGCTTGAACATGGTGGAGTAGTTCAGGCAGGTAAATGCGCGGGTGTGCATCAAAATTTAAAGTCTGTTTTAAAAACACTTGATAGTCAGAAAAATACTCGAGAGCAAAAGCTAAAAAATGGACCCCGAATATCTCTTGTAAGGCATCAAATTCTATTGCTGTGAGCGGTGTGCTACATGAAGGAATATGTTGTGGGGGGGTATCTAAAGGCTGACTGGTTTGTACGCTGCCATCGAGTGCACGAAATAAAAGTCCAGCCTCAGGAAAACGTGTTGTTGTTAACGCATCTGCAAGTTCCATGGTTTCAGGTTGAGATGAAAGCGTCTGATAGAGCGCTGAACTCAGCAAATGATAGCGAAGATAATCTTGAATAATATGTGTTTCGAGTAGCGCTTTTGGTGTCGCGCCTTGTAAAATAAACCAACCTAGAAGAGAAGCAAAAGCGTCTGGATTGTCAACAAAATGTCGGGCCAAAGGCGAAAAACTTAATAATGCTTCTGGGGCTGGATTAAAGTTTAAAAGTTGAAGCCACTGATTAATATGATGCGTTTGCTTAAAAAAAGAAATTAAAATAGATCGTAAATCAGATGATTGCTGATGCTCAAGAGCCGCTTCACATGTCGTGATGAAGACCCCATAGGCTTCTTGTAAATGCGTGATATTTGCTTTTGAATGTTCATGACGAATACAGCGATAAGCAGCAGTTCGATGCTTTTTAGCTTCTGCTAAGTCAAGAGGCGTTATTTCTGTGCTTAACAGCTGGGTGATGATCTCTTGAGGCAGTAAGGCATGTGGCCTGTGGAGATGTAAAGCAACAAACGTATCGTATAGCAGCATGGGGTATCTCCAATTGATAAACCATTAACAGCTTGGATGTTTAGGGTTTCTTTACAGCTTCTTTACAAATAAAATAAATCAGAGCAAAAAGCAAGTGTTTATTCTGAGTCAGATCGAGGATCGACTTCGTTCATGACAGCGGTGGTATGTCGCATCATTTGGAAGGGCTCTTCGTGCGGTGGGCTTTCTGTTTTTAGTTTCTGATAAATAAACAACAATGCGGTAAGAGAAAAAATAACAATAAAATAAATAAATACATAAGTTTTATGGGTGCCATGCATGAACACAGGTGCCACAAAAGGACCAACGGTGGATCCTAAACTATAAGAAAGGAGCAAGCCACGAAGACCAGCAAGAATATCTTTTTGATCTAATTTGTCACAAGCATAACTAATACAGAGTGGGTAAATTGTGGTTGCAAATCCACCAAATAATGTCATCAAAATCAGGGCATAGAAATAAGCATGCATGCTTTGCATGAGTAATGCTGAGGCAACAATGGCGCTAATGGATATAATAATAACCATTAGTCGCCGATCAAATAAATCAGAGCACTTTCCAACCGGATATTGTAATAGCATGCCACCTAATATAAGGAAAAACATCATAATAGACACTTGCGATGTATCATCATAAATATCTTCATATAATATTGGAAATAAACCATAAGCCGCACTTAAAATCATGCCCGCAAAAAAGCAACCAAATAAAGCAGAAGTTGTTTGTTTATATAAAGTACGGAGTTTCATTGAGGACGTGTCTGTGAGCTGAGGCATGGGCGAGCGTGTAATAGACAGTGGAATCACGGAGAGTGAGCAAAGCATGGCCGCAATGCCATAAAGCAGTAAATCATTGGGCTCACCAAAATTAATTAAAAGCTGCCCAAAGGCTTCAGACGCATAAAACGTAATCATATAGAGTGATACAATCCGTCCTCGCGTGGCATTGGTGCTGTTAGACAGCAGCCAGCTCTCAATCACTAAAAAAATACCGGTGGTGCCAACACCGGTGAAAAAACGAAGCGCTAACCATAATGGCATATGATAAAAAATACCATGTAATAAGCTAATCACAGCAAGTGCTGATGCAAAAGCTGAAAAAGCTCTGATATGACCAACCCTTATAATAAAAGGTTCAAGAAACAGTGAGCCACATACAAGCCCTGCATAAAATACACCGGTCATGATACCAATTAAAATAGGCGGTTCTTTATGTGCATACATTGCGAGTGAAAGCAGGGTCAAGAAAAAACCGCTGCCTAGCGTAAATATGAATAGGCCTAAAAGTGGAGACAATGTTTTTCGGAGGGCACTCAGCATAATATTTATATAAAATTATGATTAACTATTTCAGTTAATAGTAGTAAATAGAAATTAAATTGCATAGCGATAGTATCGCGAATAAAAAAAAATATCTAAATTTTTATTGACTTATTAATAACCAATATGGTAGCGTTTGTCTCGAGATGATTAAATAAAGGGGAAATTTATGTTTACAGAAGATATTTTAAACCTATTTAAACGTTCAACCTTTGCAACGGAAGCATCTCGAGCAATGAAGGATCTCACAACGCAGGCTTCAGATGGAATGGGCCGACTCTACACGGATGCATCGGGTGCAGCGAACCGTCTTTATACGGATGCATCAATGGCTGCGTCACGCTTTGCAGAGGACACTTCTCAAAAGATTGACCGCCTCTATGCTGATGCCTCTCAGGCCGGTGCTGACTTGGCGACAAAAGCATCTGAAGATGCAAGCAAGTTTGTAGTGGATGCAGCGACAGAAGTTGCAGAGCGCGTGACTAAAACAGCGACTGATACGGTTTTATCTCAAGTTGGTCAAGTTGGGGCGATGTTTCAAGCACCCAGTATCAATCCAGGTGATTCTGACAGTGCGTCTCAAACGAATCAATTTGCGTCTTTATTCATGAAGGCATTAGGCCTATTATTGTTAGCGCTATTAAGCCCTATCTTTAATCCAGCGCCTGTGGCAGCTTCTACTCAAGCTTTACCAGAAGGTGCGTCGATGTCTGAATGTGATGATGAGGTAGGCGCTACTTTTAGCATTTAATTTAAATCAATCTAAATTAAATTAATCACTCATAGAAGGGGGCCTAAGGGCCTCTTTTTATGTGTGATTAGCCAGTAGTGCATTGGCGACTTTGGATTGATTTTTTCGACCCAAATACTGACATATCATGTCGCCAGCTTTCACAACTTTGTAAATATCCACGCCAGTTTCAATGCCAAGCCCATGCATTAAATATAAAATATCTTCTGTTGCAAGGTTACCGCTGGCCCCTCGTGCGTAAGGGCAGCCGCCAAGCCCTGCAATGGCGCTGTCAAAGCGGTGAATACCGGCTGTTAATGAAGCGTATACATTGCCAATAGCCTGCCCATATGTATCATGAAAATGCATGGCAATTTTGTTGCTTGGCAATAAAGGCATGATAGCTTTGATTAAATCTAACGTTTGTTTGGGGGTGCCAACGCCAATCGTGTCGCCAAAACTAATTTCATCAACGCCTAAAGCGAGTAAGGCTTCGGTGACTGCCAGCACTTGTTTGGGTGAAATATGACCTTCATAAGGACAACCAAGCACACATGAAATATAAGCACGAATATGTAATTGATGCTTTTTAGCCTCATCCACCACTAATTTGCAACGGGCTAAGCTGTCTTTGATGGAGCAGTTAATATTACGCTGATTAAATGTATCACTTGCAGCTGTAAAAATGGCGATATGTGTCAGTCCGGCTTTTAAGGCTTCTGTAAGGCCTGTTAGATTGGGTATCAGGGCTGAAAAATTAATATCTTGAGGTTTATGGATGCCTTTAAAAACAGCATGATTATCCGCAAGTTGTGGAATGGCTTTTTCTGAAACAAAGCTTGTGACTTCAATATTTTTTAAGCCCGTTTGGCTAAGCTGATTGATTAATTCAATTTTTTGCTCGCTCGGCACAAATTGAGGCTCATTTTGTAAGCCATCACGAGGCCCGACTTCAACGAGTGTCACCTGCTTTGGAATGGACATAATAATTTATATTTCCTCGTTTTGGGGCGTATTCAACGGTGTTAAAGCCACTAATCTCGCGCCCTCTTCGACTTGAGCACCAATGGCATAAAAAACATCGGTGAGCTCACCTGCCTCCGGCGCTCTAATCGTATGTTCCATTTTCATCGCTTCCAGTACCATTAAGTCATCTCCTGCTTTTACCTGCTCGCCCTTGTTTTTTAATACAGCAACAACCGTTGCAGGCATCGGGGCATTCAAGCTATTTTGCATGGTGTGTGTTGCGGTGGGTTTGATTGGATTATCCACAGGAATCACGGTAACACTGCCTGCTTGTGTATGAAATAAGGTCTGGTGTTTTTGTGTTTCAGTGTATGCGTGCAGGCGTTCTGTGTTTGTTTCGAGCGTTAAGTAATCATCAAAATAATTTATTTGAATCAATTGCTTTTTATTTTGGTGGTTATATTCAAACTGATTGGATGAAATAGGCGTGAGTTGCACGGTATAGCGTGTCTGATTGATTTCGTAATAGAGTGGCCATGTGATACGCCCCTGAAGTTGCCATGAGAAAGTATCTGAGAAAAGTGCTTGTTTTTTTAAGCAAGCCTGATGTTTCAGAAAGCACATGCCTGCAGCCAGCATCAAAGCTGTTTCATGCTGAGGGGTGGGTTCAATAATAGGATGTTGTGTTAAAAATTCAGTGCTAAGCGCTGCTGTTTTGAATGCTTTATGCGTGAGTAAAGACCGAAGAAAAGTAATATTGGTTTTAAGGCCGCCTAAAACATAATGATTTAATGCGAGTTGTAAGCGCTGTAGCGCGGCATCACGTGTTTCGCCCCATGCAATGAGTTTACCGAGCATCGGATCATAAAAACGCGTAATAGCATCGTGATTTTGAAAGCCCGTATCGAGTCGAATGCCCTCATTTTTAGGGGTTTCGAATACACGCAGTATACCGGTTGAAGGCAAGCCGCCCTGACTGGTATCTTCAGCATAGATGCGGCATTCAATGGCATGTCCTGTTGCTTTTATTTGATCTTGTTTGAGTGGTAGTTTTTCATTGGCAGCAATCCGTAATTGCCATTCAACCAAATCAAGACCGGTTATCATTTCAGTGACAGGATGCTCAACTTGTAAGCGGGTGTTCATTTCCATGAAATAAAAGTGATGGTCAGCATCGACTAAAAACTCAATCGTACCCGCACCTTGATAATCAATGGTTTGAGCCACAGTGATAGCTGCATCGGCTAATGCTTGTTTTAATTTTTTAGGTAAGTTTGGTGCTGGTGCTTCTTCAATAATTTTTTGGTGTCGGCGTTGAATGGAGCAATCGCGTTCAAATAAATGCACGACATTACCATGATTATCCGCCATGATTTGTATTTCAACATGACGCGGTTGAATGATTTGCTTTTCAATTAGCATGGTGTCATCACCAAAACTGGCTGTTGCCTCGCGTCTTGCACCGGCAAGGGCCGCCTCAAAATCTTGTATTTGTGTGACAGCGCGCATGCCTTTTCCACCACCACCGGACGCGGCTTTTAAGAGTACTGGAAAACCAATGTCGGTCGCGGCTTGACGTAATATTTTATCATCTTGATTTTTCCCGTGATAGCCAGGTGTTAAAGGCACATCTGTTTTGTCTAGGCATTGTTTTGCGCGTTGTTTGGATGCCATCAGTTCCATGGCATGGACCGATGGACCAACAAACGTGATGTGATGTTTTTTGCATGCTTTTGCAAAAGCTGGATTCTCAGATAAAAAACCGTAACCTGGGTGAATCGCATCGGCATTTGAGGCCGTAGCTGCGGCAATGATTGCTTCTATATTGAGATAACTGTTAGTGGCTTCAGGGGCGCCAATACAATGTGCCTCATCGGCCAGTTGCACATGTAAACTATTTTGGTCAACAGTTGAATAAATAGCAATGGTACGGATGCCAAGGCGTTTCGCTGTTTGAATAATACGGCAAGCAATTTCGCCACGATTTGCAATTAAAAGCGTTGAAAACATAAATTAATCCTAAATTTAATCTTAAACTTAATCCCAAATGGGCGTTTTTTTATTCAAAAAAGCTTGCATGCCTTTTTTCCCTTCCGCCGAGGCACGTTTTTTTGCAATCAACGTTGCGGTTAAATCTTGTAATGTCTCATCAATCGGTTGATGGGTCACAGCAGCCACCAGCTCTTTTGAAGCTTGCACGGCTTCAGGCGCGAGCGTGGCAAGGCTTCGAGCATACTGATGTGCATGAGAAGGCAACTCTTCTTCAGGTACAATCTGATGTACGAGGCCTAAATTTAAAGCGGTTTTCGCATCAATTTTTTCGGCACTCATAAACAGCCAATTGGCAGCGCGAGCGCCAATCGCGCGGACCACATAGGGACTAATAACAGCAGGAATTAATCCTAATTTAACTTCTGAAAAGCAAAATTGTGCATTGTCAGCTGCAATGGCAATATCGCAAGCAGCAGCAAGGCCTGCTCCACCACCAAAAGCAGCACCTTGACTCACAGCAAGCGTTGGGTTTTGGCAATGATGCAAACTGCTTAATAGATGCGCTAAGGCTTTGGCGTCAGCTTTATTTTCAGCTTCATCGAAACCTGCCATACGCTGCATCCAATCTAAATCAGCGCCGGCTGAAAAATGGCGACCATTGGCACGCAGCAGAATCACACGAATCTCAGGGTTTTCAGCGGCATAGTCCAATTGTGCCTGTAATGCCTGAAGCAGCGTATCATCAAATGCATTATGTTTATCGGTGCGGTTGAGCGTTAAAATAAATACGTGTCCATCAAGTTCAGTCAGTAAGTTGTGCATGATTATTTCTCCATTACATGCGAAATACACCAAATTGGGTGGGTTCGATAGGGGTGTTACGGGTTGCAAGCAAGCTTAAGCCTAATATTTTACGCGTATCTTTGGGCGCAATGACACCGTCATCCCAGAGACGTGCACTGGCATAATAAGGATGGCCTTGCGTTTCATATTGCGTATGTAAGTTGGCTTTAAAGGCTTTTTCTTCTGCTTCAGACCATGGTTTGTTTTGTTTGGTGTATTTATCGCGCGTGACTTCAGCCAGTACGTTTGCTGCTTGTTCGCCCCCCATCACAGAGATGCGAGCGTTAGGCCATGCCCATAAGAAACGAGGATCGTAGGCGCGGCCACACATGGCATAATTTCCAGCCCCGAAACTACCCCCAATAATCACTGTGAATTTAGGGACTTTGGTATTGGCAACGGCCATCACCATTTTGGCGCCGTGCCTTGCAATGCCTTCAGCTTCATATTTACTGCCGACCATAAAGCCTGTGATATTTTGTAAAAAAACCAGTGGGATATTGCGTTGTGAACATAGTTCAATAAAATGCGCACCTTTTAAGGCACTTTCTGAAAATAAAATGCCGTTATTGGCAATCATACCAATTGGTTGGCCATAAAGTGTTGCAAACCCGCAGATGAGCGTTGTGCCATACAGTGCTTTAAATTCATCAAATACTGAGCCATCGACAAGACGGGCGATAATTTCATACACATTAATCGGTTTTCGTGCGTCACTTGGAATCACGCCATGCAATTCCTCAGCAGGATACAGGGGCTCATTAAAATCGGTTTGATTTAAATCAGATAAGCTTGGGCGATTGAGATGCGTGACAATATTTCGAGCCAGGGTTAAAGCATGAATATCATCCTCTGCGTAATGATCAGCAGTACCAGACTGCTTACAATGTACATCAGCGCCACCCAGCGCTTCAGCACTAATCACCTCACCTGTGGCTGCTTTCACTAAGGGCGGGCCGCCTAAAAAAATAGTCGCTTGTTCACGCACCATCACTGATTCATCGGCCATGGCAGGGACATAAGCGCCTCCTGCTGTGCATGAGCCCATGACAACTGCAATTTGTGGAATGTTTTGGGCTGATAAATTGGCTTGATTAAAAAAGATTCTGCCAAAATGCTCTTTATCGGGGAACACTTCATCTTGTTTTGGTAAAAAAGCACCACCTGAGTCAACCAAGTAAATACACGGGAGGTGATTTTGTGCTGCAATCTCTTGTGCGCGTAGGTGCTTTTTAACGGTCAGCGGGTAATAAGTACCGCCTTTCACCGTTGCATCGTTTATTACTATCATGCAGGTGGTTTGATTAATGATACCAATCCCGGTGATTAAACCTGCTGCAGGCAAGTCATCATCGTAAACGTTATGGGCTGCCAGTGGTGAGAGCTCGAGAAAAGGGCTACCTAAATCAAGCAAATGCGCTAAACGCTCACGTGGTAGTAGTTAGCCATGATTTTTATGATGCGTTCGTTGGCGCTCGGTGCCCCCTTTCTTAATTTTCAGTAGCGTTTTATCTAAGTCTTCAAGCAAATCGCTCATATAGGCTTGATTGGCTTTAAAGGGCGTGCTCGCGGGATTTAATTCGGTGTTTAAAGTGGTCATAAATAACTCGTTTAATGAATAAGATACGTGCTAAGCGCTAAAACAAGCCAAAACAGCCAAATCAGCTCAAGAAAATAAGGCATTCTTTTGCGCTTAATGACCCAATAAATTAGCGCGGGGATGGCCGCCAGCGCAAACGGTATGAGCACCAGTGTGACCATATCTCGAAAGGCTTCTCCCATAAGGCCTGAGCCGAATAAAGGTTGAAGCCAGGTATTGATATAGGCATAAAGCAGGTTCATGTATACGAAAAAAATTTTGATGTAATTTGAAAATAAAACAATCAATACACTTAATATTAAATACACCGAGCTTTGTTTGATCATCCTCATCTCCTGTTTGTATTTATAAGCACTCAATGGCAATGGCCGTTGCTTCGCCACCACCAATACAAAGCGCTGCAACGCCTCGTGTGAGTTGTTTTTGTTTTAATGCGTGAATTAAAGTCACTAAAATACGTGCGCCAGAAGCGCCAATAGGATGACCTAAAGCGCAAGCACCACCATGAATATTGACTTGATTGCTGTCCAGTTCAAGTGCTTGGATGGCGGCGAGTGTCACCACAGCAAAGGCTTCGTTAATTTCATATAAATCAACGCTTTCGGCTGTCCAATCGGCTTGTCTAAGAACTTTTTGAATGGCATCAATAGGGGCTGTGGTAAAGTGCTCAGGTGCGCCTGCATGTGTCGCATGGGCTTTGATACGTGCCAAAGGCTGAATGCCTTCGGCTTTAGCCGCGGCTTCGGTCATTAAAATTAAACTTGCAGCGCCATCTGCAATCGAGCTTGCATTGCCTGCTGTGACTGTCCCATCGGGGTTAAAAACAGGTTTGAGTCGGGCAAGCTTTTCAAGTTTTGCAGCATCAGGGCCTTCATCTTGGGTGATATCAAGTACAGGTGCGATTTCTTGCTCGAAAGCCCCTGATAGTTGTGCGTCGAGTGCGCGTTGCATTGAGGTTTTTGCAAAAGCATCTTGCATGTCACGTGTAAAGCCAAGTTTTGCTGCGGTTCTGTCTGCAAAAACGCCCATTAGGGTACCTGATTCATAGGCATCTTCAAGGCCATCAAAAAAGAGGTGATCAACGAGCTGACCATGGCCAAGGCGATAGCCTGCACGTGCTTTAGGCAGTAAATAGGGGGCAAGGCTCATATTTTCCATACCGCCTGCGAGCACGCATGATGCACTGCCTGCACGGATGGCATCATGTGCCATCATGACGGCTTTCATGCCTGAGCCACACATTTTATTTAAAGTGGTCGCGGGGGTGCTATTCGGAATACCCGCTGCCAGTGCCGCTTGCCTTGCAGGTGCTTGTCCAAGGCCCGCTGAGAGCACGCAACCGGTTAGCACCTCACTGATTAAATCAGGATTAATGCCAGCGGCTTCAATCGCCGCTTTATGTGCGATAGCACCAAGCTCTGGCGCTTTTATTTTAGATAAGCCACCGAGTAGTGCACCTGATGGCGTACGTTTTGCAGCAACAATGACAATATCTTGATCTGGGTTCATAGGTTTAGTTCTCAGCTTGAAATAATTCACGTCCAATTAACATGCGACGAATTTCAGAAGTCCCTGCGCCAATTTCATAAAGCTTTGCATCACGCAAAAGCCGGCCTGCAGGGTATTCATTGATATAACCATTGCCACCGAGTATTTGAATGGCTTGCAGTGCCATTTGTGTGGCGCGCTCAGAGGCATATAAAATCACACTAGCGGAATCTTTTCGAGTGACTTGTCCCGCATCACAGGCACGTGCAACGGCATATAAATAGCTTCTGGAGGCATTTAAATCAGAATACATGTCGGCAAGCTTGCCTTGCATGAGCTGAAATTCGCCAATCGCTTTGCCAAACTGCTTGCGTTGATGAAGATAAGGCAGCACTAAATCAAGACACGCTTGCATAATGCCAATAGGGCCTGCTGCAAGCACGGTGCGTTCATAATCAAGACCGCGCATCAGCACTGCAACGCCTTGATTGATTTCACCGAGTATATTTGCTTCAGGGACTTCACAGTGCTCAAACACGAGTTCACAGGTGTTTGAGCCACGCATACCAAGCTTATCTAATTTTTGAGCGGTTTTAAATCCCGGGAAATTTTTCTCAATAATAAAAGCCGTAATCCCGTGTTTTTCGGCCGCTTTATCTGTTTTGGCGTAAACCACGAGTGTATCTGCTTCAGGACCGTTGGTGATCCACATTTTTGTGCCATCTAAAATAAATCGCCCGCCTTCATGGCGTGCATTAAGCTGCATGCTGACCACATCTGAGCCGGAATTCGCCTCACTCATGGCGAGTGCACCGACGTGCTCACCTGAAATAAGCTTGGGTAAATACTGCTTTTTTTGTGCCTCTGTACCATGTAGATTAATTTGATTCACACATAAATTAGAATGCGCACCAAAGCTGAGACCAACCGATGCGGACGCGCGTGATATTTCTTCCATCGCAATCACATGGGCAAGATAACCTAAATTCGCACCGCCATATGCTTCATCGACAGTAATACCCAGCAAACCCAATTCCCCCAGTTTTCGCCATAAGGGTTGAGGAAAAGCATTTTCGCTATCAATTTTTTCTGCAAGGGGTGTTATCTCATGACTTGCAAAGCGATAAACGCTTTCACGCAAGGCATCAAAGGTGTCGCCAAGGAGGTGGGGGAGACCATGATACATAATGACTTCCAGTTTCGTTATGAAATAGGCTAGACTATACCTCGCAGAAGGTAGGTTGTGAAGCGCAAAATTTAAAGGGAGTGGTTGTATGCGAAAGCGTGTTTTATGGGGACATCATGTCTCTGAGTATCAAGAGATGTTTGATTTATCAGATCAGATGCTCACTCAATCCATATTAGAATATGGCTGCGGCCCCAGTGCCGTGAATACAGAGCTTCACGCCATGCATCAAGCGAATATTATTAGTATGGACCCATTATTTTCTGATTCAAAATCCAAACTAAAGCAAATCGCGGTAGCCGATTTTGAGGCACGCGCGGCACAGGTATTAAAAGACCCGAGTCAATTCAATGTCACAAATTACGGCGGTATGGACGCGTTTTTAGTCAGTCGACGCGAAGGCATGGATTTATTTTTTGAAGATTATGAATTAGGCGTTTCTGAAGGGCGGTACAAACCTTTATCAGATGATGCTATGCTGGCTTTTGATGATTTTTCGTTTGATTTGGCATTGAGTTCACACTATTTATTTGCAGGTTCTAATCAGCAATCAATAGATGTGCATTTAAATCGTATTAGAGAACTTGCGCGGGTTGCAAAAGAAGTACGAATTTTTCCATTATTTGAGCGCGAAGGCACGCCTTCGGCTTTAATTGGACCGGTTTTGTTAGGGCTCCAGCAAGCTAATTTTGGAGCGGAAGTGCGCGAAGTGAGTTGCGCATTATATCCTGAAGGCAATGCGATGCTTCGGGTGTGGGCACAGGAATGCGAGGTATAGTTTATGAAGCGGGACGCTTTTTTATCGGCTTGTTTACTGAGTCTTTTTTCAGTGAATGCATCAGCGGGAACCATGGGTGTCGTGGTGCCTGAAAAAACATGTACGTGGGTCGGTACGATTAGTGCTGGGCCTGTGTGGGCAAAAGGCGATAAAACACAAACCTTTTATCTAGCACCAGAAACCGAAAAAACGTATTTAAGCAGTGAATCGAAAACAGCACTGGTTGAGGGTGAGTTTTTTTTCGGCATGCAGAAAATACTGTCTCGTCAGTGGCAAGGGCAGCTAGGCCTTGGGTTAACAGCAACAGGCGATGCAAAATTCAAAGGGTATATCTGGGATGATGCGGATTCAGAGTTTGATAATTATAGATATGACTATAAAGTCCGGCACAGAGCAATTACCTTAAAAGGCAAGTTGTTATTAGATAAAAATAATCAGCTCCTGCCCTGGATAAGCGGAAGCTTAGGCGCAGGCTTTAACCGAACCGACAAATTCATGAATGCGCCCCTTATTTTTGAGGCGATTCGAAACAATAATTTTGTTCATCATGTGACAAATACATTTACGTATACGCTCGGATTTGGTTTACAGCAAATCTTAAATCCGCATTGGCAAATGGGTGCAGGGTATGAGTTTGCTGATTGGGGTAAAAGCCAGATGGGTCGTGCCGCAGGCCAAACGTTAAACACCGGCTTAAAAATAAAAAATATTTATACCAATGGATTTTTATTTAATCTGACTTATCTCGTATAAGCTGTTTGCATAAGGATATCAACATGCAAAGAAAAAAATGGACAAGCAAACTTGCTTTACTCCTTTTGTTCGTATCATCAGTTATACAAGCCGGGGTTCCATTGTGGACGTTTGCACCACAGACAGCGACCTCTGTTGTTGTTGGCCCAGGTGAGATAGCAACAGTAACGTATCGAGTCACCAATCAATCAAGTAAGCCACATACCTTAACAATGCAATCGATTCCAGGTATTTCACAGGTAACAAGCTCAGGTTTTTGCAGCAATCCTTTTGCTTTACAAGGTAAGGGTTCGTGTCTTTTGTCTTTGCAAATAGGAGGCAGTCAATTGAAAGGGGGTATTTCAGGTGGACCTATTGTATGCCAGCAGGGTGCGACCAACCAATGTTATCAGCCAAGTGCTGCGAATATTTTACAAGTAGCAATCGGGCCAAGTATACAGAGCATTAATCCTAATTCAGGGATAGCCTTGGGAGGGACCGGGGTGACCATTACGGGCCAAGAGCTATCAGGCACGACAAGCGTGACTTTTGGAGGGACAGCTGCAGCTTCGTATGCAGTCGTGAATAATACCTCTGTAACGGCGGTCACACCTGCACATAGCGAAGGCGTTGTAGATGTCATTCTCACAACGCCCGTTGGCACAGCAACCATTCCGTTCACTTACACGGGGTTATCCGTCACACAAGTTAACCCTGGCCTTGGCGGACCAGGAGGGGGTACGCCTATCACAATTACGGGTACGGGTTTGACAGGGACAACAGCCGTTACTTTTTTTGAGGGGGCAACAGCAGTCGGAGGTGCTACCGGGATTACCAATGTAGATGAAACGACAGTGAAAGCGACGACGACGGCGTACACAGGTACAAGCACCCCACCTGTAGATGTAGACGTGCAAGTGACAGCAACCTTAGGTACGGCTACTTTATCAGATGGGTTTGAGTATGCTTCGCAGACCGTTACAAGCGTTGATCCTGCTTTTGGAACGTCGCTTGGAGGCACACCTATCACCATTACGGGTACGGGTTTGACCGGGGCAACGGATATTGCTTTTTTTGAGGGGGCAGCAGAGGTAGGTGGTGCTACCATTCTTACTGTAACTGACACGGTTATAACGGCGACGACGACAGCGTACACAGGTACAACTGCTTTACCTGTAGATGTAGACGTGCAAGTGACAGCAAAGTTAGGTACTGCTACTTTATCAAATGGATTTGAGTATGCATCATCGACACTTGTCATTTCCCCGACTTCAGGAACAGCAGCAGGATATGAGACAGTGACCCTAAGCAGGGGCACAGGATTAGATAATGTAGCTGATGTGACTTTTGATGGGACTTCAGTGATTAACCTGAATCCTCCGGTCCCGGTTGATGATTTTTCAGTAGCCGTGGTAACCCCTCCGGGTAATGCGGGTACCGTGCCTGTAGTGATTAGTTTCAGCGATTCATCTCCCGACGTAAGCATTGATTATACCTACATAGCGACAGCTATTGGAGAATCATCTAGTGGTGGTACGATTGGTTGTTTAAATAGTGGAGACGAAGATTTTGTGATAGCAACAGCAAACGCAAGTGATTATCTTTTTTGGGGTAATAACCAGACAACAGGGGCTACAGATCCAACGAACGGATACGGGAATACCCAAACTATCGTGAGTGTTTACACTAGCTCAGACTCGTATGCCGCAGGATTATGTAATCTGTATACAATTGACTCTAATAATGTGGAGAGTTTTACTGGTGCTTGTGCAGACGTCAACGCGTATTGTTATACAGGGTGGTTTCTGCCAGCATCAGAACAGTTAAAATGTATATATAATAATAATGCGGTACTCCTGGTCCCTGTTGATAATTACTGGTCTTCTCGTGAAAATACCTCGAGCAGTGCTTATTTTATCAATTTAAGCAATGGTACGGTTGATTCTACAACGAAGACTGGGACACTTCGTGTAAGGTGCGCCAGAAATATAGGCGCTAATGTGTGAGGCGCGACAGGTAATTAACAAGGGGGGTGACACGGTCTAATTTGCTTGACCGCGTCATACGATGCTTTGTTGTTTGACTTCAGCACCCTTGTTGTTCTTTTTGGTTGCAATTTGATTTTGAGGCGCTCGGATCATAGGTTGTTCCATTTATTGTATATTTTCCGCAGACGGACCCACTTTTTACCAGGCTTTTACCGCTCGTCCAGCTATTAGTTGAAGTCTCAAATGAGACTGTATAACCCTCATAGTCTCCGCTCGTGTTCGAATTGTCAATTAGACCATTGAGTGAAGTCGAGCCATTAGGACTAATAGTTTTTTGCTGGTCATACCATGTAGTTCCATTCTGGCGCTGAATTTTTATGCGAGAGACGGTGAGGCCTGACCCTGCTTTGATCTTAAGATTGAAAGAGGCCACCTGGTTACCGCCGACGCAAGCCGGACCCGCATGCGCGCTAAAACATTGCGTTGCCAGTAGAGCGATGGCAGCGCATTGCACCATTGGGCTTGTCATTTTAAATGTTAATTTATTCATGATTTTTCTCCAGTAGATTGTTTGAGGTAATAATTTGATACATTACCTTACCGTTGCAACTTAAAGGCTAGATTTTTTAAAGGCACAGTACCTTCATTTAATAACAATCACTATGTTATTATTAATCAATAATAGTCTGTTTTCTTTGTATATCAAGTTTCGGTAATGCTCATCTAGGATTTGGTCACAGAGGATTTGGGTAGAGTAGGAAACAGGTTTTCACCTGCCTCCCCTCATCAAACCGTGCTTGC
>JAAHTH010002197.1_pt1 | contig 15484 bp, 9 predicted proteins | sample 6116091 | NCBI WGS metagenome assembly JAAHTH01 (sample SAMN13939990, study PRJNA603662) | sponge metagenome | isolation source: marine sponge | host: Mycale hentscheli | place: New Zealand | collected 2006
CCCCCCCCCCCCCCCCCCCCCCCCGCCCCCCCCCCCCCCCCCCCCCCCCCCACCACGGGGTTGAACAACCCTGCATCCCCGCCGAGCCCCTGCCCCATAGCGACAAGCCATGAACGCAGGCCCCAAACAGCCCAATCCTCCTCGAATGCTCACGATCCGAGTGACACTTGCTCTCCGGGGCAAAAGCTCCCAGCTCTCTTAGCCCACTCATGCTAAGCCCACTTATTTCAAGTCCAACTTTACCTATGAAATCTTTGCAGTAAAACGGAGTGCAAATTACGGTCCACTCGCATCATCAATGCGCAAGCCACGAATCGCTGCAGAATGCTACACCAACCCTGTTTGATTAAGCTACACACCGCTCGTTGATAGTTGGCTGGATGATGCGTCCGGCCGGTTACTAAATGCGACCAACCTCAAACGAAACCGATCCACTGGCAGGGAAAAGGTTGCCCTTCGCACCTTACTTCTACGCGAACCACCGTACGTCAGCCCGGAGTATTCATCACTCGGAATCAGGAATTGCACGCCATCGGCCATCGATCAGACGCTGCTGAGGCTGAAACCGAGCCTTGTAATTTAAGTGCCTGTTTTCAGACACATACATGCCAAGATAAAGATATTTGCGTCCAGTTTCGATGGCGTACTCGATCTGTCGCAGCAGTGCGTAAGTTCCGAGACTGTATTTCATGGCGTGCGGATCAAAGTGTGTATAGACGGCAGAAAAACTCATCAAACCAGTATCGACGATCGAAACGGCCACAAGCTCGTCTTTCAACCAGACTGCAAGCTCCTGTGTATCACAGCAGCTATCGGCAAGGAACGTTCGATAGCCCTCGATATCGAGTTCACCAGCTCCTTGGCTTAAACCTCGCTTTTTTCGGTGCAAATTAAACAGCCAAACGCGTTTGGCATCGACGCGTGGCTTGCCCCATTGGCACGTCAGTTCACGATTCCCGCGTTTCAATACTCGCCGCATGGAGGCCGTATACCGGAACCGCTCCACTTCGATCCGAGTGGGCTTACATTCATTGCAAGCAGGGCAGGCTGTGTTGTAAACAAAGTCTCCACTTCGCCGATATCCCATGGCCAACAATTGATCCGTGATACTCGGATCGACTGGACCTACCGGGAGTCGTAACGGCATCCTGGCAGTCACGCCAGCCAAGTACGGGCATGGCTGCAACTGGTCTTGGACCAGCAGTAGCCGGCACGCACCATCGGCGAGACGAAGGGCCTTTTCAGGATCATGATGACTCATCAGCACCGTCCTCGCCGCCTAAACCAATCGTTTGATTTTCAGCCATTTCACCCAGCTAGTACCAAAGACTCGCAATCCCCAACACTGACCAGTTGCTGGCTGGCGAATCAAATACGGCAGATCACAGGAGCTCGGTGGCTCCCTGTTGCAGGGTACCAAAATGATGAGCTGAGGACGGCAACAAGATGCAGAACATTCGAATTTCTTGCACAGCCACTTGGCTACCCACTCATGTCGCAGCACTATTCCAATGGCCCTGGTCACCATGAAAAAACTGCGAAACGAATCAGTTCGTTCCGCAGTTCATGGAAATCGTTTAAGCTTGAAACCAAGGGTGTGTCAGGAGATCAATCCCACCACCACTGGCCATCAGCAAGCTTGGAAGGACCGGCGGATTGCTTGACGCGGTTGTTCTCGCCATCGGAATCTACCTTCACCCGGCTGCTGGTGAGTGCCAACTTGGGTTGCATGTTGACGCCACCACCGAGGGGTGTCATCAAGGTGTTTCCCTTCCAGATTGCGTTGACAGCCGTTTCAACCTGTGACGGAGCCACGTAAGTCTCAACGTTGACTTTTGACTCGTCCATCAGAACTGGCATGCCCCAGCCCGCTTGTCCGTAAAAATCTTGCTGCTGGATGTAAGCCGCAGCAATGGCGACGTCAATCAGTTGTCGCAATTCGGCATAGATGCGAACCTTCTCGGCGATCTGAGGGAACTTGTCGGTGAAATCCTGGCAAAATGCTTGACTCGCCCTGTTCACTCGCCCCGACGCAACTCGCTGTCCTCCATTGGCGACCCGCTCATTGGCACCAACAAGCTGAACGCCTCTTTCTTTGATCTTCATCGCGAAGCCGTCCTGACTGACGGCGATGCCGTCGTAATTCGGCTGAAAATACCAACGCTCCATTGCGTTCGCGGCAACCGCACTTGGCTTAGCTCGCTCAACGTAGCTCATGACACGCACAGGAAGTCGCTCCAAACCAATACCGATTAACTTCATGCGGTAGTCAGCTTCTACCAAAACCCGAGCGAAGTGCGTTGAAGTTGGGATCCCCTTGAATGTGACTTTCTGCAAACCAAGGTTCTGCTTCAGCCCACTGGCCAACCGACGAGCATCCGAAGGCTGAACGCGACCGCGAACGGACGCGAGAAATTGATTCATTCGCTGGAAGCCTTCTGCCGTCTGTTCAATCGAAACGCTGATGACGGAAGTCCCGCGGTTTCCCGGTGCATAGGCCCGCAGTGCGGTGACTAGATCTTCCAGCAAGACCACAGGGCGGCCTGTTTCCATTCCAACCAAACGGTTCGTTGGATCGGCGAAGAACCCTTCAGCAGGCCCAGCCACCACGACGTCGTTCGTCTCGGGATAGAAGAATACATATTCGATTGAAGTCAGACCTGCCAGCGCCTGCATTTCCTCATTAATTGCCTCACCCTTCGCGAGCCGTGCCGCGATCGCATCCTCGAGGCGGTTGAGCGAAACCTTCCGCAGGTCAGCGGACTGCATCACATCGGCATCGCCTTTCCTTGTCCTCGCAGCGGCTAGCCTCTGCTTTGCCAATCGTGGATCGAACTGACGAACCTTCAAAACGCCTGCGGCATCAACATCGATGCCAGCAACCGGCTGGGAAAAGGTCGGACCATCATTATTTCCACCGCCACCGCCACCGCCGCCGCCTTGGGCGAACAAGCTTGGGAGCGTGATCATGGAACCTGTCAGAAGCGTTAATAACGCGAAACAACGTTTTAAATTGGTCATCAATGGGCCGTGCTTGGCTTGAACGGTGAAGATGAGTGCCCGCGCAGCGTCTACGCAGAACTACTCTGACGATAATCAGAGCCACTCGGTCTATCAACAAACTCATGGTTAGCGAAGCGATCAGAATGTCAAAAAAATCTATTTGTTCTGGTCGTGTCACTTATATTGGAGGCCCGTAGCTCCCAACGCGAGGCAAAATCCTTCCAGATCGCTGGAATTCCTACTTCAGTCACGTTTTAGCATCGAGAATCCGACTGATTAGCAGTGCAATCAGCGTGCCGACAACCACCAAACAAACGTTTGCTTTGCCGGAATGGCACCGAAACGTTCGAAAACGAGAGAGTCAACGTGGAAAGGTAGCCCATAGTCCCGAACGGGCAAGCAACTCTCTGACGATTAATCGCGTTTGAACCACAAAGGAACACCGCAAACCCGTCCCCCTCCGCCCATCCATGGCATTCGGAATATCCGCGAAAACACGAACAGGACAGGTCTTGATGGGGCAAACTCGCCCTCACAGCAGTGCCGAGCGGCATATTTCAGTCACAAATTGGGCAATTCAACGCGACGCGTGCAACGCTTCGAGCAGGCAAGGCCTTTTCGTTTTTTCAGCAGAGCCTAGAATCGGGGCTCTTCCCCGAATACCTAGAAACGCTTGGAATTCAGCAGAGCCTAGAATCGGGGTTCTTCCCCGAATACCTAGAAACGCTTGGAATAACGATGAGTGGCGACTGTGATTTTGGTCTGATTGGTTTGGCTGTGATGGGCGAGAACCTCGCACTGAACGTGGAAAGCCGCGGCTACAAGGTCGCCGTGTACAACCGAACCACAGAAAAAGTGGACGATCTTATCAACGGTAGGGCTGCCGGAAAAAACTTTGTCGGCACACACTCGATCGAAGAGTTCGTCAAGTCAGTAAAGCGTCCCAGAAAGCTAATGCTGCTAGTCAAAGCGGGCCCTGCCGTCGACGCGATCATCGAGTCACTGATCCCTCTTTGTGAGCCGGGCGACATTATCATCGATGGTGGAAACACTCATTACGCGGACACCGAGCGACGAACCAAACGCGTCGAAGAAGCAGGCCTGCAATTCATCGGTTGTGGAGTTTCAGGGGGTGAAGAAGGAGCCCTCAAGGGACCAAGTCTCATGCCCGGAGGCTCGAAGGAAGCTTGGCCTGAGGTCAAAGAGATGTTTCAGGCGATCGCCGCCAAGGTAGGGTCAAACGACGATATTCCATGCTGCGAATGGGTAGGTCCCCGAGGTGCCGGTCACTATGTCAAGATGGTCCACAATGGCATTGAATACGGTGATATGCAGCTGATTTGCGAAGCTTATCAGTTGCTTCACGAACTCGGTGGGCTCAATAACGACGAGCTATATGATGTCTTTGAGGAATGGAACCAAGGCGATCTACAGAGTTATCTGATCGAGATTTCCCGCGACATTTTCAGTGTTAAGGACGACCAAGACACCGATGGCTTCCTCGTCGACAAAATTTTGGACATTGCCGGTGCCAAAGGGACTGGAAAGTGGATGAGCCAGCTTGCACTCGACTTAGGTGTTCCCAGCACTTTGGTGACCACTGCCGTCTTCGCTCGCGGCCTGTCGGCCCAAAAGGAGGCTCGCGTCCGAGCCAGCGAAAAGCTCAAAGGTCCGGCAGAAACAGCTAATCCAGACATGACAGCTGTTGCCCGGAACCTCGTCGGTGACCGCGAAGCATTCATCGAAGCTGTTCGACAAGCCCTTTATGCCTCCAAAATCGTCAGTTATGCACAGGGCTTCGTTCAACTCCAAGCCGCATCCGCTGAGCACGATTGGGAGCTCGACTATGGAAATGCAGCACTGCTCTGGCGAGGAGGTTGCATCATCCGTGCTCAATTTCTCGATCGGATCAAAGAAGCATTCGAAACTGACCCACACTTGGAAAACCTCCTCCTTGCGCCGTTTTTCGAAGAGGCCGTTGAGAATGCCCAAGAGTCATGGCGTGCTGTTGTTGCCGCCGCTTCCCTGCTTGGAATCCCCGTCCCGGCGTTCAGCACCGCGCTGTGTTATTACGATGGCTACCGACTCGCTCGCCTACCGGCCAACCTGCTTCAGGCTCAACGTGATTACTTCGGGGCTCATACTTACCGTCGGGTCGACAAAGAAGGCTCGTTCCACAGCGAGTGGCTCCAGCTTCGCAAAGAACCATCAGATAGCTGATCAAGAAAGCGTCTGCTGCTGCCTTGGCGTGGCTCACCACGGCAGCGTGAAATCGTGCTGGTCAAAAGAGAAAAATATCCGACAACTACGTGTCGGATCTCCGAAGCACGCGCCAGCGCTACTGGAAAAGATGACGGAGACCTGCTCACCTTGAGCAGCTTGTCGCCAACGAATGTGCTGTGGCACTCTTCACGGCCTTCGTAAGGCCGAACATAGCGTGCATACGACCTGAACTGCCAGGCAATGCTCAGGCCCAACGCGGCTGAACCTAAGCTCTGCCGATAACCCAGGTGGTGGGAACACAGGGTCACAACATACTCCGACCGGGTACTCCGACCGGTCCTAATCCCGAAATGAGCCCCTGAGGGCTCTGGCTACACGCTTCCTGCCAAGATTGACAGGTAAGCAAGGAAAGCGTCGGGAGTCTCTTTCTGATGGCTCTCGTGCAACGCTGCGGCCTCAATCAGCTCCTTGATTGCTCCCCGGTAAGCACGTGCCGTGACGCCCGGCCGACTTGCAACTTCTTCGATCTTGATCGCCAGCTCGCGAGCAGGATCTTTACTTGGCAGGTCGCCGCGGGCGCAGGCCTTAAGGGCGGCTGTGGCCACAATATCCGAGGGCGATTTATCCTCACTGACATAAGCCATCAAAAGGTCGACAATGATATCTGAGGGACTGACCGAAGGCGGGGCCTGAGACGTCTCAACAGCCGAGCCTTGGACAGTTGGCCGACGACTTCGGCGGCGATCCGCCGCTTTGAGGCGTTTCTTCAAATCGTTTCGGTGTGCCATGGCTCGATGACACCAAACTGTTAAGGCTCGGCGGCAGTCGACAAACGACGTCAACTTCAAACTGTGCCGAGCGGGGACGGAAGAGTACATACTTGCTGCCGACTGCCCCGATCGACCGCACCAAAGCGGAGAGACATAACACCCCGCGAATAAAGGTTCCACAGTCTACACAGAACCGTGAGCCATGTAGCCGGCCAGAGACACCTTTATTTTTAAGATCAAAAACCAAGAAGCTCCTCGGCCCAGCGATGGGAGATGACAGCAGCAACCACGACACAAACCAGAAGTCGTTTCCCAGCTGCATTTCAGGCGAAATGCGAAAAACTCGACGCCGGTCCAGCCGCAACAAGCATCAGTGAACGCTTCGGAAAAACGCAACCAATCACGGTAGCCAAGTTTGCAAAGTCAATGGACACTTGGTCGAAAATGGAGACCAAACGACAGCAAAAAAGCCTCTAACGACCTCTTCGGCATGGCTACAGCATCCATGCTGCCTCCAGCTCACCCAAATGGGAAGTACCTCGCCGCAATGCCGCGGGCTGCCGGCCACAACAGGCTCAGACCGCGACAGGCTCAGACCACAACAGGCTCAGAAGGCGAGAAGCGACACATGCGAACCGCTACATTTAGGACTGAAGCTCATTTGCCGCCTTGTCTGATTCGCTCCAACTCGGATGGCAATTCCGCAGTCCTCACGTTGTGCCGCACCACCTTACCGCTGGGATCAACCAACATCATGGTTGGCAGTGTCTGGACGCCGAATTCTCGCGCGAGCCGACTGCCTTCGAGCCCGCCGGCTTCGTAGAGCTGAATCCAAGGAACCTGCGCCTGCTGGAGGTAGCGTTCCGCGTCACTCTTGTTTCGGTCGACATTGATCCCGACGACCTGCAGGCCCGCTCGCTGGTATGTCGCCAAAAGACGACGCAATTGCTTCATGTCCTGCTTGCAGGGTTCGCACCATGTAGCCCAATAATGGACCACGACGGGTTTCCCACGAAGATTTGAAAGCCTGAATGGCTTTCCTTGGATCGTGGTTCCCTCAAGCTCAACCTGACGCCCAACTGATTCAAGTCGGCGAACCGCACCGGCAGCCATTTCGCCTGAATCTGCGTCAGGAAACAGGCTGACGACTTTCTTGTAGTAGGCCAGTGCTTCGGTATCTTTGTCTTCAAATCCTTTACTGAGAGCCAAATTGAGCCATGCCTGAGCCGCCTCGGGAACGCGTGGGTAGCGTTCAACGAAGCGTCCCAAGGCGTCGATGTACCACTCTTGAACCTTTGCAAAATCAGCATCCGGGGTCTGCCGGGCCATGTAATCAGCACTGATCGCCTGATAGTCGGCGTATGCACTTAATTCTCGATCATCACCGGCAAATCGCTGCGAGACGGTCTTCAAACGCTCCAAACCTCCCGGGTAAGCGTTTGTTTGGGAACTGACGCTGAGCGTGTCCACTAGCTGGCGGTACCAAATCTCACGATCCTCTCTCGTGGTAGCCACTCCAATCAGTTTCTCGACGATTCCAGCGCGAGCTTCGTGCAGCTGGGCAATGGCAGCGGCATCCTTGGCGGCGATCAACTGGGTATCGGTCGCTTCCAGTCTAGCGACTAAATCCTGCGTTTTCCGGGCTGAATCGGGGCTATCCATGACAGCATTCGCGGTTGCCGTATCAGGTGCAAAAAAATTTGCATTAGCAGCCGCCAGCGGCACACTGCCTTCGCCAAGCAACGGCAAACCAACTACTCTCCAAGTGGAAGGTCCGACTTGCACGAGCGTTCCTACCATGAACTGCCCCCCACCGCCTGCCTGTTCAAACATCGCCACCGCATTTTCATAAACGATCAGGTCACGAGTCGAATCTTCGGTGCCACTGGGTACCACACCGGGCATTCCCGCCGCAAACTGCACCCAAGCAGCATCAGACGCAACAACATCCTGCCCCTTGGCGAGGTCGCCAAACCCTCGAGTCGCCGCCGAAGCCAGTTCCCCAATTTGCTTCAACTTGGCGTCACCAAGGCCAAGCAGGCCGATTTCTTTATCGCTAATCACCAGTGTCGCAAACCGATCAGCATCTCTCTCACGCAGAGCGGCTACCACTTCGGCAGTAACCTCTTCAGCCGAGATTTGCTTCCAAGCATCAATCAAGCCATCTTCATCTTGGTCCAATCCCCAGCGTGTCCCACCCGTAGATAGCCAACGATACTCGTCCGTTTTACCGTTGAAATTTCTATCAATGTCACGGTAGACCTCAACGCCGAACTTGAAATAGCACCACAAATCGATTTGTTGGTCGCCGTTGGTATCTGCAAATCGCCTCAACAATGTTCCGTCTTTGGCGATCACCTCCCAACCAGACCATTCCTCTCGGTCGATATCGATTACCTTGCATTCCACCTGCTTTTCCGGCGCAACTTTTTCGTAGTCCACACCTGCTTGTACAGGCTTGAGGGCGAGGGCAGTTTCAGGAGTCGGGGGCGCCCCGTTAGCAGCAATTGCTAATCCGAACAGCAATCCGATGCTGAAAATGGGCGAAGCGTGTCGCAAACGTTCCATCATTCGATTGATTCCGTGAATTTCGGTACAAGAAAACTTTCATTCCGGCCATTCCCCAGGCGAAATGATAGGCCCGGTCGTCCGTGGGGTTTGAGAGGTAGTGTGACGGACGGTGGCGGGTGTGGAAATGTCGATTTTAGACCAACCCAACGAATGCCAATACTTGCCATCGAAACGCCGGATGCAGGTAAATCACCGCTCAAAATGCCCCCCCAAGGCTCTCGGCACAAAACAATCTTTAGGACACTGCAGGTCTCCCTGATTCGCCAAAACTGAAAATCCGTAAAATCAAAAACGCGAAAGCGAACCATAAAGTCACGGCCTATGCCAAAGAAATCGCCGATTCTGTACGCAACATGGGGTTTCTTCCCTTTGACAGTCAATCGAGTTTCCGTACACTTTGCCGCTTCCCTCGACCAACGGTCAAACACGTGACGATGTCACAAGCCGGCCAGGTCGAATAAGGGCGTGTAGCTCAGTTGGTTAGAGCGCGTCGCTGATAACGACGAGGTCCCAGATTCGAATTCTGGCACGCCCACTTTTGGAAGTCTTGAAAGGTTCGCATTGGACGCCATGTCAAAACAGTTGCGATCCCTCAAACTTCCAGAACCTTAAGGGGGTGTAGCTCAGTTGGGAGAGCATCTGCTTTGCAAGCAGAGGGTCGTCGGTTCAAGTCCGTCCACCTCCACTTTGGAAGATCGAGGATTTACGTTCTTGATTGACTCAAGACCCATGCGGTCTTAAGCCGATTTGCATTGATTCAGTCACCCCTTTGGTGCACTGGATCAAGCCAACCGGCGGATAAGAGATTTGGAATGGAAGCCAGCAGTGCAAAAGCCGAACCTTCTTGAATGAAAGTTCTCTTTTAAACTTGGTTTTCAGTGTTTACCCTCCTTGCAAGGAAGCGGCAAACCTGCGAAATTCCAATGATCTTGCGAGACGAGGAGACCTGAAAAATTATTTTCAGAAACCTTCAAAGTCTCGGTTGACGAGAGACCACCTCACCGGTATCTTTCGCCCCTCACTTGCGGCCAACCGCCTGATGCCAAACACTTGGCGTCGAGCGGCTGCCCACAAGCAGCGTCCCCCGACGCGGAGCAATGCTCCAAACTGGGGAACTGATTTTTGACAATTTGGTTGTTTGGTAGTTGGCATCTGAAAGAGCACCACGCTTGATCAGTTTGTTCGGCTTTCTGCTTGCAGAATGACGAGCTTACGAAATCAGGCTGGCGACTCAATTAAGTTCAAAGAGCGAGTCAACGCATTTTTCTGATCTCAAGTACGAGTTCACATCTGTGATCGCGTCCGAGAGTGATGAGGATGATTTGACTATGAATTCTGAATAGGATTCTTTGAAGTTGGCCGACTGGATAGCCTTGCCCTTGTGGCAAGTAGTTTGAAGGAAAGCTGACTTACATGTGATATCGTTAAGTGGATTACTTTTCGAATGAATGAAGTCTGAAGGGTTTCTTCCGTCTTGCTGTGTCTCTTGACGCGGCGGGCCGGTAACGAAGCTTACTCGGAGTTCGGGATTTCGATGACCAATCTACTAAGGGCGCATGGGGGATGCCTTGGCGTTAAGAGAATGAAGGGCGTGGAAGTCTGCGAAAAGCCTGGGGGAGTTGACAAACAAGTAATTATCCCGGGATTCCCAACTGCAACCAGCTGAATACATAGGCTGGTTTGTAACAACCTAGTGAACTGAAACATCTAAGTAACTAGAGGAAGAGAAAGAAAAATCGATTCCGTCAGTAGCGGCGAGCGAAATCGGAATAGCCCAAACCTCGGGGGTTTCCCCTGGGGGGTTGTAGGACTCCAATGTTGGATTGTGTGTTGCTAGTGGAAGATTCTGGAAAGGATCACCACAGAGGGTGACAGTCCCGTACACGAAAGTAAACACACACCATAGGAGCACCTGAGTAGGTCCAGTCACGTGAAACCTGGACTGAATCCGCGGGGACCATCCCGCAAGGCTAAATACTCCTTAACGACCGATAGTAAACCAGTAGCGTGAGTGAATGGTGAAAAGAACCCCTGCTAGGGGAGGTAATGAACCTGAAACCATGTGCCTACAAGCGGTCGGAGCTCTATGTCTCAGCTTGCTGAGAAATGAGTGACGGCGTGCCTTTTGCATAATGATCCGGCGAGTTGTGGTATGCGGCTTGGTTAAGTCCTTACGGGACGTAGCCCAAGGGAAACCGAGTCTGAATAGGGCGAATTTGTCGTATGCTGCAGACGCGAAACCTGTGTGATCTACCCATGAGCAGGTTGAAGCGCGGGTTAAACTGCGTGGAGGACCGAACCCACTTAGGTTGAAAACTGAGGGGATGACTTGTGGGGAGGACTGAAAGTGTAATCAAACCAGGAGATAGCTCGTTCTCTCCGAAATATCTTGAGGGATAGCGTCGAGTAAATTAGTTACCGGGGGTAGAGATACTGAATCGGATGGGGGCCCTTCCCAGGGTACCCCACCGAACCAAACTCCGAATACCGGTTAACCTTACCTCGGCAGTCAGTCCCTGGGGGATAAGCTCCAGGGTCGAGAGGGAAACAACCCAGATCGCCTGCTAAGGTCCCGAAGGACCACTTAGTCACTAAGGAAGTTGAAGTGCCGTGACAGCTGGGATGTTGGCTTAGAAGCAGCCACCATTTAAAAAGTGCGTAACAGCTTACCAGTCGAGCATTTCTGCGCCGATAATGAACGGGAGTAAGTGGTACACCGAAGCAGCGGGCTCTAGTTTACTAGAGCGGTAGGAGAGCGCCGATGATCAGATACGAGCCGTACGGTAACGAGCGGTGTCGGGGTCATCGGGTGATTATGCCGGAATGAGTAACGATAAAACAGGTGAGAATCCTGTTCGCCGAAAGCCTAAGGTTTCCTGGGGAAGGCAATTCCGCCCAGGGTTAGCCGGTACCTTAGTCGAGGCCGAAAGGCGTAGACGATGGATAGCAGGTCAACATTCCTGCGCCGGTTGTGTATTCGATGTGGGGACGGCGTCCAGAAAGTGAGCGGTACGATTAGAAATGTCCGTAGCGAAAGCTGAGATATCCAGGGTTAAAATACTGGTGTTCGTCAAGGCCTAGCTCGAGAACGTTTAAGTTTTCGAAGTCATTGGAAGGACGTCCAAGAAAAGCCACTAGGTTAAGCAACTGACCGTACTAAAACTGACACAGGTAGGTGAGAAGAGAATTCTAAGGCGCTCGGGAGAACGGTGGTTAAGGAACTCTGCAAAATGGCCCCGTAAGTTCGCGATAAGGGGCGCCTTCTTCGGTTCACGCTGAGGGAGGCCACAGAAAATCGGCTCTAACGACTGTTTATCAAAAACACAGGTCTCTGCTAACACGCAAGTGGATGTATAGAGACTGACGCCTGCCCGGTGCTGGTAGGTTAAGGAAGACGGTTAGCCTCACGGCGAAGCTGGCGACCGAAGCCCCAGTAAACGGCGGCCCTAACTATGAGGGTCCTAAGGTAGCGAAGTTCCTTGTCGGGTAAGTTCCGACCTGCATGAAAGGCGTAACGATTTGAGCACTGTCTCAACCACCGACCCGGTGAAATTGTAGTTGTGGTGAAGATGCCACATACCCGCGGTTAGACGGAAAGACCCCGTGAACCTTTACTGTAGGCTGATATTGGGTTGAGATATGTCTTGTGTAGGATAGCTGGGAGGCTTTGAACAGATGGCGCTAGCCATTTGGGAGCCGTTGTTGAAATACCAGCCTGGTCATATTTTAATTCTAACTTTGATCCCCTGAATCGGGGCAAAGGACAGTGTCAGTCGGGCAGTTTGACTGGGGCGGTCTCCTCCCAAAGAGTAACGGAGGAGTACAAAGGTACACTCAGCCTGGTCGGCAATCAGGCGTAGAGCGTAAAGGTAGAAGTGTGCTTGACTGCGAGACCCATAAGTCGAGCAGGAACGAAAGTTGGTCTTAGTGATCCGGTAATCCCGAATGGAAGGGTTATCGCTCATCAGATAAAAGGTACTCCGGGGATAACAGGCTTATCGCATCCGAGCGTCCATAGCGGCGATGCGGTTTGGCACCTCGATGTCGGCTCATCACATCCTGGGGGTGAAGAAGCTCCCAAGGGTTTGGCTGTTCGCCAATGAAAGTGGTACGTGAGCTGGGTTCAGACCGTCGTGAGACAGGTCGGTCCCTATCTGCCGTGGGCGTTCGAATCTTGAGGGGATTCAACTTTAGTACGAGAGGATTTAGTTGGACATAGCTCTGGTGTACCAGTTGTCGCGCTAGCGGCACGGCTGGATAGCTAACTATGGAAAGGATAAACGCTGAAAGCATCTAAGCGTGAAGCCCAACCCGAGATAAGGATTCGTTTGTCATTTGACGAAAGCCCCCTGGAAGACGACCAGGTTGATAGGCTGGGCGTGTAAGCACGGTAACGTGTTAAGCTAACCAGTACTAATGGGCGAAGGATTGGTCATCGATATCCCGCACTCAGAGTCCGCGGAATTCATGGCTCAGAAGAACATACTGCGAGTAAAACTCTTTCAAATAACCACTACCAAACAACACGGCCTTTCAGCGGCGAAATACCCGCTGGAAGGTCTTTCCGGCGACCATATCGTAAAGGTTCTACCTGTTCCCATCCCGAACACAGCAGTCAAGCTTTCCGAGCCGATGATAGTGCATACCAGCGTGAAAGTAGGTATTGCCGGATTTTTAAAACTCCTTTGTTGTTTTCAGCAGAGGAGTTTTTTTTTGCGCGCAGTCATTTACTCGAGAAACACAAGCAAGAAGCACGCAGCTGGGCAGCTATGTACCACACCACCCTCAGGAGCGGTGATGTGAGGCAAGGACTATCGGCTCTCCTGCAACTAAACAGATAACATCCATTCCCTCGAAGCCATAGCCCACTTAGGCGGCACGAAGCAGGTTCGCAGCTTGAGAGAGAGAACTTGATCTACAGTTTTGAGCCAACTTTCCGGTTTGAATCGTATCTCGCCTAAGTTGTTTCCTGCCCGGTGTGTTCAACGGTTTCGACGTCGAGGTATTTTCAATAATTGTGGGTAACGCGATGAAGGGACAGACTGGTTAACAGTTCCGTCGCCCTTGTGGTTTCCTGGTATCTCACCCGCCTGTCCATCACTCGGTAGACTTAAAGACTTCTCCTGTCCTCACCAGTAGCGGCCACTATTACGTGTCCAGAAGGCTTGAATGCGAGGAGACCTGCTTTGCGTGATTACGTTCTGATGCCTGTTACCAAGTCCGCTTATGCGCTCGATTTTGTCTCACTCATTTTATCTTTGCGTTGGCGTCCAAGTTTGCAAGACCGCAACGCGTGCAACACAAAGTTTCGCGAGTTCAGTTTCTCCACCATCGAAGAACAACTTCGCGAGACGGTTCAGACAGCATACGCAAGTAACACTTCCCACCTGGTCAGAACAGCCGGCACGAACGCAATCAATCGCCTCACGATGCCGCCCAAGGTTAATCAAAAGCGATGCTAGAGATATCCGGTAATTGATGTTTGCAGGCTCAAGGCTGACCGCCGAACAGAGCAAGGTTTCTGCAAGCTTGGCGGGCTGTCCGCTTTTAAGCAGGTAAGCAGCCATTTCATGCTGAATTTCAGCGGAGTCTGGTGTCGAGCGTCCCGCGATTCGGCAAACCTCCACCGCTAGATTTGGCTGACCGATCACATCCAGTCCGTACGCAATTCTCAAACTAGATGACGGTGAGCACTTACTCGAGAGCGCAACAATCATCAACAAATCACTCGACAACCCGTCATGCCCCATCGCGCCGTAAGCAATCGCCAACTCGACTCGCGACTCTGTTGACAACGGCTTAAGCAATGCTGCCTGCTCAAAAGCATCGATCCCCTCTTCAAGCCTGCCTGTTTTCACTGACGCATGGCCCAGCAAATTTAAACATACAAAACAATCCGGGTTTTTAGCGAGTACATAGCTGGCAAACTTTGCTGCCAAAACATAATTACCTGATGCAAATTCCATCTCAGCCAAGCGTCTTTCTTCGCAAATCATTTCAATTTCCTTTACACCTGATGGCTGCTGATGATGATTGTCCGTGGCGTCTTGACGGCTTGCCTAAAAGGAAAGATCACCCCGTCCTCCTCTGATTCCTCGTCGTTCTTCACGCCGTCGTCTTGGGAATCGCCACCAGCTCCGCGCCGCATCACAGCAAGTTTTTCTGACGGATGCCAATCAACAGATAACGCGTCTGGCGTTTCATACATGCAGACTTGAGATCTATCGGCTCGAAGATAAATCACCAAGGTGCCAATGATGAGCAACACCAGAAAAGCACCAATCACAAAGCCGATATGAAAAAAGAATAATAGGAGAGTACTCATCACCATGCCCGTCCCGTATTACCAAGGCATCGAAAACGCTTGCAACCCGCACTGCCTGAAGTGTCCCTGCACAGGGAATCACAACTGCTCCACAAATTGGACAGGGCGATATTCCCGCACTGTTTGAACCTGCTGGACACCCAGGCAAGACAACAACCACAAACGCGCATGTTCCAGTCAAGTTGCTGTGGCATAGCGGAGTAAACAACCGCCTCAGAGATATGTTGTTTAGCCAACAACCAAGTAATGAGTGCGATCCGATAGCGAGCATTCTCTGGCTCGAGCTCACAGGCTTTCAACAAGTTCATTTCACTGACATACAGCGGCTTGCGACACATCAGGGAATAGACAGCCAGAGCGTACGCAATCAATGCCTCATCTTCGTGTGATTCGCTCAAACGTTCGCACAGATTCAACGAGAAACGGGCAAGATCGACCTTGCTCAATGCCTCGGCCAACTCCAAGCTGACCGCGGTCGGCAACGCAGGGTCAAACATCAACCCCAGAAGGCATTGCCTCGCAAAATCAACGTTTCCGGATGAGATTTTTTCGACCGCGTCTACGATTTTCCGCCGATACTGCTGCTCAAGCT
>JAAHTH010002198.1_pt1 | contig 15484 bp, 10 predicted proteins | sample 6116091 | NCBI WGS metagenome assembly JAAHTH01 (sample SAMN13939990, study PRJNA603662) | sponge metagenome | isolation source: marine sponge | host: Mycale hentscheli | place: New Zealand | collected 2006
GGTTTGATGCCCAAATTGCGGTGGGCTTCAGGTTGATCCTGAACAATCGGCAAGGTCGCGCAATCGTAGGTCGACAACAGTACGAAGCAACAACCATTAGCCAGAGTCTTGCTGGCTGTGCTGGAAAGCACGCGGGTCACTACGAATCCATCCTGATCATTACTTGGGTAATGATTCCAGATAGGCAATGATGGCGGCGAGATCGCTAACGGAGTACTTGTCCATCAAGCCTTCAGGCATGACGGATGTTTTCAAGGTTTTTCGAATCTCAATATCATCCTTGCTGATTTTGTGTTCTTTGGCCTGAGCGTCTCGAAGGGTGACTTGATCTGCCTGTTCCTTCGTTACAAATCCTATCACCACTCGTCCATCAACCGTCAAAATTGAGGTGGTTGCGAAGCCTTGGGCTATCGTCTTGTTGGGTTGCAGGACTGCCTCTGCGAGTTGCTGTCTCTTGTAGGTTGCGGCGATGTTACCGAGATAGGGGCCCTGTTGTTCTGCTTGTTTGGTAACGGTATGACATGCCGTGCAGTTGGCTTCCTTGAACAAACGCTGGCCAACGGCGACATCACCACTGGTGAGGGTGAACCGTTTTAAAGCAGACTCCACTCCAATGGTTGCAATGCGGGGCAGGTCGGGATTCAGTTTGTCCGTCAGTCGTAAAGCTTTGACAGCACGCTGAACTTCTGCCAGCGAGTTGGGTTCAGGACGGTTTGTCAGCTCAAGAATGCGATCATCAAGAAAGTGGTTCTGTGTATCTGCCGCCGCTTTGATCAGTCGGATTCGCTGGTCAGGTTGCGCCCACATCTTGTCAATGCTGAGGATCGCCTGCTCTCGTGTTTCCGGACTGGTGTTCTTTTCTTGGGCTACGCCCAGAATGGCAGCTGTTGCCCAGAATCCTAGGGTTGGGTCCGGATTCTGGCATTCCTGTAATGCGACCTGCAATTGGTTCTGCAGTAAGCGTGATTTCACGACATTCTGCAACGCACGCTGCTGATCGCGTTGTGCCTGCTTACCTGACATCTTGGAAATGGCTGCCAGTGCGGGTTTCAGTGCAGCAGTTTGTCCTGATTTGACTAAGGCTGTTACCGCCTGCGTCAATGTCGCTGATGATAGATCGGATGCTCGTACAGCGGATGTGAGGAATGGCACACCACCCTCAGGAAATTCACTTTCAGTAGCCAGTTTGGCAATGGTCGGTGGCACTAGTTGCGCATCGTCTGTGGCCAGTTCCATCATTTGGTTGACCACCTTGTCGATCTGGATTCGATGGCGATTGATTTCAAGAATTAGCTTGGCAGCTTCGTTGCCTGTGGTCTGTTCGAGTTGCTGTTTTAGCCACGTGTTGATGCGTTTGGTTTCTGCCCATGATTCGGGCTGGTAGTAAGGGCCCCGTGTGTCTGGACGAGTGCCCCATGAGTCACCTTTCCACATTCCCTCTTGGTAATGCAGACGGCATAAAGCGGCTCGCAGGTGTATGCGATTGCTGGCTTCGGGTTCATCACGAACTTGCTTGACCAGGGAGGTTACAACCTCGGGGGCATGCACCTTGGCAAGTACTTGAAGTGCAGTTGGCTGGGAAGTTGGCTTCGCTTTGAGTTGCGTTTGTAGCAAATTCAAGCAGGCATCGACCGCTCCCTTTTTTGCCAAGCTTCGTATTGCGATATGAGTCACAACAGGGTCGGGGTGTTCCAACGCATCAAGCATTTCGCTGATGCTGGCATCACCTTGCAGGCGTTCTGCAAGATTTCTTGCATCACTTCTTTGCGCAGGAATGTCTTCGATTAGCTTTCGGTATCTTTGGTCACCGCGTCGCATCAATTCCCGCTGAGCAGCCAGCCGGCGTCGGTGGCTGGGGTCATCCATCAAGGTAACAAGTTGATCGGCGGATTGACTGGTGAAACTGGGCATCGGGCGATCCTTGACTGCTTTTGGTTTTATACAGATCACGTAACCCACATCTGTACCAGCCCACTTGAATGTTGCTCCCTTCCAACTTGCGCAGTACAGACGGCTGTGACCATCCACATCGGCATCTGTGGGACGCGTCATTCGTACCAGAGGTTTCGGAGGCGATATTTCTGAAAACGTCGCGCCTTTCGGTTTCACGGAGTGATGCCAGATTGCCCCCGTTCCCCAGTCAGCAGTTAGCGGTGCATCATTCCAAATCCCAAATCCTGGTTCATCAACGTAGGTTGCCCCGCAGCCAGATCCGCCACCATAATCTGCAAGCGGGGCGATGCATTCCGCAGGAAAATTTTTGTACAAACGGGGATAGCCGTGATCCTCTCCTCCCATGAAGTGATGGAATCGAACATCCCAGCCACCGCCATCATTGGTGTTGTCTCTGGCGAATAAATCCATGCGAGGACTGACCGCAACTTCAAGGATGTTTCGCGTGCCAGTTGAGTAAAGTTCCAAACCGGTTCCATCAGGTCTGACGCGGATCACGCCTCCACCTCGATGGGTTAGTTTGCGGCCGTCCGTTCCCTCTGCGTCCATAACGCCCAAGTCGCCACCAGCAACGTAGAGCCCACCCTCCACGCCAATGCTGAGGCCATTGGTGGTGTGATCTGCCGGACGCTTGTCGTATCCGAATGCCAGATTGCTGACCAGGATTTTTTGTTCGTCTGCAACGCCATCACTGTCCGTGTCGATGAATGCTGAAAGGTGTGGTGGGTGGACGAGATAGAGTCGATCATGGTCCCAAACAAGACCACGAGGTGCGTCGACCTGGCAAAAAACTTTTGTTTCATCAGCTCGGCCGTCGCCGTCGGTGTCACGAAGACGAATCACTCGACCACGCCCAGGGTCACGTCCCAGTGAGCCATTGCCGTCGGAACTGACATAAAGCGTTCCGTCTGGGGCAGCTGCTACAAAAACTGGATAATTAACGGCAGGTGGCGCGGCAAAAACGGTCGCCTCAAATCCCTCAGCTACTTTCACGTCCTTCAGTATGACTGCTTCTTCGGCAGCAGTAAGCGGTTGAAGTGCTGGGGGCAGGTTTCCTTTTTTAGCATAAGGGTCAGCAAGTTTCGGCTGGTAACTGAAGGGTTTGCCGTCAGCTCCTGCTGGCCATAGGGTGTTGATGCCATCTCCCTTGACCGATACCTCTCGGATACTGCACCAGCCTCCGGAAGAACCCAAGCCTACGATCCGCATATGCTTGACGGCAATGGCCGTTTTTAATTTCAGTTCACCCAGTTTTGCATTCCTGTTCTGGGAGGCGTCCAGCAGCTTGATCCAGCTTTTGCCATCCGTTGATCCCTCAACGTGGAATTGATAATCACGTTCAAATTCCCACGTGATTTTGATGGACGCGGATTTTACCGGTCGTTGGAATTCCCAAGCCAGCCATTGCGGGTACTTGTCGTTGGACGCGCACCAGCGAGTTTCCGTATTGCCGTCGAAGGCGTGCAGTGGAAGATTCGGCTGCTGAGTGGACGAGGCAGAGGGAGTAACGAGAGTTGCATCCTTGGGCATGACTCCAAGTTTCGGAACTGCAGGTGCTTTTTCTTTCTTGGCGATGAATGTGATTTTGTTGCTTCCAGCATAAGGAGTCATGTACTCTGGATTCAGCTTGTCGCAGGACCACAGCAAGCCGCGTGTCACCAAGTCCAGGTATCTGGCATCTGAGACCGTTGCTGTGTTGTGCCCCAGGGTTGTGCTGAAACTTCGGGCTCCATGATTTTCATTCGTCCAGGCAACGATGGCGTTTGCTTGAACTGTTTTGCCGTTACGTTTGAAATTTTGCGTGCCGGTCGCCAATGCATTGGCATCATGCATTGCAGCGTTGTTGTAAAGTTCTTCTTTGATGGTGGTCCAGTCGCTCAAACCTTTTGTTATCGGATGTGAGCTGTCAGTAAATGAAATCGCGATCGGTTCTTGCGGCCCATGGCTGGTTGATTTGAGACCCAAATGTTTGAACCACAAGTCGGTGCCATTGCGGAATGAGTGCATTGCGCAGTGCAGGTGCACGGCAGGTACCGTGCGGTGGACAGCTAGAATCCGTTGAACGACGGCCACATCCTGATTGCTGGCAGCACACTCATCATGAATGATGACGTCATAACCCTTGGCCCAATCAGGGCTTTCGAAAAGTGGGAAGGGTGGGTTGGTACTAGCGTCATCTGTCCAGTAAACATCCACCTGGACATTGGATCGGGCCTGAATGCCTTTGAACAGTGCTTCATGCTGACCTTTGTAGTCATGACAGCAGCCGCCAGCAATCAATAATGCTTTCAGGGGTTTCGTTTCTGCACACAAATCGACAGCAGTAAAAAGAATTACTGTGATGCAAATTAAAATTGATTTCATGGTTTTTTCGGGTTGAATTCTGATCTCTCGATTCAGTGATTTGCAGCCGTTGTGTTTCGAGGCACAAATCGGAACCGGGGATGAATTTGCTTTCTTGTGGGTTTGAAGTAAATCATACCTGCATGAAGTAGAATTCATGCGATCAATTCTCATCATCATGTGGAATGGCTTGAAAGGGTGGGCGAGCATATCACAAGCTTCGTAGCCATGATATTTCCCTGGGACTTGGTGACCGTGAACTACATGCGTTCTGGGGTGGTGCTGAGGCAGTGGGGTGTCGGCCGCGGTTTGCGGAACGTTTACGGTTTGTCTAGCGGAGGTTGCTTTGAATGAAGTCGCATGCGAGTTGGTTGACTTGCCGGCTAGCTGGGCCAAGACCGTGGCCTCCATCAACAACCTTCAAATGGGTGACCTGCGCTCCTTCGTAATTGTAACGAATGATGTTCTGATTGAGTGCCTTTCCCGATTTGTCAGCAATTTGTTTTCCCGTATATCCCTGTTGTTTTGCCCATGCGTACGCTGTTGATTGGGCGGGCAAATGCTTGGCATGTGGTCCACGCATTCCGCCAGCGTAGGGTACAACGCGATCAGCAGTTCCATGGATGGTGAGCAGGTTACATCGGACCACTGGTGCTGTCTTCAGATCATAGTTCGTGTTCGAATCATCGGATCGTTTCCAGAATCGTTGGTCATGGTATTGTTGCTCAACCAACGAGGAAACAAGTGGCACCGCATTCGTGATTTTGATTGTTCCATCCAGTTCAATGAGCAGGCGGAAGATAAATCCCGCGCCATTTGAGAATCCGATCAGCGAAATTTTGGAAAGGTCTGCAGCAGAGTACTTCTCTTCAATGTGCCTGACCATCAGATTGAAAAAATCAACATCAGGTGCTTTTGATTTTTCATCGGAGATATTCCAGCTTCGTTGGTAACCCTGTGGCGCGACAATCAGATGTCCTTCGAGTAATTGCGGCCATCGTCCAATTGTTTGGCGGGCAGTGCCTCCATTACCATGGAATATAAAGGTGACCGGCCATTTTCTGTTTGCTGTATTGGTATCACCTTCTGCCGGCGAAGATGTTGGGATTTGGACGAAAAATTCTCGATCAAAACCAGCTTCTTCCTGATTCCATTTTTGTCGGATCTTGTGGCGTTTGGGTTCACTTGGGTTTTCGGTGTTTGGGCTGTTTGGTTTGCCTGAAGTTGCAGCAATATGCTCAGCAAGAGTTATTCTGCCGTCCTTGTTCTTATCGACCCGGCCAAAAATCTGTCTTGGCCCTGGGGGTACTTCCCCACGCTCAAGCACACCGTCACGGTTTCTATCCCATGCACGGAACGCACGTTCTTGTGGGCTCACCTGTACCGCACTGGCACGTGAAGGAATCAGAATTGCACCAATGAACAGAAAAGCCATGGCGCGGCAGCGGAAAGTGGTTTGGCTCATGTAGATATCGACTCTACTCGCTTGAATGCAGCAAGTTTGTGGCATGCACTCGCGGGGCGTTGATGTTGGCAGGTGAACGACGAGCAAGAAAAAAACTATTGCGTCGCCTGAGTTGTTGCGTGCCCATTCATTGTAATCTGGCGAGATGCTGTCCCAAGCGGTCGTTTGCATTTTCGGGCCCCGGAATCGGCTTTGAATTGCACGTGGTAGCAAGGGGCATCTAAAGTTGTTCCTGGTTACGTACTCATTGTGTTTTTCGAAATGCCAAATTCAAGGATGCAACACGTTCAATCGCGATGCTCAAGCGTTCTTCCGCGCGAGAATTTCTGGTTGCTTGCGCGTGGTTGGGGAAGCACTTTGGAGTTGCTTTTTCAGTATCTGAACCGGTTGGCACGTTGATGGATTTCAGGATCAGTGGTGGTGGTGCGTCGGGATGTATTTGGTGGAGCAACGCGGCAGTGCTTGGGTGCAGAACGACGAGTCGATCACCTGGTCGCAGGAACTCGTCCCATCTTTTACTAAAGTCAGCTTTCGATTTTCGCTCACGAACCTCTTCGGGAGACAATCGTAGTCGTTGCATGAATGCTTCATTTTGAAACGCCGGTGAATCAATCGCACAGTGAAATCGTTCACCGGATGCCGGTCGCATGGCAGTCCAGTACATCAGTTGTGTGTGGTTGGGGGGCATTGGCCCGATCTGTTCAGATTTTGATTTGCCAAGGTTTCCGGGTTCCTGTTCGCCATAGCCAACAACGATGTTTTCCAAATTGCCAGTCAGGGCACGGGGGACGTTTGGGATGCCTCTGCGTCTACGCTGGTTTTTTCTCCAGTTAGTAGTTCCCTGTTTGATCTGGCTGTCAATCATGCCGTCAAATGTTGTCAATAACTGATCCAAGTTCAGTGTTTCAGGCTCGATGGACTGTAGTGCTGATACAACGGCTTCGAGTGTTGATAGTCCGTGGGCGTGGGGTTCGCGGCGGATTCGGTATCGACTTGGATGGGTCGGTGCCAGGCAGAAGCGAGGTAAGGTCTGCAAGCGTGGTATGTCACGCATCAAGGTTTTGACATGGTGCCACGTCCCGTCCGGCACAATCAACTGCTTTGGAAATTCCCTGGCCGGAATTTGTGTCAGTACTTTCGCATCGTCGCCGGGGAACAGCAGACCCGTCTGTGGTTCCAATGGTAATTGGTCAAACCTCGTGCAAAGGTTTTGGTTGTGCCCCACCAGCAGGCTGCTTTTCTGCAATGCCTGATTAACGATGCGTGCAGTGTTGAAGGGATGGAATCTCTCGCGACGATGCTGCAGCATCAGGATAGGAGTGTGATTGGCAACAACTGGAATGGTTGAGCAGTAGCACAATTGCGTTGGGCGAAAGCATCGAAAGCAACGCCGGGCCGTGTTTGTCACCTGATGAATCCGTTGATTGCTGGGTCGTTCTTGCTCTTGTGATGATGCTCATGAATGCGTTTCTACTGCATTTCGCGGGGTATCACCGGTTTTGCCTGATGATGTGAAAAAAGATCCTTCATCTGGCTTTCGATCTGTGCTGTGATCTTACTGCCTGGGATGCATCAGGGTAACTTGTGGCTTTTTGAATTCATCGCTTAGCCGAGATCGGCATGGTGCCTGCCAGCGTTCGAGGTTTTGGGGCACTACTTGTTCGTCAGAAGGAACCATGCATGTTCTTTTCTCCATGGTTTTTTTGATTCTCTTTGTTGGTTGAACGCAACGGCGGTGGATCAATCACTGGCGGTTGCTTCAAGTCATGCCTTCTTCGAGATAGCGAAGCCCGATAGCTGGAATGGGTTCACCAGTGGAAATGGAGTGAGTCGTCTTTGGGTTTGTTTTCGCTGTAGGGTCGGCCTCGCCGCCGACAGTGAAGGTGTGCTTGGCCCTGTTGTTGTTCCCGCAGGCCAACCAAAGCAGAGCTGCCGAAAACAATAGCACTTCCTGATAGCCACTTTTTTATCGGTTTCTGCTCAAGGAGCGTTGCCGCCGTTTCCGCGTCCCAAAGCTTTGTTGCTGTGTGTTGTTTGATGATTGTGAAGTTTATCTTGGGGTTTTGTCTGGCAGTTCGCATTGCAGGTTTTGCAAGTCTACTTTGATCTCATATGTGGTCGCTTAACGATCCTTGAAGTCTTTTTACCATGGCTCGCGAGGTGATTGGCCGGCAGGATTCTGCCAAGCCGTCGCGATAGATCGAGGGGACCGGTGGTTAGTCATTCCAATGCGTGAGCATCACTTGAGTAATGTTGCCACTTTCGTGATGAGGAACTTTTCCTGCTAGCAGTCTGTCGTCGTTTTCCCGAAGAGATTCGACGTCGTTTGTGCGGTCGACCTTGCAGGTTAGCACTGCTCGGGGGCATGTGCGAAGGCGTCTCGAGGATTTGAAGCGGCTTGGTCATGGAATGACCGTTGTCGTCAGTTCGTTCGACAATGCCTTGGCTACCGCAGTGCGATCACTTGAGTTACCTGTGATCTCGGTGAGCAAGACACAACGGGAACATGCACCACCACGCACGGGGCACACTGGAGAGGGACTCATGAAAATCCGGCGTGTCCCGAAAGCTCTTGGGGCATAACTCGGTAAATTGCGCCGCTCAATGCGCAGCACCGAAAAGCGTGTTCAGTTTCCGCGCCGATAAAGACTCGGAACTGATGACGCCGTTGACGATGTGTTGCGACTCGCGCGATTCTCACCCAACGTTGCTCGTATAAGACATTCGGTGATGAAGACATGCATTCACACCGAAGCGTGTGCAATACCACGTGTTTATCAAAACACGCAACCTTCCAGCTGAATCAAAATACACGACGAGGTAAAATCCCGATCCGCCGTGACAGAGTCAACACTATTGATCTCGTTCAGAGTCGCTTGATCCTTCAAGCGATATCTGGACGGTGCAAAACGAAGATGCTCGCGAGTGCGAGATCAGTCGTCAGCAAGTTGTACATTCTCGGCACGTGGACCTTTGGGACCTTGGCCGACTGTGTAAGTCACGTTTTGCCCTTCGTGGAGATCATTGTAAGCGACTCCCTGACAGGCAGAGCTGTGGAAGAACATGTCTTTCCCGTTGTCCTCTGTGGAAATAAATCCAAAACCCTTGTCGGTGAGACGCTTGATCGTTCCCTTTTCCATCTTTCTTTATCCAATACTTCTTCTGGTAGTTAGCAAATATCTCAACAGATAGAGATAGAGTGCCACAATCATACCGATCCGACCCCGCGGTGTGTGCTCCGAAGGCGTTTAAAAGCCCATGCGAGTGAAAAAACCCTCAATTTAAGCTGAGTAGCAGCCCAGCGATCCGTTCCCAAAGTACGTAATTGCCAAAATTTACCATCCTGGGACTCTTGAGTACCATTTTGTTGGATGTGCTTGTATTTGCGGGGTTTTGTCGATTTCGTAGCACGTCGTTGGGCAGGCATCGTGCTCCTTTGGGCGATGGAGTGTGCTTAACTTGATTACTCAAAGTGGTTCTGAGCCCTGTCAGTTCATTGCGCAAAATTTATTGATCTCCCTGTAGAGATCTAGCTGTTCTTGCGTGTCCTGCTCGTAAGACTGGGTTCCTTTTGCATACTTGGCAACCTTGATCAATATTTCACAGAGTTCTGTTGATGCATGCTGAGTCGCCAGTTCCTCGCCTTTTTCTGAAAGATCGACCAGCAGCCTGATGTAACCAGCTTTCTTTTCGCTACGCTTCGAAGGTACGTCCGTGACATCCAACTTGAGGCGTTTTGCTCTATTCATGAAATTCGAAATCATGAAAATTTGATCAGTAGAAATATTGGGCTTTTCAGTTTTGTCACTTTCTATTGGCCATTCGCTTTGTTTTTTTTCATTCGCTTGAAGCCACGCCTTGGATGATTCAGGCATTGTTGACCATGGGGTAGCATCTTCCGGTCGCAAGTAAAGAAAAGCTGCTATGGCAACCAAAGCCCCAGCGATCAGAACATTCAGAATCTGGCAGATTAGCAAGCCCTGCTGCACCCGCAAAACGTGATTCTTGATGCTGCGTACCTGTCGTTGTAGTTTTACCTGTTCCTCGAGCATTTCACGCATGCTCGGTTCGCTTGTTTTGTTTTGTTCAAATGCCTTTGCTGATTCGAGGCGGTGTTGCGTCTGCCGCTGCAGGAAGTCGGCAAGAGGAGCACCGGTGGGGGTGGAACCGGATGGTGGATTCACAGCGAGGTCAGACGCTGGTCGGCTTTCTGCTCCTGATGTTTCTAGCGTTTTGTCTTGCTGTTTGTTCAATGGTAATCTTCCGTCGATAGACGCTCGAATGCGAACCGATTAATGTGCCGAGGGAATCTCTTCGTTGCTGATGGGGGCCGTTGGCTCTTGCGAATATCAAAACTGCAGACATTGTGTGAATCATGCACGTTTGAGCTCTCATGTCGATCCGCAAACCTTTATTGCTTGAAACTTATTAATTGGAGCATGGCTTGTCCCATTCCCTCCCCGATCAGGTAGTAAGTTTCGGCATTGCTGTTCCAGTGATAGGCTTGGCCTGAAGGTGATACCTCTTTGGGGCGGTAGAAGTCCTTGGTGCCAACGAACTTCACATTCCCCACGAATTCTTTTTTTTGGGCTACAGCCTTTTGCGCCTTCATGAGTGACACTGCTCGGGGGTGTTTTTCGTCCCAACCGCTCATACCAGTTTCCGCAATGACAAAAGGCATGGAGGGCACATCGAGGGCTTTTCTGATGTCCTTGATGAAGTAAGCCATGTTTTGTTCGTATTCATCATTGAAGGCTTGGTTGACGCGATCATTCCAACCTTGGTGCCAGCCAAATCCTGCTAATTCAAAAGTGCGATCTGAATAACCTGGGAATAGCGTCTTGGCATCGCGAAGAGTGGCTTGGGTCAAACGTAAAAGTTCTTGATAGTACTCACCCACTTCACCGCCGGCAGATGGAGGTCGGAAATCTTTGCCGAGGCTCTTGCCGCCCCATGCAATTTTGATCAGCAGGACAGGTGACTCAAATGCATCGCCTATGACTTGGCCAAAGCCAAGCTCAGGGCCGATGTAGCCCTCGCGATGTCCGTAACCTGGTGTTAAGTCTCCTTTCCGATCCAAGTAGACAATTTGCACATCGGATCGCTTTTTCCAGTCTCCTGCTGCGTTGACCAGAGAACCGTATTTGTGGACGGTCTTGGGATTTCTGGCGAGCCACTCTAAGGATCCTTTGCCATCGTTGGCACGAGGTTCGGCGTTCACCTTTCCATGTCCTTGCATGTTCGATTGGCCAGCGAGAACAAATACTTTGACAGTCTCTGCTGCAGATGTCGGAGACCACGTTGTAGCAGCAACGGCACAAGCAAGGACGAAAAGAAATCGAAGCATCGGTGGTGGGTATCCGGTCTGAAGGTAGAACGTAATCGCAGGCAGTCGTTCGAAGGATCGTGCTGCTGTGATGGGGGCGTCATTTTGTATCATTCATGATACTACATTTAGTCGTTGAGGTTCGGAGTGTCTTGCGATCAGTCACGTTTCACCAGTCACGTTCAGTCATGTCGGTTGGTCGAATCGTTGTGTGGGTAGTTTTGCTTCCATCGAACACGGAGTGATCGCCATGTGAGTGTTCGTTTGTTTACACTGAGCCATTGCAGTGGCTTGTGTTTTGGTTCTGAAAGTCGTGTCCCCGCTAATGTTGGTGCTGTTTTGGATGCCAACGCAGCGATGTGATGGAGTTGTGTCCTGTAATTGCAAACCGATGTTTTGTTGCATGGCACCCAGGCAATACCATTTCGTTTATTCTATTTGTTAAAATCACACCTGCTCGTTTGTTACCTTCGAGAATGAATCCATGATGTTTTTCCGTTTTCTGCGGCTCGCGAAAAATTGGATGAGTCCTATCGATCGCCAAGCTTTCAAAGGGCTTGGGCTACCGATCATCACTGGTTGTTTTTTCCTGATGTCGTTCACTCCAGTGTATGCCCAGATAACCGAGGCAGCGCCACTAATGGCATATGTTGGAACATTCAGTTCTCCTCTCGAGGATATGCTTCCAACGCAGGTGGATCTGCCCCCTGGGAATGGGCTGGGAATTCACCATTTCCGAGTCAATCGAGAGACGGGTGATTTGACGCCTGCGGGGGTCACTCGCAGTGGCACAAGTCCAAGTTGTCTGGTCATCAACGAGGCGGGGACAAGGCTCTATTCAGCGAACGAAACAGATCGCCTGAATGGTACCAAGGAAGGAACAGTCAGTGCTTATGCAGTTGATGCTGTTCATGGGCAGCTTGAATTGCTCAATACGGTTGCCTCAGGTGGTGCTGGTCCGACTTATGTCAGTATTCATCCTTCGGGTCGTTATTTGTTGGTTGCAAACTATTTCGGCGGGTCAGTAGCAGTGCTGCCAATCCTGAAAGACGGACGGCTTGGTAAAGCAACTGATGTGAAGGTGGATGAGGGTAGGATTGGTCCCGCGACCTCCTCGAACGCGCCAGTGGGCAGCAAAGCTTTCAGCGGTCACGACCGCACGCACGCTCACATGATTCAGTCTGATCCATCGGGCAGATTTGTGTTGCATGTCGATCTTGGTCTTGATCGCATTTATGTCTGGAAGTTTGATGTTGATACGGGAACCCTGTCACCGGCACGGCGGTCGCAGATTGCCTTGCCTGCAGGTGATGGGCCGCGGCATTTTCATTTCCACCCCAATGGACGATGGTTTTACTCTATCCAGGAGGAGGGTTCGACGATCGTGCTGTTCGACTATGACAGTGACACTGGCGAATTGACTTCGCGTCAAACCATTTCAACCTTGCCCAAGGGATTTGCTGGTAGCAATTTCTGCTCAGAGATTCTGGTTTCAAATGATGGACGATTTGTTTACGCCGGTAATCGTTTGCACGACAGTATTGGGGTTTTTTCGGTCGGTAGGAATGGCGAACTCCAGCATGTGGCGGATGAGTGGACGCGAGGCAATTACCCCCGAAGTTTTAGTTTTGATCCAACAGGGAATTTCCTTTACTGCGGTAACCAGCGTGCTGATCACCTCGCTGTTTTTAAGGTGGATCAGAAAACTGGCGGGTTGAGCTTCACTGGGCATTACGTTCCCGTTGGAAATCCCTCGCACATCGTCTTTCTGGACCTGGCCAAAGTCGGCGCGGGCAACTGAGGTAACGGATGACGTCGTTTTTTGCATGAAGGCGTCGATCGCCTCAATGCTGCTGCAGGACGCCTCGGGCTGCCGATCAATATTTTGAGGCACGGTTGAGGCACGGTGGGCAGGCGAGGGCAAATCACGCTGTCCCGGGTGGCAGGTGACAGTTAGAATGTCACGAAAGGTACTTATTTGGCCTACCTTTGATTCAGTGAACACTCAGGTGAGTCAGTGGAAATTCAGGTTGCAAGGATGGCTAACTGCACGGTGGATTGGCAAGTCCGCAGCAGGATTTGGCTTCAAGTTTGTGTTGTCTGGTTTGTGTTCGCGTGTATAACGCCGCGTTTGCTTTGTGCTCAGAGAAATGAGCACTTTCCACGCAAGGACATGCCAGACGTTCAGACCTTCAGCTCGCTATTTGATCCGAATTACAGTCATTCCTATCTGAAGCACGCTTCCAGCTTTGCATTTCCTCATGCCACTCCGCTTCCCGGGCAGGCTCCGGAGTTTGATCCCGTCAATGCATGGTGGCTGGCAGAAATTTCGATGCTGGCTTATGCCGATGGTGATGGTTTTGTCCGTCGGCAACTCATGTCTGCAGGAATGTCAAGTGTGAAGATGTACTCGAGTCCTGCAGGGAGTTCAGATCACACTCAAGCAATTTTGACGTTCAATGCAGATGCGGTGATCGTTGCGTTTCGGGGGACCGAACCGAGCGAATGGAAAGATCTCATCACTGACATGAAGGCTCGTCAGATTGAACTGGAAACCGGTGGCAAAGTACATGCCGGTTTTCAGTCAGGGCTTCTTAGTGTCTGGGATCAAATGAAACCAGAGATTGAGCGTTTGTCGGCATCTGGAAGGAGTGTTTGGATGACAGGACATAGTTTGGGGGCTGCACTTGCTGTGTTGGCTGCCCATGATTATCAAAAGCCTGCAAATGTTTATACATTTGGAGCACCTAGGATCGGAGACGCGGGCTTTGTGGAGCACTACCACCAGTCGACATTTCGCGTGGTCAACAATACCGATCTTGTCGCGGATGTGCCGCCACCCTTGTGGTATCAACATGTGGGGGAATTGATTTACTTTAATAGTCAGCATCAGCTTTGCCGAAACGTCTCTGTCTCTCGTTTGGTCAAAGACAAAGCACGAGGGCAGGGCCTTGCAGTGACGCAACGAATCAAGGAGTGGTCGAAGTTGGATTTGGATGCAAGGCCATTCAAGCCTTTGGTGGATCATGCACCTATCTGCTACGTGGTGCACTGTTGGAACTCGTTGGTCGATCAGTTGCCTGCCGCAGAGCACGGGGTGGGTACTCGTTGACGGCATCGAGAATGAGTGTTCTGGCGGCGTAGGGCTATTTTGATCGCATTCCCATAATGAATGAACATTGCGCGCCTTGGTGGCGTCTGCTTGTCGCTTGAAGAGGGGGGTTAGCTGACGAGGCGGGAATGCTGGCAGAATGTGAGCTGGGCTCTCATTTGGGATGCATCATGGCTTTGTTATTCCGTGCAACTCAGGAACAACAGCACGAGAGGGATGCAAGAGTGGGGTTTTTCTCGGGTTGCGGACGACTGCGGGGCGATGAGCCAGGCGTTCTTGTACGTATGGGAACCGGATGCTGATAGAATGATGGAGCCAAGTGCTGTTGTTGCGTTGATAGGAAAAAGCTGATGTCGGACGGTAAAGGTCAATCGATCAAAAGTCGCGCTCGAGAGATTGCATTGGCAATGGTGGGTGATGCGACTTCCGGGAAGGCTCATCCTGTCGATAGTGAGTTGCAGGATAATCCTGAGCTTGCAGCTGAATTGAAACGGCAACTCAGATTGCTAGGCGTTGTAAAACGAGTAACTGAGGAGAGCGAAACGAGGCGAGAGGCTCAGTCGCCTGTGTCAGCCGGGCACGCGGAATTGGATACCACCCGTGCGGTTAATCTTCTGGATACCGGTGGTCCACTGCACGATGATGCAACATTGATCCCGTGCCCCGGTTGCCGCCAACACCTCCCGCAAGTTGTTTTTTCCAAGAATGAAAGCTCTCGAAAAGTTCAGTGTCCGACTTGTGGTCACTCCGTTGTTGTGCTGGATAATCGGAAAGGGTTGCAAGCTGGTTCGATGGTCGCGCAGTTTGAACTACTGTCGCGTCTTGGTTCCGGTTCATTCGGGCTGGTTTGGAAAGCACGTGATACCAGATTGCAACGCGATGTTGCGCTGAAAGTGCCACGCCGTGGTTTGTTGACGAGCGATCAACAGAATTTGTTTCTACGCGAGGCCAAGGTCGCTGCCGCGATTCGTCATCCCTATGTGGTTGCTATTCATGACACCGGAGTAGACCGTGGAACGGTCTACATCTGTAGTGAGTTGATCGATGGTACCACCCTGTCGCAGTGGAGTCATGAGTCGTGTGATTCACCACGCACTGCTGCTGCGATGATGCGGAAAATTGCTCTAGCCATTCAGGCGATCCATGAGAGTTCGGTCATTCATCGTGATTTGAAGCCCAGCAACGTGATGGTTGATAAGAATGGTGATCCCCAGGTGATGGATTTTGGGTTAGCCAAGCAGGATGTGTTTGAGGCAACCATGACCTTGAGTGGGGAAGTGTTGGG
>JAAHTH010001097.1_pt1 | contig 15456 bp, 30 predicted proteins | sample 6116091 | NCBI WGS metagenome assembly JAAHTH01 (sample SAMN13939990, study PRJNA603662) | sponge metagenome | isolation source: marine sponge | host: Mycale hentscheli | place: New Zealand | collected 2006
TAAATAAATAAAAAAATGGAAAGTTCAAATTCAATTTATTACAAAGTTACCGGAAGTTTAACAAGTGACTTCGGCGAAACAATTACAAATCCAGTTATAAAAATCGATGTTAATTCAACCGGCGCGGAAAGTGACGGTTTGTTGAAATGCGAATACAAAGTTTATTTTTCAGAACAAAGTTATTTGGACGGAAAATATTTCTTTAAATCCTGGGATTCGGAAGAAAACAAAAGAATTGTAAACTTTACATATCCAGTTGTCGAGGTTCCAACGTGGGGATTTATGACATATAAAGAATTGCAACGAAAAATAATTGCGGACCAATTCGGTTGGACAATTGAAAACGTTGTTTTAGTCGAAGAAAGTGAATAAAAAACGCGAGGAACAAAGGATTTTGAATTCGTTCGACGTTTACGACGTTCCGGACAATTATAAGGAGTTAATTAAAAAAGCGATTGACTCGAAAGATTGGGATTGGTTTCAGGATTGCGACGGTTGTTCTTTTACTTGGAATTATTGGCCGACAAAATTTTCTCCGCCTTGTTTAGTTCACGATTTTTATTGGCGAACTGGTCGCGGGGGGTATTGGTCCGATCGAATATTTTTGGAATTAATGGAAATTTATTCAATTCCGCGATGGCAAAGAACTTTTCGTTTTGCTTTGGTTCGGGTTGGTTGGTTTTTATATTTCAAAAGAAAACACAAAAAGAACGATAATATTCGTAAATTAGACAAAACAACAAAAACAATCATAAACAAATGGAAAATTTAACAATTGAAGAAGCGTTCAACGGCTTAAAAGAATTAGTTTTAAAGGGAGTTCAATTTAATGGATCATTGGTTGAAATTGACCAAAAACGCGAAGTTGTTCAAAACTTATTAAAAACAGTTGAAGACGGTTTGGAATTAAAACAAAAATAAAATGGCTAATAAAAGATTTCAATTATTTAATGGCGTCGATATTTCGACAAGTCCAACAATTACGGAAAAACTTTCGTCGAATTATTCTTTTTCGGTTCAATTAATTTGGACGGGATTAAGTGGAACGGCGGATTTTATGTTGAGCGTTTCAATGAACGAAGTTAATTTTGACGACTTTCCAGTTGTTGACAAAGACGGAAATCGTTTGACGACGATTCCAATTTCGGGCGCGTCGGGTTCGTTAACGATTGAAGTTGATTCGGTTATTTCGGACTATGTAAAATTTACAATTAACGGAACAAGCGCGACGGCTGGAACGATCACGGCGGAATTTGTTCAAATTGATAATCAAGACACATATTAAAAATGGGAAAAGTTTACAAAGGAGCATTGAACGAACCAATTTCCGGCGGTGCGGGTGCAACCGATTTAAACGGATTAACAGACGTTCAAACGGGACTTCCGGGAACACCAACTGAAGCGGACGAAGGGAAACTATTGTTTTACGATTTTGAAGTTGACAAATTTATCACAGACGACGCGGTAACACACGGAACGGTTGTTATAAATGGAAAAAAAGCAAGCGCGGGAACAATTGCAAAAGGAAAACCAGTTTATTTAATAGGGTTTGACAACGATTTGCACACGGTCGAAGAAGCAAACGCGAGTTCGTCCGCAAAAATGCCCGTTATTGGATTCGCGTCCGAAACAATGGATTCGACAAATTCAAAACATATTACAACGTTTGGAAAATTAACCGGAATTGATACGTCGATTTATTCAGTTGGGGACGACTTATATATGGACACAACAACCGGAGGTTTGACAACAACACGTCCAACGGGTGGCGCGTCTTTAATTCAAAGAATCGCAATTGTTTTAAAATCCGATATTTCGGGCGGTCAATTATTTATTTTTAACACAGCAAGAACTTCCGGACTTCCAAACTTAACAACGCAAAACTTGTGGATTGGCGATTCAAACGGAATCCCGCAAGAAACAAAAATAAAAACGGTTAAAAATCCAATCGACAACACAATTGCATCGACAACGACATTAACGCCAAACGTTGACGAATACGATCAAGAAACAATCACGGCATTATCAACAGCCTTGACTATTAACGCGCCAACGGGAACGGTTTTAAATGGTTTTAAATTAGTTTTAAGGATTACAGACAACGGAACAAATCGCGCGTTAACTTGGAACGCTATTTTTCAAGAAATTGGAGTTACTTTGCCAACAACAACAACGGCAAATAAAACGATTTATATTGGATTAATTTACAACGCAACCGCGACAAAATGGGACGTTGTTGCAATTAAAGAACAAGTTTAAAATGTATACAATTATTTCAAAAATAGAACTTGAAGGAACGGACAGTTTAAATTATTCCGACTATGGAACGACAACCGATTCGGAAATTGTTAATCAAATAAACGAGGATTTTGATTCAACCTTCGGCGCATTTTTGGGCGAAAACAGAACAAAAATCGAACTTGGAATTGTTAGTGTTTCAACTTTTTTTGCAACAACGCCATTCGTTTACGAAGCCAGAACCGAAGTTGAAAACATCGACGGTTTGAATCTTATAAATGTAACGGACTTAAATCAATTGTAAAAAATGGGAGTCGCAATAAAAGGAAACGTCACAAATGCAAATCCAACGCCTGGGAATAGTTTTTACCAGTTTACGCACAACCAAAACGCGGGCGCAAATGGTTTGATTGTTATTCAATTAACAATGTCAAACGCGCGAACATATACGGGTTGCACGTATGGGGGCGTTTCAATGACTCAATTGTACCAAATAAACCGAACCGGATTAAGTCAAAGAATGGCGTTTTTTTATTTAGAAAATCCGCCAACCGGAAACAATACGTTAAGAATTAATTTTAACGGTAATCAATGGAATCCAATTTCAATTCATTCGCGTTCGTTTACGGGTTCGGGAGGTATTGGAAACAATGCAAACACGGGCGGGATTGCTACGCCAAACACACAACCGATAAGTTTTTCGGCGGATTCGTTTATTATGGCGACGGCTTGTTCAATTAATGCAATTTTGACAATTCAGATTCCGCAAGGATCGAACCGAACTTTTGCAACACACAACACAAACAGACAAGTTGGAACCGGTGCGATTTCAGTTGGAACCGGTGCGGTTGCGGGAAGTTATAACGTTCGAACAACGTCGACATTTGGAAATTTAACAAATGACCGCGTCGAAATATTGGGATTGAGTGCGCCAGTTGATGACACGGGCGGGGACTTCTTTTTATTAATGTAAAATTGAAAAAATGAAAAAGGCGTATTTTTATATAAAAGGACTTTTTAATGAATCGCAAATAAACGACGGCGCGACTTATTCGATTACGTTAAACTCATTTAATTATGATTCAATAAGCCAATTAACGGCGGACTTTTTTTCACAATCCAACACGGCTTTTTTTGATCCATTGACAAATTGGGGGTTTTCGGATTGTAGCGACGACGGAACGCAAATCGACGCGTGCGGTTTGGGAGGTTTAAAAGATTCTTGGAATCCTTTTTCATTTGTTTTTAATTCAGTTTATGACAACGTTGTAAATGGCGAAAACCGTGGCGCGTTTCTGGAGTCCAATTCGGGCGATTTGTACGGTTTAGAGGGCAAAGGCTTTGGATTCGATAAGTTATTAATTCCAATCAACGACATCCCGTCCGGAGGTTCAACGGGCGCAAGTTCAAACGGCGCGTTTTATCTTAATTTTGACGAAACAACACTTTTTGAAATGGAAATAACCGTCGACAAACGAAATTCGTTGGGCGGACTTTTATATTCAAATAAAAACATTTATACGTGGAATCCAACAACAAACGAATTTAGTTATACAATTCAAGACGTTGTCCCGGAGGTTCCAGATCCGCCAACGGACGCAACCGAATGGGCGTTTTTAAGCGGAGGGAATGCCGGTTGGATTGGATTTGGCGGGCCAGGTTCGGGAACTTTGGGCGACGATCCAATTGTCACGGAATCAATTTGTTTGGTTCCAGTTGCGCCAACCGTTCCAACATCGATAGTTTTGGGCGACGTTGACGAATGTTGTTATCAATCGCCGGTTTTGGCGTCGACGACTTCAAACGAGGAATTTCAAAACGATATTAATTCATTTTTATTCAAACGGAATTTTGATTCCGAAGCGATCACATTAACACTACAAAAAAATGGCGTTACAAATTTTCCAATCGTCAACAACGATTATGGAATTTATTACGATTTCGGAACGTTTGGCGATTATCCAAATTACAAAGGAGTCAAAATCGAATGGCAAAAAGTTTTAACACTTGAAGGCCCGGGAACTTATCGGATAAAAGTCGAATCGAATTTTGTAACTGGAGCAACGGAAACTTTTTCAATTCCGTTTGTTTTAAGCGAATACACGCAAGAAAAAGCGGACGGAACATTCCGCGTTCAATCGATTCAAAATGGATATTTACAACACATTGATTTTGATTTCAGCGGTTTAAATTGGGTTGATGGATTAAGGGTTCGCGGATTCTTTGGCAACCGCCAGGCGGAATATGAACAAGAAAACGTCCTTTTTGCAAATAGGGATTCAAAACAAATTAGATCCGAATTAATTAACACGTATGTTTGTCAAACGATGCACATTCCGGATTGTATAACGGACCAAATTATTGAATATCACAATTTTGCGAACGAATTGTTGTTTACGGATTACAATTTGAACAACCATAAAAAAACGTATGTTCAAAAGTCGGTTGTTTTTGACTCGATGGAATCAATTGATTACAAGGATGTTTCAACTTTTGCACCTTTGCAATTGAAATACAAGGATTCAAAACAAAACTATTTGAAAACAAATTGTTAATTTAATACAATGGAAAGCGTTTTAAAAGAATTAGCGGAAAATTTAGAGGGCGGAATCATTACGGCCTTTTTAATTTTGGGGTTGGCGTTTATGTGGATATTTAAACAGAACATTCCAAAATGGATCAATAATTTTTTAAGCGTAAAAAACAAATTGACAATTAAATCTTTGGAACATCACGACGTTTTTAATACGTGCGCAAGGGTTGAAAAAACCGTTTCGTTTATGAAATTTTACACGCACGGGGAATTCGACGTTTCAAAAAGTAAAATGTGTAAAGATTTTACAAAACATAAAATCAAGGTTTGTTCAGAAAGTTTTAACGATATATTGAAACAAGACATTGAATCGATGAAATCGGACGAATTTAAAATGTATGTAATCGAAGCACAAACAAAAATGCACGTTGAATACATCGAAGCAATTGAAAAGGACTGGAGGGGAAAAGGAATCCCGGAAGAAGACATCAAATATATTATTGAATTATTTGAAAAATTCCGTTACGATGTTGTTAAGGCTTTCGAATATCGAATCAATTCAATTTTTTCCACAACAAGTCACAAAAACAACACGCGCCGTTTGTTGGCAATTTTCGAAATGTGGGCGTTCGGAATCGATATGTTGCCAAGGGATATGAGAACAACCTTCGAAACTTTAAACGGTCGGTTTAAAGAAATTAATTATTAAAAAAACAACCGTCAATAATTGTTAAAAATTACTTTATTTTTTTTTGAATTAAAAAATTAAATTTGTAAAAACAACGACTAAATGGCGCAAAGATTCAACTGGGGACAAAATTCACTTAACAGAATGAAAGGCGTCGACGAACGTTTGGTCCGCGTTTTATTCCGAGCGATTCGGATTGCATCAAGAAAAATGGACGGCGTCGATTTGTCAATCCCACAATTGGGAGGACTAAGAACGGCCGATCAACAAAACAAACTTTTCGAAAATAAGTTTTCTAAGTGCGACGGGTACGAATTAAAATCATACCATCAAAGCGGTTTGGCAATTGACGTAATTCCGTACATTAAAGGCGTGAACGTTTATTCATTACCTAAAGAGGAAATGGAATTGGCGTTTTATAAAGTTGCATCGTGTATGTTGGAAGCCGGAGCAAAAGAAAACGTCAAATTGAATTGGGGCGGAAATTGGAAAACATTCAAGGACTTACCACATTACGAAATACGATGATACAATTAAAAAAAATTATAAAAATTATTCCAAAATTGGATCCGATTGTTGAAACAATAACAACAAACGCGAAACAAAAGAAAATCGCTAAATTAATTATTCGAGCGATTCAAATTATCGCGGTTGTTTACTTATTGTCAAAAGGACTAATCGACGACGAACAAGCGATTGAAATAATAAAATAAAAGTCTTCATCTTTCCATAAGGGATGCAGTTGTGTTTTTTTGCTTTGGGTGGCCTTAATTGGTCGCCCATTTTTTTGTTTATTTTATTTTAGTGAATATTTTTGTTCATTTATTGGAAATAAATCATTATCTTTAAAAAAAACACGATATGAATTACGAACAATTAAGAGAGTCCAAAATTCAGGACATCGAAAAAAAGTTAAGAAAAAACGAATCGGTTTCACGTTGGGCGGTTAATCCGTACCGATTTGAATTACGTCAAAGATTAAGCGACGACGAAAACGCATTGGAAGAACTGGAAAAACTAATCGAATACATTAACGAATCAATTTAATAAAAATGAGAGCAATAAAAAACGACATCGAAAAAAGAGTTTTGAAATTATCAAAATATTATGCTTATCCGGAACGATTGGCAACAATTAATTTGTTGGAGGAAATCGCTTTGGCAATTGACTTTTATCAACGCCGTTCGGTTTCGTCTTTGAAGTCGTCCGAATGGAACGAAACGCAAGGAAACAAAATTCAATCGGACGTTTGGTTCAAAACGTGGCAAATTCAAAAAGCAACGTTAACCAGGTTGCAACAACGATACCGAAAAACGTTGGAAATTTTAAGTAATACAAAATGAAAAATCAATTAAAAAAAATCGCCGAACCGAAATCAATTGATTCGATCGCGAAAGAAATTAGAAAACACGCAACCGCATTCCACAAAACCGTTCGGGCTAAGTCTATTAAATTGACAGAGTTCAAAAAGTTTTGTGAGATATGCGACGCGAAAATCATTGTCCGAAAGTCGGACGGATCGGAAATTGAAATAAAATAAATGAATTAATTTGTTCATTGTCAAAAACTTTTATAAATTTGAATAACTTTTAAAAACGCAATTTATTATGGAATCAAAAACACATTGGAAAACGTACCACAATTATGAATATTTGGGGGCGTACAGTTTAGAGAACGGCGACGATTTAACGTTGACAATTTCAAAAGTCGAACAAGATATGGTCAAAGGCCAGTCCGGACGCGAAGAATCTTGTATGGTTATTTTTTTCGAGGAATTGGACAAAGGAATGATTTGCAACAAAACCAACGCCAAAACAATTCAGCAAGTTCACGGAACGCCATTCATTGAGGAATGGAAAGGCAAGCGCGTAATTTTAGGAACGGAAAAGGTTTCCGCATTCGGAGAAACAACGGACGCATTGAGAATTCGAGCTTACAAACCAAAAGCGAACATCGATCCGACGGAAGCGGTTGAAAAATTAAAAGGCGCATTGGATTTGGCCGACTTGAAAGCGATTTGGCAATCATTGTCAAAGGACGAACAAAACAACAAACAAATTTTAACAACAAAACACACGACGAAAAATGAACTTAGTTAAGGAATTACAACAAAGGAGTCCAGAATGGCACAAAGTCCGAAAAGGATCAATCGGAGGAACGCGCGTCAAAAGTGCATTCGCGAAAAACAATTTGCCGTTAGTGGATGAACTAATCGCGGAAAGACATTCGGACACAATCGAAGAAAATTTCGTAAATGACGCGATGCAAAGGGGAATCGATTTGGAACCGGTCGCAATTGCGGAATTTGAGGACCTTACCGATTTAAAAGTTGACACGTTCGGACTTGCAACAAACGAAAGGTTTCCAGGTTGCCATTTGTCGCCGGACGGATTGATTTTGGACGTTGCCGACGTTCCAATGTCTGGAATCGAAGTGAAATGTCCATCGACAAAAAAACACGTTGAATACATTCGGACAAACAAAGTCCCGGCGGAATACAAATTCCAAGTTTACCATTATTTCGCAATTTGCGAAACGGTTGAAACAATGTATTTCGTTTCCTTCGATCCGCGTTTTGAAATTAAGCCGTTGCATATTGTTACGTTGCACCGCGAAGACATCCAAAAAGAATTGGAGGAATACGAAATCGGATTAATTAAATTTATCGACAAATTAAACAAGTACGAATCGCAAATCGTCGATACTTTTTAAAATTGAAGTCCAAAATAAAAATTCAATTGTCAATGTTTCCGCAATTCGTTTGTGAAATTTGCGGGGACAAATTGGAGCATCACGGGACCAGTTGTCAGGAATGCGCGAAAGAATGGATTAATAAAAAAAACCAACAAAATGACGATAAATAAAAAAATTTTAAATTTAGCACTAAACCGGATCGAATCGGACGAATTTACTTTGCAAGAATTGTTCAATAAAATAACAAACGAAATTAAAGACGAACATACTTTGGACCGTTCGAAATTTTACAAAGCGGAGTCGATTATGAACGCCGTCGTTTCGGTTACTGGAATGAGTCGCGAAATGATAATTTCAAAAAGTAGAGTTCAAAAGATAGTTTTCGCCCGTACAATCGCGATGCACTTGATCCACAAATATACGCGTCTTTCAATGGCTATGACGAGCGATATTTTTAACTGCAACCATTCAATGGTGATTCACAACAATAAGCGCGTACACGAAGCGAAAAACGGCTATAATCCCGAAATGGGGCATTTATTAAACCTTTGTGAATCGGTTTTGATGACAGAACCGGAAAATTAAGGCGACAAGGCGGTAATAGTTGGTTGACCTTGGTTTCCTTTTTCTTATTGTTTAATTCTTTCTTTTTTACTTTGTTTACTCCGCCTAAAAAGAATAAAAAGAGAATAAGAGTAATAAATAAAAGGGTTTGAACCTGGGCGGAGTGAAAAAACAAATCCGCCAAACTTAATTCAATCCGCCGTTTTTATTTAACTTTGCAAAAAAAACAAATTACCCTATGGATAAAAAAATTACTTGTTATAAATCGCTATTTAATCCAAAAGCCGGCGATTTTATAATTCCAATTGAAAAGGCTTTCAACCGAATAAAAACCGGAACGTCCAAAATTTTACTTGATAAGATCCGGAACGAATCAGACAAAGAAAAAAGAAACGAATTAAAGAAAAATTTACCTTGTTATTTATTTAGCGGAGTATTTTCGGCAAGGAAGGACGATTCATTGGTTGAACATTCCGGATTGATCGCCTTAGATTTTGACGGGTTTCCAGACGATGCGACTTTTAAAACGTGGCGCGATACATTGGAAGCGGACGAATTCACAATGGCGGTTTTCACAAGTCCGAGCGGTAACGGATTGAAATCAATTATTAAGATTCCAAAGGCCGACAAAGACGAACACAAATTGTTTTTTGTTGCCCTGGAAAAATATTTCGATTGCGAATATTTCGACAAATCGTGTAAAAACATTTCGCGCGCTTGCTTTGAATCGTTTGATCCGAATATTTTTATTAATTACGATTCGAAAATTTGGACAAAGAAAACGGAAGAAGAAGGATATAATTTCACGGAACGCGAACCGCAAATAATATTAACAGAAAAAGCGGAAATTATCAACCGCCTTTTAAAATGGTGGACGCGTGATTTTGGATTGATTGAGGGCGAAAGAAACAATAATTTGTTTATTCTTTCATCCGCTTTCAATGAATACGGAATCGATCAAATCATTGCGGAATCGACAATCATTTCCGAGGTTGTCGCCGGTTCAATGAAGGATTCGGAGGTTGAAAACGTTATAAAATCGGCGTACAAATCCCGCCATTTATTCGGGACAAAGTATTTCGAGGACCGGAAAACGTTTCGTTCGATTGAAACTCAAGTCCGCCGAGGGGTTCCAATTCAAAAAATTCAAGAAACAATCCCGCAAGCGGACAACGATACAATTGAAGCAATCAAAAAGTCGTCGAAAGAAATTGTTTTTTGGCAAATTGTCGAAACCAGGTCAGGCGAAAAAGTTGTAATCGATAACGTAATGTTTAAATTGTTTTTGGAAAAGAAAGGTTTTTTTAAATTTTATCAAGAAAAAGCGGAAAATCCAATTTTTATAAATATTCACGAAAACATTGTCCATTCGTCTTCAGCTACAAAAATAAAAGATTTTGTTTTGAATTATTTATTTGAGCGCGACGAATTGCAAATTTGGAATTTCCTAGCATCGTCAACGAAATATTTTAGCGATGTTTATTTGTCTTTTCTGGAGTCCATCGAGTTGCAAATGATGACAGACGAAAAAGACAAAGTTTATCTTTATTTTTCAAATGGAGTTGTTGAGGTTACACAAGGCGGTTCGCGGTTAATGGATTACATTGATTGCTCCGGTTACATTTGGAAAGAACAAATTATCCCGCGCGTTTATATTGAGTCAGAAACGGACGAAAACGATTTTAAAAGTTTTGTTCACAGAATAAGCGCGGACGACTTGAAACGGGTCCAAACAATGGAAACGACCATCGGTTATTTAATGAGTTCACACAAAGACAAAACGGACCAAAAATGTATAATTTTTAACGACCAGGAAATCAGCGACGGGAATCCGAACGGTGGATCCGGTAAATCGTTACTTTTAACCGCATTGGGACAATTCAAAAAATTGGTTTCAATTGACGGAAAATCGTTTGACGCGAACAAAAGCGATTTTGTTTATCAACGCGTTAACCTTGATACGCAAATTTTGGCGTTCGATGACGTAAAAAGAAAGTTTAATTTTGAAGCCTTATTCAGTTTAATAACTGAAGGAATCACAGTCAACCGGAAAAACAAAGACGAAATTTTTATCCCGTTTGAAAAATCGCCAAAGATTATAATTACGACAAATTATGTTATTGATGGGGCCGGATCAAGTCACGACCGACGACGACACGAGGTTGAATTGTTCCAATATTTCAACCAATTTCGAACGCCTTTGTCCGAGTTTGGGAAATTATTGTTTGACGCTTGGGAGGGCGACGAATGGCATTGTTTCGATTCTTATATGATCGGATGTTGCCGTATGTTTTTAAAATTTGGATTGATGAAACCGGAGTCAATCAACGCGAATACAAAACGACTAATCCAATCAACTTCAAAAGACTTTTTCGACTGGATTCAAGACGATTCTTTGGCGCACAATTGCAATGTTTATACGGGCGAAATTGTTGAGGAATTTAAACGCGAATTTTCAGATTATGCGAAATTATCGAATCAAAAATTTACGACTTGGGTCAAAACTTATTGCGAATTTAAAGGCTACGAATATAAACAAATAAAGAATCCGCGTCGAGGGTTTCAAATACTAACAAAAAAACACAACACGGTCGACGGTCAGGCGTTGCCATTTTAAAAATATAATTATGGAAGTAGTAAAAGGAATTAATATCACGAACGAAGACAATATGCAATTAATGGCGCGCTATCCGGACAACCATTTCGAATTGGCGATTGTCGATCCACCGTATGGATTAGATTTTGCAAAGTATAACCGAGTTTCAACAAGTTCAAACGGAGAAAAATATATAAGTAATAATTATAAAAAAGGAGATTGGGACAAATCAGATCCAAACGAAGAATATTTCAAAGAACTTTTTAGGGTTTCAAAAAACCAAATTGTTTGGGGCGGAAATTATTTTCCTTTTATTTGGAGTTATGGCGGTAAAGGTTTTATTTATTGGCACAAAGGAAATCCAGTTCCAAACTTTGCCGATGGCGAGTTGGCTTGGACTTCTTTCAATAAGGTTGCAAAACAATTTAATTTTCGTTATTATGGTAATTTAGAGGGGAATACTTCATCAAGTAAAAAACACCATCCAACACAAAAACCAATTCAACTTTATAATTGGTTACTTGACAACTACGCGCAACCAGGCGATAAAATTTTGGACACTCATTTGGGTTCCGGTTCAATTGCAATCGCTTGTTTTGAAAGAGGGTTCGAATTAACCGCGTGCGAATTAGACAAAGAATATTTTGACGCGTCAATCAAAAGAATAAAAGAAAACACAATTCAAAAAAGTTTGTTTTAATATGCCGGAAATAATAATCACGTCGATGTCAATCCAGAAAGGAACTATCGAAATAAAGGAAGTTAAATTGGTTGATCCAAACGGAATGCCAACGCGTAAAATCGCAATAAACGAAAATTTCGCCGTTGCGTTGCGCGGAACAATTATCGAATTAAATATGGATGAAGAAAATTAATAATTATGGAAGTAATAAAAGGAATTAATATCACGAACGAAGACAATATGGAATTAATGGCACGTTATCCGGACAACCATTTTGATTTGGCGATTGTCGATCCACCTTATGGGATAGGCGCGGACAATATGACAATGGGAAGCGGTAAAAATAAAAAATTTAAAAAAGGCAAAACTTGGGACAATACAACACCAAAAAAAGAATATTTTAATGAATTAAAAAGGGTTTCAAAAAACCAGATAATTTGGGGAGGAAATTATTTCACGGATAAATTAAAAACAAGTCGTTGTTGGTTATTTTGGGACAAGGGAATTTATGGCGATTGTGATTTTGCGGACGGCGAACTTGCTTGGACTTCGTTTGACAAAGTTTTAAGAATTGCAAAAATAAGATACAAGGGTTTTTTAGGAGCTGATAAAATTAGAATCCATCCAACACAAAAACCGGTTAAACTTTACGAATGGCTTTTAATAAATTACGCACAAAGAAAGTGCAATCATAAACACAACGAAAACGAACGATATTTGTGTACTGATTGCCGAAATAGTGACGTTAAAATACTTGACACTCATTTGGGAAGCGGTTCAATTGCAATTGCTTGTCATCGATTAGGGTTTGATTTAAACGCGTGTGAATTAGACAAAGAATATTTCGACGCGTCAATAAAAAGAATAAAAACGGAAATTGCACAACAAAGACTTTTTTAATATGTTTAAATTAAGAGAAATCCAGGAACAAAAATCGACGGAATTAGCCAAAAAATTAAAGGCGTTTCGAATCGGTATATTAGCCGGAGAGGTCCGAAGCGGTAAAACCTTGACAGTTTTAGCAACCGCCGACAAACTTAATAAAAAACACGTTTTGTTTGTTTCGAAAAAAAAAGCCTTGTCTTCCATCCAGTCCGATTTTGATTTGGCCGGATTCAATTACAAACTAACGTTAATAAATTATGAATCAATTCACAAAGTAGACACAACCGGAGTCGATTTGGTTGTTTGTGACGAATCGCATTCAATGGGCGCGTTTCCGAAACCGTCGGCAAGGACGAAAGCGGTCAAAGATATTGTTTTCAAAAATCGTTGTTGTTTGATTTTGGCGTCTGGAACTCCGCATCCTGAAAGTTTGTCCCAAATATTCCATCAACTTTGGGTTTCCTATTTTACGCCGTTTACGGAAGCGAATTTTTACAAATGGGCGAACAATTACGTCGATAAGTTTACGATGAAAATAAACGGTTTTGACGTTACGCAATACAGTAAAGCGGACAAAGATAAGATTGAACAAATTATCAATCCGCTAAAAGTTACAATGACACAATCGGAAGCGGGATTCAAATCAAAGGTCCACGAACATTTTGAAACCGTTGAAATGCGTCCGATTACTTACCAATTGGCGGAACGACTAAAAAAGGATTTAGTTATTGAGGGCGAAAACGAAGTGATTTTGGCGGACACGTCGATAAAATTACAACAAAAATTGCATCAAATTTATTCGGGAACGTGCAAATTCGAGTCTGGAAACCGAACCGTTTTGGATCCATCAAAAGCGGAACATATCGAAAACAAATGGAAAGGACAGAAAATCGCAATATTTTACAAATTCGTTGCGGAGTTGGACGCGATCAAATCGGTTTATGGCGACAATATTACAACCAATTTGGAGGAATTCAACGCAACCAACAAAAGCTATGCGGGGCAAATCGTTTCGTCGCGTGAGGGCGTTAATTTGAGCAAGGCGGACGTTTTGGTTTTTTACAACATCGATTTTTCCGCGGTTTCTTATTTCCAGGCACGGGACCGGTTGACAACAAAAGAACGACCGGAAAACAAAGTTTATTGGATATTTTCGAAACGTGGCATTGAATCGGCAATTTATAAGGCCGTCAGCAAAAAAAAGGATTTTACATTGGCCGTTTTTAAACAATTTATAAAATAATTAATGAATATATTTGTTCACTAACTTAATTTGAGTTATCTTTAAAAAAAACGCAACTATTATGGAAAAGTTTAGAGTAAAGCCAAGAACAAAATATTTAAGTTTATCGGATATGGCTCAGGACTTAAAAACCGATTATATGATTTCAAAAGTTATTGTTTCAAAAAGTATTAAGGAATGCAAATCGTTTTTGTCCGAGTTAGAAAGCCGAATCGATACAGATTTAACTGAAGACGAATATTTCGACATATTGGACAAATGTAATCCAGTTTATTAAAATAATAAAACTATGATACTAAAAATAAAGGGCGAAACATTTCGCGTTGATTACGAAGGCGGGACGGGTTGTCCGGGCGATCGATGGACTCCGCCAGATTACGACGAAATAAACGTCGTGTCGATTGAATGGAAACAAAAAGGACGATATATCGACGTGACCGAATTACTTAATTCCGAATTTTTGGACGAAGACGAATTCGAAGAAGCAATCAACGAAAAAATAATTGAATTAAACGAACCGGATTATTAAATGACCGAACAACAAATCCAAAAGAAAATCACGGACCAACTAACAAACGACGGTTGGTTCGTAATTAAGTTAATTAAAACGACAATCAACGGAATCCCGGATTTAATGGCATTAAAAAACGGAACGACAAAATTCATTGAAGTAAAAAAACCGCGGGGCGTTATATCGGAAATTCAAAAATACCGTATTAAACAACTACGAAAACAAGGATTTGAGGCGGTTGTAATGGACGGAATTAATTCAATAATATATTAAGACAATGAGCGAAAATAGTTTGACCAGGAAAGAAAAACGCGGAACATCAAGATCGTACGAAGCAATCGAATTCGGCCTTAAATACATTATATTTGAAAAGAAAACCAAAAAAGGAAAATGGATCCGCGCCGGACGAATACAAATCAAATAATCACAAAAAAAATGGTAAAAGAACAATTGGAAAGAATGGGACGACAAGCAATAATCGAAATTGCATTAACTTTGGAAAGAACCGCGAACAACTGGGAGGAAATCGCCGATTTAAGACAAAAACAAATTCGATTCCTGGAGGAAAAAATAAAAACATTAAACGAAATCGAACAAGATCAACTCGTTCAAATCAATAAAATTCGAAAAGAAAATCAAAAATTTACAAACAATCAAATATCATAAACAAATGGAAATCAAAGGAAAAGTCGTAAATGTGAAACCAGTCGAAACGGTTGGAGCAAACAATTTTAAAAAGTCATCGATTTGGATTGAAACAACGACGGATCAATATCCGCAAACAATCGAAAACGAATTTGTAAAGGGCAAAGCCGACGAACT
>JAAHTH010002206.1_pt1 | contig 15451 bp, 26 predicted proteins | sample 6116091 | NCBI WGS metagenome assembly JAAHTH01 (sample SAMN13939990, study PRJNA603662) | sponge metagenome | isolation source: marine sponge | host: Mycale hentscheli | place: New Zealand | collected 2006
AACATATATAATAAAAAAAGGAGGGTATTATCGGAACTAATTTTTATAGAATCCACAAAGAGGAAGAGATGACTAAACGCCACGTTAAGTTATATGAGGATGTGCGTAGGATCAAACTTACACCATTAAATATTGAAACGCAATTTCAGGAATCTATTGAGGATAGTTGGGAGACACAATCTGTATGGGATAAGTTTATAGATGGGTCAAACATCCATTTAGGGAAGAGATCTATTGGTTGGCAGTTTAGTTGGAATTTCCATAAGGAGAAATACTACACCAACAAAGAAGAGTTGTTAGAATTCATTAGAAGTGGTAGAGTTGTTGATGAATACGGATCAGAAATAGAGGTAGAGGAATTTATTGAGATGGCGCTCAATTGGGGTCAACCTAATGGACATTTTGTTGGTGAGGAATATATGGTTAAGGAATACGATGAAAAAGGTATTAATCGACCAATGTTTTCAGGATCTGAATACTTTGATAGTGAAGTTGATGGGTTAAGAGTATCTTCTTCTGTAGATTTTTGTTAAAAGGTCATTGCCAGTTAAAAAAGAATGTTTATCTTTGTATAGAATTAAAAAATTAGAAATATGAAAAAATTATTATTAGTATTGAGTGTTGTGTTAATGTTAGGATCTTGCACTGAAAATGATAGAGCTAAATCTTTTGGTGGTGAGATGACTATCAATATACCGAAAGGTAATAGAGTTACCAACATCACTTGGAAAAAAAGTGAATTATGGTATTCATACCGACCATTTATGGAAGGTGAGAAACCACAGACACAGACTTTTGTAGAAGAGTCATCTTTTGGGGTGATGGAAGGAAAAGTTATCTTTAAAGAGTCTAATTAGGTTTTTTAAAGTATTTATAATAAAATTACGTTTAGTAAACTGAACATTGTTCTTTGAAAATATGGGGATGACTTGGTTTCGACTGGTTATCAGAGTGAGAGTGTAAGCATGTCGTGTAAGAGCGTTAATCTTAAAAAACGTCATAATTGACAACAATTCAGAATTAGGGTTAGACCTAAACGAAAACATTTTTGAGACTGGTACCGCAGGTACTATATCTAAAGAAGAGGTTGTATTAGCCTAAGATAATACACAATTTCAAATATGAAACGGTTCAATCAAGTTCATAGGAGAATCAAAAAGATGGGATTGAAACTTTTGATGGTTTTAGAAACTATCTATTTTGTCTGTTAAGAAAAACAGAATAAACATGTAGAAGACCTTGTAAAGGTAAGCAACACGAGGGTTCGATCCCCTCCATCTCCACTAAAGTATTTAAACTAAACCTTAGTACCCACATCGCACAGGTTGGGCTAAGTAAGATGGGTTACCTGTTGCGAGGTCCAGAATGCTAAGGAGGTTTAATACTAACTAACATCAACTTTGGTGGATGGGATACACGACCCTATGACGATAGGGCTACTCTTAATAATAAGTCGGAACACTTGACGTAGACGAATATAGAGCAAAGCGGTTCGATCGACCCCCTCCATCTCCACTTTTGTTTCCTTGTTTAGAAAAACAAGGTGGTGTAGCAGATAGAAATCTATCGACCTCAACTAACCCTCACAGAAATGTGGGGGTTTTTTATTTTATGTTTATATTTATATAATAATAACAATACAAAAAAACAAAATTATGGAAAATGTATTTGAAAAAATCAAAGTTTTTATTAGTGGGTTGACTGACCAATTATTTGCATTTTTAACTATTGGAATTTTGGTTCAGGTTCTCTTTGGAGGGGCTGTATTTGGAATGGATGTAGTTGGAAATGTAGTAGGGTTAATTGAATCTTTGGGTTCATCTGGGTTTGTAGGATTACTAGCCGTTGTGGCATTAGTATCGTTAATAAACAAGAAGTAAGTTTTTAAATTACGTATTTTAATAAAAAAGACTTTCAGAAATGGGGGTCTTTTTTTTGTGCGATAAATATGGGAAACATACAACTAAATCAGCACATTTTAATAGAGCAATAAGTCAATCACCGATAGATTATCTAATGTATTCAATGTAAATAACATCCGTAATTACAAAAATTCAGACAGAATAAGTAGTGGTAGTTTATAATGGAATGTCATATTAAAACGTAAGGTTTTTTTTATGTTTTTACCGAACTGTGATATTTATCATAAAAGTAAAGGGTATGAATAAACTAAAACAAATATTCGCACAAATATTTCTAACATGGATAGGTAGATTCGGTTTAGCGGCATTATTAATGATATTGGGTGGTTTTATGTCACCATATGGGACAATAGGTGAACTATTAGATTATAAAAGAAACACAACTATATGGGATATAATGTTATGGGTGGGTGCAGGTATTAGTTTGGTACAAACACTTATCTTCATAGCCTATGGTTGGGTAATCAATCCAATAAGGGGTTATAAAAACAGAAAGAAATGATAAATAACATTAAATATTACAAAGTAACATTAGCTATGTTATTCTTAACTTCTATATGTTATTCTCAGACTAATAGTTGCCTAACAATAGTAATTAATTTTGATAATCAAATTGTTGAGCATACATCTTAAACTATATCTTATAATGAAACATGTGAACAACCTAATTGGGTTAAGTATCAAGTTACTAAGACTGACTTAGAAAATAAAGTGGCTAAAAGAAAGAATAATTTTAAAGAAGATAAGTCTATAATTACAGGATCAGCACAACTAGTAGACTATAAAGGTTCGGGTTATGATAGAGGTCATTTAGCACCAGCAGCAACGTTCGTTGATAACCAAAAAGAAATGGATGAATCTTTCTATATGTCCAATATGTCACCACAAGATCCATCATTTAATAGGGGTGTGTGGAAACGTATTGAAGAGTATGAAAGAAAAGTGGCGATGGAGAAAAATAGTGTATGGGTTATATGTGGTGGAATACTTACTGATGATTTAAAAACAATTGGACCAAACAAAGTTTGTGTTCCTGAATTATATTACAAAATAATTTACACAGATGGTTTTATTATGTGTTTCATATTAAAGAATGAGAAATCAAACGAACCTTTATATATGTTTAAACAACCAATAGGGATTATAGAGGGAGAATCTAATATAAACTTTATGATAAAATAAGACTATGGCAGAAAAGAAACATTCAGATAGAATTAAACAGGCGTTAGATGAGTATAATGAACAACACCCTGATAACCCAATAATAGAAACTACACCTAAAAAAGATGGCGTAAACCCAATAGTTAGATTGTGGGGTAATATTGGTAAGACTGGTCAAGTGATTGCGTTAGTTGCTGGTATCCTAACTGGTTTAACAACAATCAAACCTTATATTGATGATGGGGTAACTTTTATAGGTAATTTTATATATTCAGTTGAGACAACAAGGGATAATACTGAAAGGATTATAAAGTTGGAGAAATCAAATGAGGTGAATATGTCAATCACTAAATCACAACTTCACCCATTCTTTCATAAAAATCCTGATGGTGTGGAAGTTAAATTATATCAGACAAACCCAGTACATGGAAAGAAGATGACATATCATTTTATTGATTCTTTGAAAATGCCTTTGGTGGCTAATGAGAATTTGGAGTCGGGGTATTGGTATATCATTGATGATAATGGAAATTATAATGAAATAAAAAAATAACAACAATTAAAAACAACAACTATGAAAAATTTTTTTAATATCTTTAAAGATGATAATATTTGGAATGAAAAATCTATTGTAGGATTTATGGCATTCGCAGTAATGGTTTTATTTGCCGTTGTAGATTTAGTTACTGGCTATTTTGGAAAAGACCTTGTAATACAGGAGTTTATATATAACTCTTTTGTGTGGATGGTGCTAGGTTCTTTTGGAATAGATGGTGTAACTAAATTCGCTGGTGGGAAGAAAGAAGAAAAATATGAAGAGATCAATTAAAAAAATAAGGGGAGCTAATCACTCCCCATATTTTTCATTCAACCACTCAATGTTTTTCATTTCTTGGTCGTAAGCAATAAAACCAACACCAATATCACCAACATGGTATATAGTGGTATCTTTTAAACCTCGATGTTTAATTACCCATAAGATGTGATTCCAATTCCCGTGTGTGTCCCCTATTATAAACAAAATATATAATTTTTTAATTAATAAGAACAAATTTACACATAATATTTGACTTTTACAATGGTTTATAGTATTTAGTCAATTTAAAGGTAGTTAACAAACGAAGGGGGTATTATGAACCCCTTTTTTTTATGTGAGAAAGATTAATTTGGTGATATTTATATAAAAAATGAAATAGAACAAATATTATGATGGAGACAATAAACAATAAAAAACGTATAAAAACTCTAATGAGGGAATTCGGTGAAATGGTGTCTAGCTGGAATGAATGGTTAAAGGGTGTTTACGAATGGACAGATAACCCACAATTTGATCACTCTACCTATGAAATTGTTGCCTACAATGGTGATGAATATTTAGGGTATTGGGATAGTGAAGATGGATCAGGTTTTGTTGTTACTGAATTGGTAGGTGAAACAATGTCACCGGAGTTAATGCAGGATATTGTAGCGTTTCATGGTGATGATTTAAAGTTGGGTAGTCTTACTGAAGAGTATTATGATTCAAGAAAACCATTAGATGGTTATGTTGAGAATGAAGATATGATTGGTGAAAGAATATGGGTTCACACTAATAGGACACATAGGGCGAATAATTACAATGGTATGGTTGGTATATATAATTCTTCTAGTAGAGGTAGAAAGACAGGAAAGGCGGGTAGATACACCAACGAAGTTAGATTAAAATCACCAATATATTTTCAAACATCAGAGTTAGGTGCGGAAAGGATACAAAAATCAGCAGAAGAGGGGCCAACCAAAAGACAATTAATCGCTGGTGTGTCAGGGGTAGTTATCCCTACAACAGGTAGTTTAGATGGTTTTAACAAAATTAATTATAATCCTTTTGATAAAGGGTATGAATATTTTCAAGTAGAAGATGATGATGAAAAAAGAGAGATAATAAGTGCAGATGAAGTTTATTTAAGGGCATCAGAGGATGGTGAATACTTTATGTTTGCAAAAGGTATAAAATTTAATTCAGATGAGATTTGATAATAAAGACATAGGCATGTTCTCTGATGAGGATCCAAACAAAAAGAAAAAGAAGAGAAAGTTTAAAGTAACTGAATCTCAATTTAAAAGATTATTTAAAGAAGATGTATCTGATCCTGAAATGACATTTGAAGACATTTATGAACAAATGTATGATAAGATGTTTAGACAGGTTTGTATGAGGTATACCAAAGATGTGGATAAGGCACAAGAATTTTGTCAACAAGGTTTCCTAAAGGTATGGAAAAAGTTAGACAAATATAAAGGTAATGGGTCGTTAGAAGGTTGGGTTAGTTTTGTTATAAAGAATACTGTATTAGATGAGATTAGAAAGGAGAAAATGAAGTTTGATGATGGGGAAGATGGATTTGACTTTGAAAGGTTAGAGGTGGAAGATAAACCATACGAGGAACCTGATTTTTCAGAAGAAGATGTGAAAAATGTCTTACCAAAATTACCGCCAGTTTATAGGGTGGTATTCGATATGTATTATTTCCAAAATATGAAACATCAAGATATTGCCGATAAACTAAATATTAATATAGGAACATCTAAATCAAACTTATTTAAGGCGAAAAAGAAAATCAGAGAAATACTATTAGACACACTAAATGAACAAGAAGATGATTTAGGTGGTGATAGTGGTGGTAGTACACCATCAGGTGGTGGTGAAACATGGTCTTCAGGGGCTTCATCTTATGATAGTATTGGTAGAAACCACTCACCAGTGGGTAACGGAGTGTGGAATAGTGGTGTAGACAGATCTGGTCCTGCTAATAGGTGGGTATGAGGTACCTAATTCGTAAAATATTAAAGGAACAACTAAATCCAATCAAATGGGTTAAACCACATTTTGAGGATGAAGAAGAAGAGTTTATGAATCATTTTATGAATTGGTATGAGGATAATATAGTCAAAGTTAATTTTGATTTAGTTTCAGACGAAGAATACTATCAACATTTATCTGATATTGAATGGTCCTACCTAAACGCTAAAATAGAAGTTTTAACGGATGATGATTGGTCACAAATGGAAAATACTGATAGTTGGGTATTAGAAACAGAAGAAGATATTTACAATGTAATTGGTAGTTACGGTAGAAGTAATGAGAGAATATTAAAACACTCATTAGATCCAATAAGAAATGGTGGTGTGGTAGAAACACCTATAGTTGTTTATTCAGGTGGTAATCCACCATATTTAATAGCAGGTAACACTAGATTGTCAGCTTGCAAAGTTTTGGGGATAACCCCAATGGTTACTAAAGTTTACCTATAAAAAAAAGTATTTATCTCACTTTTATTATTAACGCACCTTACGTCTTTGGTTTTGGTTTTGGTTTTGGTTTTCCACATCCACATCCGAAATTTATAATTTCATTTTTTACCATAGTTTCTAATATTTTTATTTAACGTTATAAGTCTTATAATAATAAATATCATTTAAAATAAAATAAAATAAAGGGTTCATTGCCGTGTAATATATTTTACCTATCTTTGTAAATATGAATAAAGAAATGTTAAAAGAAGTCTTATCATTACCATCAATATCGGGTAATGAATCTATTGTAAGAAATTATATTGCTAGTTATGCAATTAAGAATGGTATTAAAGTAATGGTAGATGATAAAGGTAACATATACCTTACCAAAGGAAGTGATAAAATGACAGAGGGTGAATATTATCCTTGCGTTGTTGCGCATATGGATACTGTCCACAGATCCCATAATACATTAATTGAACAGGATTTAAGGTTGGATATCGTAGAAAGCATCAATGAAACAGATAAACATTATAACCAAACAACATTAACCGCTAAATTACCTGGTACGAATACACAAACAGGTATTGGTGGTGATGATAAGTGTGGTGTGTTTGTTTGTTTGGAAATGTTTGAGGAGTTTGACATCCTTAAAGGTGCTTTCTTTGTGGAAGAAGAAATAGGTATGTTAGGTTCTAAAGAGGCTGATGAAGATTTCTTTAAAAACGTAGGTTATGCTATTCAGTTTGATGCACCATCTGCCAATTGGATTACAGAAACTTGTAGTGGTGTTAAGTTATTTGACGAAGATTTTAAAGGTTTAATCAGAGAAACTTTATCGGATGGTGGTTATAGTAAATTTAGTTACGACCCTTTTACAGATGTTAATCAGTTAGCTCAGAAATTTGATTTCTGTTGTTTAAATTTAGGTTGTGGGTACTATAGACAACACACAAATGGTGAGTATGTTATAGTTGATGAAGTGGAAAGTGCTGTTAAAGTGGGTATCAGTTTAATAAACAAATTAGGTATCGCAGACTATATCCATAACAAATCGGTGAAAATACAGAATTCATCACTTTATGGTGATTTTGAAGGGTCATTTAATTTTAATGATAGTGAAGATGAGGAGTTAATGGATATGTCCGAGAATATTACTGATTCAGTCATAGAGATGGTTGCGGATGGTGGTAGTAGGGAACAAATAAAAGAATTTATTTATGAATATCTGATGGATAATGAATTTTAATAGGGTATGGGAATGAATAAAGAAGAATTAATTGAAAAGATAATATCATCAAAGGTAGTGGTTACAACTCCAGGGACAGAGGGTTATGATCACCCTGAAACTCAAGAAATGGTGCCGGTGTGGTGGATAAAACATTCGTTTAACGAAGCATTCCCACCAAAACCAAAAGACGATGATAAATACTATAAGTCAAGTTCTTATGGTAGAGATGATATGGGTGATGTAGACGAATATTAAATAAGAAAAGATATGGAAAGCGTTTTAAAACAAAAAAATTTAGTAAAGACTTTATTAGGTAAATTGTCAAATTATGACACAATACCTAACGATGGATTCTTATGTGGGGGTGCAATCGCAAACATACTAATGGAAATGGAGTGGGGTGGAAGTTATCCTGTAAATGATTTAGATATTTTTGTTGAGACTAAAACACATAAAGAAAGTAACGCACCAGAAAGGACAGATAAGTTAACTATTATTGGTGAGTATGCGCATCTAAACGCGGCGTATAATCATGGTAATAACTATAAAATGGTATCATCTGAAAGGGATGGAATGATTAATATCGTTAAGGTATTCAGAAGTGATAGGAAAGTGTCTGAAAACTTCTTATACCTCCTTAAAGGGTTTGATCTCAATTGTGTTCAGGTAGGTATTGACCTAAAGAAAGGTGAATTAATTTATACAGATGATTTTGAGGAATTTTTAAAGAATAGACAATTAAGAGTTGTTGCCCCATATACTCCCGGACATACCGCGTTAAGACTATTCAAAAAATTGGAAGATTTAAAATGTTATTGTGACATTGAAGGTCAAATGAAATTACTTTCACAACCATTCAATAATGAGAATATAATTAAACATCCTGGTGCTTACACAGGTGTGTTTGGTATGTATTTCTCAATCAAATACAAACAATTATTTGACAGATACAAAGATCAGGTAGGTGAATATTTCCAATTAGCAACTTTGTTTGAACATAAGAAGTGGGTATGGGAAAAGAGATTTGAATTAGAAAATGTAAATAGGAAAGACATTGATAGGGATCATGTATTGAGTTGGTTGGATCCTAATAGAACCCCACCACAAGAATATTTGGATAGATGGGCTAAAATGGATGGTAAAATTTGGGGGCTAATACCTACTAAGTATGATATGTCAGATGAGGAATTTAATAAAGTCATCAACGATAGATTTTCCCCATTATCATTAATGTCTGTATGGGGTGCTTTATACGGTGGTTTAAAGAGCAATTTGGTTAAGAAAGCCAAAATGGTGTTTAAATATGAACAACTAACCCAATTATCAATGGTTAATGATAATTTTTTTGATTGTGATTTTGATGATAAAGGGTGTAAACAATTAGAAAGGGATATTATTAATAATGTTACTTTAGGTGGAGTTATAAATAAATATAACCTTAACTTACAAGAGGGGATTGAGATTAATAAAAATATAACTAAACTATTAAACAAAGAAGGTATTTGGTTTAGTGGGTTAATCTATAAACTATTAATGGAGAATGGTAATAGTTACGTACAACCAAACCTATCTGTAATAATGGGGATATTTGAAAAGGAGAAAAAGAAACTTATCAAACCAATGATTAAAGGGTTTGACTTATCGGGGTTAGAATTACCTAAAGGTGTTGAGGTTAAAGAGTTGATTTCAGAATATGATTTGTCATACGCTGGTAAAACGTTAAAAAATTGTATAAATAATCCTGAACAACAATATAAAAAGAAAATTATAAGTGGTAAAACTAAAGTATTTGTTATAACATCACCTAATAGTATGTCTGCTTTAGAGATTACTGAAAGAGACGCACTTAATTGGGATGAAGTATACCTATTATCGTATTGTAATAAAATATGTAACCAGTTCCATAGGGATATCGCTGATTACATTACATCCTACATCCATAAAGAAATATTACTAAAAAATCTTTCGGTTATGTTGGTAGAACATGAAAAGGTGATGGATAGGTCAAAGATGGCGTTTGATATACGTAAAGACACACCAACTAAGGATAATGATATTGATAGTGGAATTTATGCCGTTGTTAGATGGTAATGGTAGTGGTTTTACCATTTAATTAATATAAAATAATAATATGAGTAGAAGAGAAAAAATTGATAAGTGTGTTAGTAATGCTAGATTATGGAAAACTATTAGCTGGAGGGTTATAAGTTGGATTGCTTCTTTTGGTATTGCGTTATTTCTAACGGGTAATATTACAATGGCACTTTCCTTTGGGTTTGCCGACACAATTATAAAAACCCTTATTTATTGGTGGCACGAATATAGATGGGATAAAGTTTTGAGTAAGAAGATTCAAAGGATAGAATTAAAACAATTTAAATATTAATCTAATATAATTATTTTTGATCATTTATATTTGAAGTTGTTTTTTTTAAAATACTCATCCATTTATGAACACTTTGTACTATTGGATCAACAAACACTTGAACAACAACATATGAATGGAATATACTAATAACTTTATCAACTACTTCAGTATATGTCATCCCAATCTCAACCGCGAATGGTATATACCTTAATACCTCTAATAAGGCTAATAACCCACCCGCTAACCAAACACCACGTGATATTCCTTTCTTTCTAATGGGTGAAAATTGTTGTACGATCCACACCATATTATTAGAATAATACAAACCGTAACATACAATGATATGTAATACCATATATTCATAGTTTAATGTAGAAAACCATTCAAGTACAGTGTCTGTTAATAGTTCGGGATCCATGACATTAAGTATTTTACAATTAGTGTTATGATAGATGTGTAGTATATAGTTGTTATTAAGGATATAAAATATAATACTAATTTATCCTTTATATTCCTATTACACATATTAATAAATATGACTCCGAATTAAAGTTACCAACCTACCTTCAAATAAATCCTATAACATTCTTATTTCTATCTACCATGATCGTTAGATTGGATGAGGGGTTCTAATTTTTCTTTAAATGATGACCATATTAAATCTGTTTCTTTTAATCCTAAACCATAAGTTTCTAAAGTGTGTGATTCAAAAGTTGGGGGCGGCAAATCAGGTAAGATATCGTAAAAATAACCATCTTCCCCTTTAAAGGGAAATATAACATATTCAGCATAATTGTCAATTTGTGTTTTATTTACAAGATCATCCACAATGTAATTATAATATTTTTCGTGTTTATCCATGTGATAAAAGTTCCATTAGTTCTTCCTTAAAGCCATTAAATACCTTACGGTATTCATCCTTCCTTACACCATAATGAAGTGATATGTAATCACCAAACTCAACGAAAACACCATAACTCAATGGGTGTGGTAAACCTTGATAACCTCTCCACCAACCTTCATTTCCGGCATCATCATTTACCATATCCTGAAACTCCGTTGTTTTAAATGGGAATTTTATATATAACCCATCCACAATACCAGTGACACTACCCATTGTTGTGTAGTTATTATTATATTCCTCATTTTCATATTGATCGAAGATAGTGGATCTGATTAAATCACCAACAATGTATTTTATATATTTTTCTCTATTATACATTAGTAAGGTATTGTATTTTCTTTATTACTGTTTCGTCCCCAAAATACTTTAAAGATTCAAGTTTCTTTATTTTTTCTTCTTATCCTTTTTATAGTTTTTAACCTTTATTGGGCTAGGTGATTGTCCTTTTCCAGATTTACCATCATTCTTTTCTTTATCTCTTTTTCTCCTACAAGCCGAATCTTTATCAGATTGTGACATATTAGATGCAACACTTTTAGCCCTACAAACAGGGTAACCACCTTTGTCAGAGTCGTCCCTACCACATTCAGGATGTCCTCCCCCAGATTTTTTCTTACATATATTTACCCAAGGACCTTGAGGTTGTTTACTACCTTTCTTTTTCTTCTTATCACCAAACCACACCGCCAAATCTTCATCAAGTTTTTCTACGGATTCGTTTTTACCTTTACAATAGTTACCACCACACTTTTTCTTCCCATCTAAACCAGCTATTTTACCTTTACATACTTGTACGGCATGCCCATTAGCATACGCAGAAGGGTAAACATCATACTTTGATTTGGCAGATGCAATGCCCCTAGCACATAGTGTTGTACTATCTTTCTTTTTCTTTTTACCCTCATTCATAAGGGTATTAAATTGTTCTTCTGTAATTATTATTTTCATATTAAGTTTTTTAATTATAAATATCCATTGTTAAGTAAAAATAAAATTATATATATAATTGTATTATAAATTAAAAAACTATGACTACGAAATTAATAACATTTGTAAGGGAGACTTATAGGTTAAAAACCCAACTTTAGGAGATGATTACCAAAGTAAAGTAGGGTTATCTTTCCACAACCTTACACCAAACTCTAATTTATTCTCAAATAACGGGATAGAATACATTAGTATTTCTAAAAAGACATCAATCTCTTCCATAGGGGTTGGTGTTTTTTTATGCCAAAATAAATGGTTATCTTTAATTACTAACTCTTTCTTTGTTAGTAATTCTTTTGTGGTGATAATAACATCCTTAGATGATTTCATATCACTTAATAATTTTTCACTATGTAATAACCAAGGGGAAAACTGATGATCGTAAAATGATTCATCTTGTTTTTGTAGGTAGGAAAGTAATAACCATTTTTTATGTTCAAAGTCAATAGGTATTTCAACCCACCAATTAAGGTTCAGTAGTTGATTCATTTGGTAGTGATCCTAATTCTTTATCTATTTCATATATGGCTAAACCATTATCACCAACTATTTTTAGTTTATCAATGATATCTTTAAACTTAGATTCTTCTTCCCTTTGTTCATTTACAAACCATTGCATAAAGTTATCTGTCATAATATCAGATAACTCTCTTGACTTATAAATAACTTTACTAACTTGTTCACTAACACTTTTTTCTTGTTTTAGTGAACACTCAAAATGGAATAATACATCAAAATATTCCTCAGATGGTTCTGTATAGTTGTATTGTGGTAGAGTGGGTTTTTCATCCCTTTCTAAAACATAATTTATTAATTTCAACATATGTTCTCTTTCTTCTTCTGATTGTTTTAAGAAAAATGTTGATATCCCATTGAACCCTTTATCAGCAAACTCAATTGACAAATCTAAGTAAAAACAAGATGAATGATTTTCTAACCATATCTGTTCATTGATTAAATCTAAAACTTCTTTATCCATTATTCTCTGCGTATTTTTCTATAAGTTTTTTTATCCTCATTATTTGTCGTCTTGAGTTAAATTTATTTTCATAACATTTAATTGTTGATTCATATATGAATAAAGAAATGTTAGATAAAACATCATCCCTATGTAAATCATCAATTTCTACTTCAATATCTTTCTTTAGAGGATTTTTCTCACCCGTTAATTCTTTATAATGTGGGTTTAATTCTCCTGTTTGTGATTAGTATTCAGGGATTGTGTATTTCTGTTTAGGATTCTTCATTTTTTTTTCTAACGTATTTTGCTTTATTTATTTCCTCTCTTCTTTTAACAGATTTCTTTTTATGTTGTTTTTTTTCATTCAATTCCTCCTTAACCTTAGTTTTTTTAAATTTCCATTTAAAATCCTTTAATGATTTCTCAATGTTTCCTTTTTTCACTATTATCCTTAACATATTCTTAATATATTTGATTTTGTTATTAAAATAAAGTATATTTGTATAAATATTAATATAAAACAATTAAAAATAACAAAAATGGCGGTAAAGACAAAAGCAACAACAATCGGTAACTATATTACTAAAATTAACAATTACGACATCAGACAAAAAGTTTCTTATAAAAAACTCAAAAAAGGAAGAGAAAATAAATCAAAACAAGTTGAAACATCAGAGTATGTGGTGTGTAGAGGTAAAAACATAATTAAGGTTGGTTTAAAATCAATAGATGATGCCGCAATCTATGCAAACTCTAATTAAGGTATTTAATTTTTTTAAAAGGGGTAAAACTGCACATTTAATTACACCTGAATTAGAGTATATTCAGAAAAATTTACCCATAAAATTTTTACCTAATATTGAAGATATTATTTATATTGGGGAGAAAAATTATGAGGTTTCTAGGATTTTACATAATTTTGAGAACAATAGTCATACAATCCTCATTACAATCATCCCACTTAAAAAGAAGGTACCTATTTTTGGTAACGTTACAATTAATAATGAGTAAATAAATTTTAAACATATTTATAAGTAAAGAATTTTTATGCTTAAAATTTTACACTTATTAAAAGAACAAGAAGAGTCAAAACCTTTAAAAAGGTCAGAAGTTAAAATTCTAAAGCATCTTGCGAAAAAATTTATACATTACTTTCCTGAAGAGAAAAATGATGTAAAAGTATTTGAAACAATACGGTATTATTTAAAAGAGACATTCGCACTCAACCCACAACAAATCTTGTCGTTATATTACCTCCTTATCAATAATATAGAATATATTATTGATAATGAAAGTGAGTCATGGGTTAAAGACCCAATCATAGGATATGATGCGGATGAACATTATACTGGTGATGATGAGGACATATTAGGTAAATTTCTTAATATACCACCTAATTTTATTGGTGATTCTGATTACCCTTATTATGCTATGGATCAATATTACCTTGAGACTAATGGTAACCATTATGCAATAGGGACTTACGAGCAAGTTAAACATTCATTAAATATGTTGGTTGATAATATGATATATGGGTTAAGTAACCAATCCCCAGTTAGTGATTGGTTAAATAGTGAATTATACCATATACATGGTGAATCATATATTATTGAACATATGTTTATACCTAAAGAAATTCAAAGAGAAATTGCTGATGAAACAGCAAACCGAATAATGGAAGAAGATTATATAGATGAAGAAGATATATTAAGACAGATAGAACACTATCGACCAGACATAGGGAATGAATGGGCAAATTTAGAAGAAGAGAAATATGAGTTGGAAAGACAATTAGTTGGTGATGAGGATGATGATGTAATACATAGTAAGATTACAGATGTAGAAAAGGAAATAGAAAAATTAGGTAAACAGGCTAAAGAGATAATTCATGAAGAAGAATATGATATAACTTTGGAGAGTATGTCGAATCCATTAGATTTTTTATGGGAACATGGATACATTAATAGAGTTGGTAATGGTTGGGAAATGGAAGACACAAGGGCTTTCAAAAGTATGGATAGTGAAAGAGTTAAAATACTTGACTGGGTAAGGGTAGATATTGACGCAATAAAGAAAGATTTAAATGTTAGGTCAGATTTTTATAGGTTATCTGATTTGGCTAGATATGATGGTGAAGAACATCAAGTAGAACATAATGGTGAAACTTATTATATTTATAAAACAGAATGATTAAACTAAAAGAAATATTAATGGAGTCTACAATGACTCGTATAGATGCTAAGTTTCTTAACATATTAGTTAGGGATGGAATTGACTCTGATGATTTAAGTGGGATGTATGATTTACTAAAAAATAAGTATTTAATTGATGATAGTGAATGGGTAGGTAAATTAATGATTATATATGGTAAGTATTATGATGAATTAGATGAACCAGTAGATTTCAGACAATTAAAAGAGTATGATATTGAGTATGATCCTGATGAGTTAGAAGATGAACAATTAGCTATGGCACAACATTTAGATATACACCCATTATTAGTGGAGAAAGGTGAATACGGTGATTGGTTTGACCCTATCAACAACGAAGAATTTGCTGTTTTTGGTGAAGATACGTGAAGGGGGGGTTTGGGGGGGGGGGGGGGGGGGGGGTGGGGGGGGGGGTTTGGTTGTGTTTTTTGTTG
>JAAHTH010001422.1_pt1 | contig 15434 bp, 12 predicted proteins | sample 6116091 | NCBI WGS metagenome assembly JAAHTH01 (sample SAMN13939990, study PRJNA603662) | sponge metagenome | isolation source: marine sponge | host: Mycale hentscheli | place: New Zealand | collected 2006
CAAGGCGTTGGGCGGGGGGTTTGGCGTCGGTTACACCACCAAGGAATTGTTGACCAACCAGCGGGTCACGTCGGTGGAAGTGATTGAGTATCTTCCTCAGGTGCTTCAATGGCTAAAGGAAGGTTTGATACCGCTATCGAATGAATTGAATGACGCCGAGGGGCTGCGTTTGATCTCAGGCGATGTCTATCAATATTTGCTTGATGAGCCACTGCAACAATACGATCTGATTGTGATTGACGTGGATCATTCACCTACGGATCAACTGGGCAGCGACGAGCATATTTTCTATACCGAAGCCGGCCTGAAGTGCGCGAAGAAACATTTGACAGATGGTGGCATTCTCGCTATTTGGTCGTATGCCGAAAGCAGCAGTTTCTCGCAGGCGCTCGAATTGACATTCAGCCAAACGCATGTAGAAGCCGTCCGTACGTTTAACCCAATGGTGCAAGAAGAACAGACCGACTGGCTGTTCTTCGGTGTGAAGTGAACGTTTTTCTAGTGCAAATGAATGGGGAACTTGGTGTTTCAGATTCCCAGTTCCTGCTTGGCCTCGATGAATTTTTCGATAGCGAAGTCAATGTCTTCTTCTGTATGTGCGGCTGAGATTTGTGTTCGAATACGGGCTTTGCCCTTGGGCACGACAGGGAATGAGAATCCAATCACATAAACGCCTTTTTGAAGCATCAAATCAGCCATTTGGGTTGCAAGCACCGCATCTCCGAGCATGATTGGAACGATCGGGTGTTCACCCGGTAGCAGATTGAATCCCGCCGCTTCCATGCCAGCTCGAAAACGTCTGGTATTGGATTCCAGTCGGTCTCGCAATTCAGTCGACTCGCTCAGCAATTCAATGGCTCGCACCGATGCAGCGACAATCGGAGGAGCAACCGAATTGGAGAATAAATAGGGGCGTGATTTTTGTCTCAATAAATCAATGATGGGTTTTCGTCCGCTGGTGTAGCCACCGCTGGCGCCCCCCAGTGCTTTACCGAGCGTTCCGGTGATGATGTCCACCCGATCCATACAGTCATGGTGTTCGTGGGTCCCACGCCCAGTTTTTCCCATGAAGCCTACCGAGTGCGAGTCATCGACCATCACGAGAGCGTCGTATTTTTCGGCCAGGTCACAGATGCCCGGTAAATTTGCGATGTGGCCATCCATCGAAAAAACACCGTCCGTCGCAATCAAGCGATATCGAGCTGACTGAGTTTCTTTGAGCTTGGCTTCAAGGTCAGCGAGATCGTTATTGCGATAACGGTGGCGCTGTGCTTTGCAGAGGCGAATCCCGTCAATGATGGACGCGTGGTTCAATTCATCTGAAATCACTGCATCTTCTGATGTCAGTATCGTTTCGAATAATCCACCGTTTGCATCAAAACAGGATGTATACAGGATTGTGTCTTCGGTGCCCAGAAACTCGCTGAGCTTGTGTTCCAATTTCTGGTGGACTGCTTGAGTTCCGCAAATGAAACGCACTGACGACAAGCCATACCCCCATTCGTCCAAGCCCTTGTGAGCTGCTTTGGAGACTTCCGGGTGTTCCGATAGTCCCAAATAGTTGTTGGCGCACATGTTCAGGACGCTGTCTCCATGATTGACCTGGATGTGGACGTCCTGAGGCGTCGTGATCGTACGCTCTGCTTTGAACAGGCCTTGTTCACGAATGTCATTAAGCTGGTTTTCTATGTTGGTCAGAAAAGCGTCAGGCATGGATTTTCAATTGAGTGGTGGGGAGTTTCTTCGTGTTAGTGTTGGGAATGCAGAGATCGCTCGGTGCTGTGTGAAAGAGCACGGAGGTGATTACTGCCAGTTCAGGATCACCTTGCCAGATTTTCCGGACATCATGACTTCAAATCCTCTTTCAAATTCGGTGAAATCAAATCGGTGAGTGATGGCGGGAGCAAGATCGAGTCCACCCTGAATCAGGACGGTCATCTTGTACCATGTTTCATACATTTCCCGACCATAAATTCCTTTGATGGTTAGCATGTTGAAAACAACTTCGTTCCAGTCAATGGCCATTTCCTCTGATGGAATGCCCAGCATCGCGATTTTACCACCGTGACACATTTCTTTGACCATCTGCCGGAATGCATCGGGACTACCTGACATCTCGAGGCCCACATCAAATCCCTCTGTCATTCCAAGAGATTTCTGCACGTCACTAATGCTCTCGGATCGGACGTCTACCACACGCGTCGCCCCCATCTTTTTTGCCAGTTCCAGCCGCCATGGGTTTACATCCGTGACGACGACATAGCGGGCACCCGCATGTTTGGCGACCGCCGCGGCCATGCATCCGATCGGGCCTGCTCCCGTGATCAAGACGTCCTCGCCTAATACCGGGAAGGACAAGGCAGTGTGAACTGCATTGCCAAAGGGATCAAAGATCGATGCAACATCCCGATCAATGGATGCGTCATGTGGCCAAACGTTCGTCATCGGCAGGGACAGATACTCAGCAAATGCGCCGGGTCGGTTGACGCCAATCCCTTTCGTGTCAGCGCACAGATGTCGACGCCCAGCCAAGCAATTACGACAACGGCCACAAACGACATGCCCTTCTCCGCTGACGATCTCGCCGGTCCGAAAGTCAGACACGTTCGAACCTACTTCGACAATTTCACCAACGAATTCATGTCCTACAACCATTGGCACTGGAATTGTTGCTTGAGCCCACGCATCCCATTTGTATATATGAACATCCGTGCCGCAGATGCCTGTCCGGTCAACCTTGATGAGTACATCATTGATGCCGATTTTAGGCTCAGGGACGTCGGTGAGTGTAAGGCCGGGTTCCCGATTTTGTTTGACAAGTGCTTTCATCGATCTGGTGTTCGTCGAATGTGTCGGTATCGTGGTGGTGGTTTTGCTGCGCGCCCGTAGCTTGCCCGACCGTATTTCAAGCGTGATCGTGGGGCGATATATGCTTAACGATACAATTGCTCCACCGCCAGAAAGCGTGGCCTGTAATGCGGTTCACTCACTGAGGATCTTGTTGAGCTGGCTCCGCAGTGTTGTTGTTTCCAGTGTTGCTTCAATTGCCGTTTACCTAACTCAACACTAGGCAACTTAACGGTGACTCAAGGGATGCAGAAGGGCTACTTTCGTCGCATCTGAGATTTTCGTGGCTGGGGCAGTGTTTGCCGCTGTTTTCAGATGATGTTTGACGCCGGATTTGTCCTCAGCTGGGGCATGGGGATCAGTTTTCCGCCGGCAGCGTGGGCCCCGACAGCAGCTTTTGGGGGTGTGCTGGCTCACTTGTGGATCGGTTGGCACGACGATGGCACACCAGAAAATCGGGTCGCTGATGCAAGCAATTGTAAGGTTTGGAAGTCGGGTTACCGATCGATATTGGCTGTTATCTGGACTACCGTGCTTTGGTTAACAGCAATCAGGTGTGCCGTTTTATCAAAGCATGGAGTTTTGTCTGTGAGATAGGTTTGCTTACATAAGCGTCCATACCCGCCTCAATGCAGGCATCCTGATCCCCATTGAGCGCCTGGGCTGTCAGGGCAATGATGGGAACGCGTTCGTGCAACGATTTTTCTAATTGCCGAATTCTTTTTGTTGCTTGCAGGCCATCGCAGGCAGGCATGAGCACATCCATCAATATCAAGTCAAAACGCTGTTCGTTGGATTGCCAAAGATGAATGGCCTCCAGGCCTGTATTGGCGACGACGACTTTGTGTCCCCACTTGCCAAGTAGTGCCAACATTAGCGTTTGATTGACGGGTGAATCCTCAGCTAACAAGACATTTAAGGTTTGTTTGCGATCGAACGGTGGTTGCGGAACCGTCGCTGCTGCAGAGTCAGAACCGAACAGATGCCCCGAGTTGGTTGGCTCCGGAATGAGGGTGTCTTCGGCAAGTTCAATCGTAAAGAAAAATGAGCACCCACTTGGATCATTATTCCGGCACCAAATTCGCCCGTTCATGAGTGCAACCAGTTCTTGCGAAATCGCCAGCCCAAGTCCGGTGCCGCCATATTGACGGGTCGAGGACATATCCGCCTGCGTAAACGCGGCGAACAATTCTTCAGTTTTCTCGTCTGGTAAACCAATGCCTGTATCTCGCACTTCGAATGTTAAATGGATTTTTCCATCCTGAGCCTCGCGTTCTTTGCTAACAAATAAATCAATGTTCCCAGTACTTGTGAATTTGCTAGAGTTCCCAAGTAGATTGACCAGGATTTGTCTTATCCTCTCAGGGTCTCCAATCAGGTTCAGAGGGACGTCACTAGCAATTCTAGATTGGATTTCAATGCCACTGACCCGGCCTTGGATCTTAAAGATCGACATGGTTTCATTGATCAGGGAACCAAGACAGAACGGATTCAAATCCAGTTCAATTGCGCCTGCCTCAATCTTTGAAAAATCAAGGACTTGATTGATGATTTTTAGCAGGGAACCCGCTGATGCTTTGACTGCCTGTGTGTACTCAAGCTGAGTGGCAGCGAGTTGTGTTTCAAGCAGTAATTCAGTCATCCCCAGCACGCCATTCATGGGTGTGCGAAGTTCATGACTGATTGTCGCCAGGAAATCACTCTTTGCCTGATTCGCAAGCTTGGCGTTTTTGGTGGCTCGTTTCAGTTCCTTTGCCTGTTTGTCAAGTTTTTTACGCGTTGATTCGAGTTTCTTGACAGTCCTGCTCAGTTCCTCTGCTCGATTCGCGTCTGAGATTTTTGTGGCAGCGATTGATGCAATGGTGGACAACCATTCTTCATGTCGTTTGGTATAGAACCCGGCTTCGCTGTTTTCAGTGTCAATCACACCAATGCAGCAGCCATTGAGCATGATAGGAACAGCAAGTTCCGATAATCGAAAGTCATCATCGATGATATAGCGGGGATCCAGTCGCGTGTCAGGAATTCTTTCTGGCTTTGCATTCAAAGCAACGCTGCCAACGATCCCCTCTCCCATCGGTATCGTGATCGCATCTTTAATCGTGCGTCCCTCGGGATTTTTCGGTCCGTAAGCCGCTTTCTGAATCAGAATTTTTTTTTCGTAATCCAGTAGATAGATCACGCAATCTTCAAATCCAATTCCAGCGATCACACGGTCAGCAATGAGCCAAAATATTTCGTCCAACGTTGAACGTTGAAGCAGGTCCAGAGCAAATTGGTGGAGCAGCGTGACAAAAGCTTCCGGCGTCAGTTCTTTTTTATCTGTCATGGTAGAGACGGCTGTACTCTCATCGAGTTTGGATCTGGCTTATTTGGGCTCTGTTGTTACTGCAGAACGTTCGGGGAATATCCTTGTTACTTGCCATGAACTGGCATGGCATTTGACAGTGATCCAATGGGTGGTATGTGTTTGCAGAACCGTTGTCACTCTTGATGCATTGGCAGTGTTTGGTCGGTAGTAAGCACACGATCGACTGGAAAGAACGCCGCCAGCTTTTTCTCGCTGATGGTCTCCTGGTAAGAAGTTGCGAACCGTCTCAATGTAACCGATGACTTGTAGTTCGTGGAGACAGTCTGTGAGGTGCAGTATTCCGTTGCAGATATGTGTATCTGCACATGCATTTCAATCCTCCAGAGTTTGTTTTTGGGTTGGCACTTCGGGTCGAACTATAAAAGCTGTCGAACTGTAAAACTTTCCGGGTCCGGGTCGAGCTTCTTGAAAGTGTGTTTTCGTTCGAATGACGTTTTGGCAGAGTTGCTGATGTGACTGTGTGGTCGAGTGGTCGAGTTGGCGGGCAGTTCACAAATCTTGTCGTATTTCCATCAGCGCGTTTTAGTGGCGAAAGCCAGTTGAGGTCGTGGTGTGGCTGCACAACTTTCTTGGGTTTTCAAATTCTTTGGCTCCTCAATCTGCTTGCCTGGTTCATTCGACCCTTGATCAGTGAAGTTGAAGAACACGAAACCCTTCACTACTCCTGTTTGATTACAAAGGCTTAGCAGCAAAAGTTTTCAGAGCATACGTTGAGCTGTGTTGTTAGGATTCAGATACAGCTGAAAGTGGTGGAGGCGTCGAACTGCTGGTTGTGACAAGTGTAGAATGATCGCAACACCGCAATGTAAAAGTGCGAAACGAGCATCGATGCAATGATTGTGTCGGCAGCTTTTGTCTTTAGGAAAGGTCCGTTTGCATGTCTATTTTTCAGCTGAATCGTCGTTCCTTTGTTGCTTCAGCATCTGTTGCCACCATGGGTGGGGGAGTTTGGGAATGCAGTGATGCCATGAACACGGTACGGGGTCGCATTCGGCAGATTACGCGTGGACCGAAACACCACTGGTTTGGATATTACGACAAGCTGCAGTTTGATCCTTCCTCGCGTTTTGTGTTGGGGATGCAGGTTGATTTCGAACACCGCAGTCCTAAGGCTGACGACCAGATCGAAATTGGTATGGTTGATCTGCAAAAAAACGATAGCTGGGTTAAGCTCGGAAAAAGTAGTGCGTGGTGCTGGCAGCAAGGATGTATGCTGCAATGGATACCCGGCTCGCTTAACGAAATTATCTGGAATGATCGTAAAGATGGGCAGTTCATTTCCCGGATCATGAATGTCGTTACACGAAAGATGCGAACCTTGCCGCATCCGGTGTACTCGCTTAGTCCTGACGGGAAATATGCGGTGGCGCCTGATTTTCGACGAATCAATGACGTACGTCCCGGGTACGGATATGCTGGTCTTACTGATCCCTATGCTGATGATCCAGCTCCACAGAATTCAGGCATTGTGCGTATCGATTTGCGATCTGGAAAAACCGACTTGGTCCTTTCGTTAGCTGATATTGCCCGCACAGGAAGCATTCCCAACCAGAAATTAGGAATCAAACATTATTTCAATCACCTACTTTTCAGCCCAAATGGAAAGCGTTTCATCGCCTTGCATCGTTGGCGTTACCCCGATGGCTCACGATTGACGCGTGCGATTACAGCGAACTCAGACGGTTCCGATGTTAGGATTGTGTGTCCTAATGGTTACACCTCGCACTTTATCTGGCGGGACTCAAAGAGCATTCTGGCACAGTCACGACACTGGGATGGAAACGATGGGTGGGGAAATTTCCTCTTTGAGGATGTCGACGGTGGAGGGGATGTGCGTGAAATCGGACGTGGTGTGCTGGATCCAAGCGGCCACATCAGTTATTTGCCAGGTGGTCAATGGATTCTAAATGACACCTATCCCAAGACTCCCGCCAGGATCCAAACTCCGCATCTTTATGAAGTCGCTTCAGGCGATAGGATTGATTTGGCTGAATTGCATCTGCCAGCTGTTTATACGGGAGAGTGGCGAGTCGACACTCATCCTCGATTTTCGCCCAACGGAATGATGGTCTGCGTTGATGCGCCTGTTTCCGGTCAAGGCAGGCAATTGCATTTGATTGACATCAGTGAAACGGTTGGCAGAAAGTGATTGCATGCTGAAACGAACCTTCAGGAATTTACAAAACGACTTGGTTGTTTTGCACAAATCGGCGACAACAGTATTGCAGCCTCAAAACAACGGCAGGGAAACAGCCGATTTGTGTTGCTTGAAAGTTTTGTTCAAAGTGAGTAGCACAGTTGCTTCACGCGTGTCGTAATGCCGGAACAATCTCGCTTCGTGCGGCCTGTGCTGCGGGTGCGATGCCGGCAAACGTTCCGGCGATCGCAGCCACGATGGTGCCTGTGACTGCGAGCCTCAGGGAGGGTGTGAATGCGATTGCAACTGCTTCCGCACCGACTGATAAGCTGCTGAGTTCCAATACAAGCATCGCGGAGCCCACTCCCACAATTCCTCCTGCGACACTCAGCAATACCGTTTCAGCCATGACAAGATGAAAAACCTGTGATCCCGAAAAACCAATGGTCTGTAGGACTGCGTGTTCCTTAATTCGATCTTGCACCGACATGACACTGGTGGTTGCGACCAAGGACAAGACAAGACCCACGCACGCGTAACCTAAATAATGTGCCATGCCGATCAATTGAACCAGGTCACCCAGACTCTTTGCTTGAAAAACCCCTTTCGGACGGGTGTCTGTCTCTACCGGACCGGCTTTATAAAGGTTGTCAATTTCACTGCATTTGGCGACCGAATCAACTCCTTCTTCCAGCACGATCTCCAGCTGTGTGACTGTTCCTACCCCGTTCATCCCTTTTCGTCTTTGCAGGAATTCCAGGTGGGAATAAATGTAGTTCTCTTCAGCGGGATCGTTGCTCTGGTAGATTCCCGCGATGTCAACACTGAGGTCACCAATTGAAAATTTGTCACCCACATTGATTCCCCGACGATGGGCGACTGCTTGCCCTATAACGGCTGCGTTTTGGTGATCTTCGAATTCACTCCAATCACCGGACGTGAGTTCGAAATCTCTTGCAAGTCGTAGCTTTTTGGGTGGGACTCCGTAAAAAACCACCACATCCAGACTGGCTCGGCAGTTATTGGTAAATACCTGAACCGGAATGACAGCTTTGACGCCTTGCAGTTGTCCAATCCGTTGGTCGTAATCCTGCGGCAGGTGGCTGGTTGCTGGACAGAACTTGTTTTTTTGGAATGCAATCAGTGTGCCTTTGGATTCCTGCCTTGTCTGCAAATCGTTCATGCCTTCTTGCACGGCTCCAACAAAGCAATACACGAAGATTGCTACTGCAGATCCTGTCACCGTCAGTATGGTACGTGATCGATGTCGCCATAGTGTTTTCAAAATATAGGGAATGAATTTTATCATGAATCTGCCCTTTTACTTGCGTTTGCCATTTCAGGGTGCGAGTGTTTTTCTGATTTCTTGCTTGTCTCTGTAATCAAACTCTCTCCACCAGTTTGAACAAGTTTTCCATCGTTCAGGCAAAACTGTTTGTCTGCGATGGCTGCCGCTGCTGTGTCATGGGTTACCATCAGCAAGGTGACATCGAGTTGTTCTTTGAGCTTTTTGAGAAGTTCGAGGATCTGTGCTGAAGAAGCAGGGTCAAGATCCCCCGTAGGTTCGTCCGCAACGACTACTTTGGGATGAGCAACAATGGCTCTCGCGATACCGACTCGCTGCTCCTGTCCGCCCGACATTTGACGCGGGTAGTGATCTGCTCTGTCGAGTAGATCAACTGCATGTAGCGCGATTTCAATGCGTTTGCGTCGTTGGTTGCGGTTGAGCGGTAGCAACAGAAGTGGCAGTTCAATGTTCTCGTACGCCGTCAGCACGGGTACGAGGTTGTGGGTTTGGAAAATATAGCCCAGGTTTTCGGCCCTCCACTTCGCCAGCTTGGTTCGAGAAAGGCGGGTTATTTCAGTGCCATCAACAATGATTCGGCCGCTATCTGGTCTGTCGATACTTGCGATCAAGTTCAGGAGAGTGGCCTTGCCCGTACCACTTGCCCCCATCAGAGACAGAAATTCACCTTGCTCGATGTTCAGTGACACTTCTCGCAGAGGCGTGATTGTTTCGTCACCTTTGTGATACTGCTTGGTAACATTTTCGATTTCGATCAGTGGCATAATTAGTTGCCTCCATCACTGTTGCGATTTGTGGTAGTAGTGGTCGATTCCGACAGAGGCTCGATATCTGTCCCAATCACCTTGTCCTCGCCAGTGACTCGAACGCGGGTCCCATTCAAAAGGTCATCCACTGAACTCGAAATCACGCGGCTAGACACATTGATGCCTTCGAATATTTCGACGAGTCCGTTGACGGCAACCGGGCCACATGTGATGCGACTTTTCTTGGCAATGCCTTCAGATTGATCTGCTATCCAGACATACGAACCCACGTCGTCGGTTTGAATGACTTGTTGCGGAAGGTAACGTCTGACAGTGCTGGCGATGTCTTCATTCATGTTGGGCAAGTCAGGCGCCAGAAAGGTGACATCAACCAGCATTTCAGGCTTGAATACCTCTGGGGGATCTGGGATGGCGACTTTGACCTGCAACGTGTTTTTCTGGATGTCAGCCTCTGAACTGATGAACAGGACAGTTCCCAGCAAAGGAGAGGTCAACGCGGGATTTCCGATTTCGACCGTTTGGCCAAGGCTGACTTTTGGAATGTCCTCAAAGCGAGTGTCGACTCGTACCTGTAGCATTTTAGGGCGATACATCGTGATGACAGTGCTGCCATCGTGACCCTCCATTTGTGTCATGCCGCTGCCGATGCGCGCTCCGGGATGGGCGATCAGGCGAAACACGCGACCATCTGCGGGGGCCACGGTCGTCATGCGGTCCAGACGCAGTTTGGCCTCTGCAACGGCGACCTCGGCTTGCTTGATACGCGCTTTGGCCGCCTTGATGTGTGCCTTTTCTTCATCACGGGCTTGGGTTTCATTGGACAGCAGTTCAAGTTGGGTTTTCAAGGCAGTGCATCGTGACGCCAAAGCACTGCGTTCGCTGCTGAGTGAATCAAAGCGATCACGCAATTCTTCCACCATGGCTTTGGCCGCATCTGACTTTCCCAAAGCGATATCAATCTTGGTTCCGGCGATGATGCCGCTGGCCGATTCCTTCCCCGTGTAGTCGCTTTGGAGTGCTGTGTAGTCCGCTTTAGCGCGGCGTAGCTGAAATGGAAGATTTTTAAGCTCGGTGTCTAGGCTCGCCAGCGCCGCTTCAGCCTGATTCAGTGTGGCCTCCAAATGCACCGGTTGCTTCAGGCGAGTCTCAGCTGCAGATAAAGTTGCTTCATGCTCTTCCAACTCTGCATGCCGAAGTTGCAGATTCGCAACCGCGGCGTCATGTGCCAGCTTTGCATCATCCCGAATCAGCTCGGCAACCGGGTCGCCCTGCTTGATTTCCTGGTCCTCGACGACCAAGAGTGTTTGGACAACACCCGGAGCGAGAGCTGCGACTCGCAGTGGTGTGGGGCGGGGTTCCACCCAGCCAGCGGCTTGGAATAGCGTCGTTCCACCCAGCTGAGCCTTGGCAGTCGTTGATAACACTGGAACAACGGTGACAAAGCGCGGAGGCAAAAGAATGTCCCTTGCAGCCCACGCAACCAGTGCCAGAAAACCCGCGATTAATGCGCCAGGCAGGATGTACCTCGAAAATATATTTCGACGCGCACGTAGGGCTTGCCGGTCTCTGTTACCTCGATCAACGGCCAGGTCTCGGAGGTCAACGTCATTGCTCGTCATGGATTTCACTTTTGTTTCACGAATAAACCGTTCGCCAATACCGTAAGGTTCCCCGCTTCATCCCGTTTGGCAGTGCCTTTGATAACGACTGTGGAGAGTTCCTGAAGATCAAATAGCGATCTCGCATCAGCTCTGATTACTTGGTCCGTCTCGTCCACGAATTTCACGAGTGCCGTCGAAGTGGGCAGCTTGCTTGTTTCACAGCAATAGTCCCAAGGTGTTGGGCATTTGTCGTCTAGCGTGTCGTTGCAGGATTTGACGGACAAGTCAACGATGGTGAAAGCCGCTCGACCGTCGATCCATGGGTTGCTACTGCCACCAATGCGTCCTATCACCAGCAACTCGTCATCAGTTCCCACCTCTTCACGGACCTTGGTGACGTCGCCTGCCCCTTCGGGTTCAGTATCAAGCAGGTAGGCAGTACCATCCACGGTGGCCTGATCGGGTACCCGCGGTGAAGCGTTCGACGTCGTCGTGCTATTTTCTGAAGAGCAACCGACCAACGCCGTTGTCACAATCATGACGAGTGTGTAACGTTCGAAAAAGTTCATTCCAGTTTCCTTTTTTAAATGAAGGTTGTGTTGTGCAACCGTGATGGAATTCAAACAGCTTTTAACCCATCGACGATGGGCATTCTTAAGGCACGGATTGCAGGCGGGATCGCGCCGAGCAATCCCATCGCAATTCCGACTCCACAGCCGACGAGCACAGCTGTGCTGTCAACGCGTAAAGCAAATGCTCCCATGGTGAAACGAACCGCTGCACCATTAATGAATACGAGTGCCACTAATGCTGCCAGTAAACTGGCAGCCGACGCGATCAGGACACCTTCCTGAATCAAACTGACCACGACAGAACGGCGGACAAAGCCCAGTACCTGTAGTGTGCACAGCTCGGGAATGCGGCCGACAACCGAACCGTACATTGTGTTCAAGCCTGCAAAAACTCCGGCCCCGGAGACGAGCAGGACGATTAACCACGCCAGCCAACGAATGGGACCGTAGTCCTTCTGTAGCGACGCGTAGTAATCAGGTTCACGAATTGTCTGAAGTTCCAAATCCAGTCTTTCCTTGCAGAACAGATCGAGATCTGAGAAATCTGCTTCTGACTTGAGTGCGAGAGCCACAATGCTCAGGTCCTGACGTTTCATTGCCTGCTGCAAATCATCCAGACGGCACCACGCTTCTGATTCAAACGCCGAACCACCAGCAGAAAAGATGCCGCTGATCCGCCATGATCGACCTTCCAGTTCGATTGACTGGCCTACTGCCGTTTCTAATTCGGTTGCTCCCAGCTTTGTTGCCGCCATACGCCCCATCAAGATCTCTCCTGACTCGGGCCAGGATCCCTGTTCGATCTCCAATTGGCGACGTACCAGCAGTGCGGACCTCGTTACCCCGCGGACAAGACCCATCGATGGTTCTTTGTTTTGCACACCGATTTGAGTGCCAAGATATAATTCTGGGGAAACGTAGTCGCTACCGTATCGTTCCTGAATTCCCGGTACACTCGCGGGTAATAAATCGCTGGTGCGCATCGCAATCGATGAGTACTCAAGGTTCTCACCCATACCAAGGGAAAAGACGACCGCTGTTTGTGGGTCACCGCTCACCGCCAGTGAGCGTTCCAGTCCGCGGATGAAGCCGACCACCGTCAATACCAGCAGAATAACCGTCGTCAGTCCAGAAAACGTAAGTAACGTTCGTAATGGGCGTCGGAATAGATTGCGGATGGCATACTCCCAAGGGAGCAAGCGAAAAATCATGGCGTCGTGTACTTTGTCATGAATCCAAGAATTGTTCGTCTTAGATAGGCCCGTTCGAGCTCACTAAGAGACAAGCAAAATCGGAGGTGACAGGACAAAAGTGCGAGCACTTTCGTGCGAATCACCCACCGAGTTGGATTACCTAGCACTGAAAAGACATGTAGCAGATGCGCACAGAGCGACCCCGGTTCGCGGGGGCATTATCGTTCGGGAGACGACTTGCACGGATTTTGCGTTGTTGTGTTACTTGAAGGCAGTAATGAACACGCTTCAATGCAGGGAGAAACTGGCAGAGTTCTGATGCGGAGACCTGGCAGGGACCTTGCAAGACCGCACCACCGCAGATGCCCTGACATCGGTGACTGTCTGGCTCTGGGTGTGGACCGCGTCCGTTGGGCGAATGCGATTCCTGTGCTGTTCTGGTAGCACCTGCGCAACATGGTGGCTGGCAGCAGTTGTCCGTATCTCCGCTAAGTGCCCCTGCGATGCTAAGTGCCCCTGCGATGCTGCGTGCCCCTGCGATCGTATTAGGGCTGCATTGACAAAAGCCCATGCTGCACCACAACGGACAGCCTAGGACCGCTGCGACGAGGATCAACGAAATGATGCGGGTGTACATGAACATTCCTTAAGAAGGACTCCATCATACGTACTGTTGGCTCGTTGATCAAATCGAATTTTGGGTCAGTTCTGGGGCAGTTTTCGGTTTCTCAGACTCTCAGATAGGACTTTTCCCTCAATCAGACTAACTGCAGTACGCAGTTCTTTACGTGCATCAAGGTAGGAAAGGCTTACCTGCCAATAGGTCCGTTGAGCAGTGAGTAACGTCAAATATTGTACCTGCCCCTTTTCATACCCGTCTGTTACCAGCTTCAGAGATTTTTCAGCCATTGGGATCATGCGGTCGCGGTAACGTTGCGTCTGTTGGATTGCGTTGACGTACCTGCGATAGGCGACAGCTAAACGATCTTGTAGTCCGAGTTCAATACGCTCACGTTCCTTTGTTGCTGCCAACCATTGTGCTTCGGCACTACGAATATTGCCCTGGTTCCGGTTGAACAATGGAAGCGGAAAACCAGCTTGGACTGTTGTTACATTATCGCTCGTCACATTGTGGTGCCGGTGGGCCACCATCAGGTCGATATCCGGGATTGGTTCTCGCTTAGCACGTTGCAACAGGATTCTCGCACGCTCTACCCGCACTCTCGCAGCCTTCAGGACAGGGTTGTTGTCCATGACGAGCGCGTAGCATGTCTCCCAGTTTAAAGTCGGCGGATCCGTATCCAGCTGCTCAAGTAATGGGCCGGGTTGCATGGCTGGCAAGCCGATAACAGCAGCCAGACGCCGCCATGATTCTGCCTCTTCGTTGGTTGAATTATCGAAGAGGATTCGCGATTCATCGACTTGAATTTCTGCTAAAAGAAGATCGTTTTGTGTCGCTTGGCGTCCCTTGAGTAATTGCTCAGTTGCACGGACAAGCTCGTCGCCGATTCGAACCAGTTCGTTTGTCAGTTTGACACGTTGTTGCAAGATCACTGCTTCGTAGAAGCGAATTCGTACATCGCTCAGAACCCGCATTTCTTGAGCGTGAAATTCAAAGTGAGAAGCAGTGACCCGCTTGGCGGCGGCAGCTTGATCCAGCTTGAGTTTTCCACCCATGATGAAACGTTGGCCTATGAATCCACCTTGCTGACCAGCGGTGCCTCGGATTCCCATCTCCATCCCCTGATAACCCAGCACGGGATTTGGATAGAGGCCTGCTTGAAGTTGTTGCCCACGTGTTGCACTCAACCTCGCCTTGGCTGCGGCTAAAGTTGGGTTGTGCTCAAAAGCGAGTGTCTCGAGATCACCTAGCGATAGCGAACCGGTTTTGGTGGCAGGCTGCGCGGCTGTTGTGCCGTCTAGCTGATTTGTGTCGGTAGGCTGCATTACTGCGGCCGGCAAAAATTCCAGCGGTGTTGATGTTCGTCCACTCATTGGCAGAGTGCCGTCCATTTTGCCATCAGTGGCTGATGCTGTGAGCAACTGGCTGAGTGTGTTTTCTTCAACACCGGTGGAACGTTGGGTGAAATCCTGACCGGAAGTGGATGCCGGATTTGATATCAAAGGCAGGTCCGTTTTTGATGCGTTGACACGCATTGCTTCTCGGATAGGCAGCTGTAGTTCTTGGCCGACAGCCAACCGAGTTGAGTTATACGCCATGAATGTTGTAAGGAAAAATACCAACACAGGCGACAAGGTAGGGAGTTTTTCATGGAAGTGATTAGCAAATCGCGGAGTGAGAAGTTTCGCAATCGCCATCTACCTAGCTAACTTTTGAAAATGAGAATTTGAAAAGGGGCGGCAAAAAAATTAACACACACACGCACGATCGCGCCATACCATTCCTTGATCTTTTTGTTACACAAAACTTTGGGGGCGTTGCAAGGCAATTTAACCAGGCAGGATAACTTTTAGCCCACTACACGTCGTGAAACATGAATGCGCGGTGTGCGTGCAGTAGCTATGAGTTCAATCGCGGCTGAATTCATTCAGTGGTCGAAGATTCTGCCGAGTGAAACGTCAAGCAATTTAGACTCTGTCTGCTCGTTTCGGCCAAGCTTTGCCGAATGACACGTTTCC
>JAAHTH010002128.1_pt1 | contig 15425 bp, 19 predicted proteins | sample 6116091 | NCBI WGS metagenome assembly JAAHTH01 (sample SAMN13939990, study PRJNA603662) | sponge metagenome | isolation source: marine sponge | host: Mycale hentscheli | place: New Zealand | collected 2006
CCCTTCCTCCTTCCCCCCTTAAAATAAATTAACAAAAAATCTAACTAAAATGTTATTGGTTAAATTAAAAATTACATTAATATCTGTAAGTTTCTTTTCTACCTCTATTGCGCTTGTAATCATCCCCTTAAACGCATTAGATACCGCATTTAAAACTCCTACTGCAGCTCCAAAAGCGAGAGTACGAGCTACAGATGCGTCTAATGATTTTTGAAACTCAGCTAAATCTCCAGTAATTCTACCCAAAGGCTGCCGAAAACCTTTATCGTTTAAAGTAAGATTTAAAGGTCTTATCTGCCTTTCTGCATTAGCTACTTGACGTACTATGCCAGCGGTGTCTACCCTAGCTCCTACATCAATCTCTATATTACCACTACCTAATGCCATAACAGTTCCTTGCCTGTATATACACTAGTTTTTATGAAAAATTTTGAAAATCTTCAATAGTCAAGGAGCCTTTTTTCTTTGCTAAGTCAAACGGGCTGACTGATAAACTATCCGAAACTCCAAGCTCTCCCATGTCTTTGCTAGTAGCCCCTACGACGCTAAAGCCTTGCTTATCTTGGCTTTTTTCTACAACGTCTTTATTTTTGCTTTTTGATTCTGCGTAATCTAAAAGTTGATCAGGATTTTCTTTTACACTTTCTGGTATTTTATCTATGTTTTCAATTATAGAATTTAATATTTTAGCGTAATTTAATAAGTTTAATTGATAAAATGTAAGAGTATAAACTGGCTTGTTAAAAAATTTGAACAATTGATCCTTGCCTAATATATTGTAATACATAGAGAATATATTACTTATAGCTAAATATTTAATATGCCTAAGGTCTAGATCTTTAGTCGCATCAAGATAAACTAAAAACCAATCCGAAAGATCTTGCTTGGACATTTCTTCAAACCGTCCTTTTGAAAGCAATTTTGTTTTTAAATTTTTATCTTCATACAGAGAAAGGTATATACTATAATCGTTGCTTTTATTTCTGGCGTAACTTTCGCAAGTTTCGCACAGCAATGAAGACCTCTCTTTTTCTTGTTTGTCTATTTTTTTTTGGACGCCAAGAATGTCTTCAGATATTTTCTCGATTTGACTTGGTATAATTAAATTTTTTTTAGTTTCTTTGAGGGTTGATATATAACTTTTATTAGACTGAAAGTCAGATTCATCTTCCTTGGTCCATATACCTTGATCGTGAAGCATTTCGAAAGCTTCAGGCTCTGTAGGGAGTCCGTTTTTTTTGGCTTTATCAAAAGCGTTTTTATACGACTCTTCGAGCTCGCCTTGGTCGTTGTTGTTGAAATGCTTTATATAAGCTTTCTCTCCTTTAGATTCGACTAAAGAATAGCCTTTTACTATAGAAGACAAGACGCCTCTTAAAACTTTATCTTCTGGAGCTTTTTCTTCTTTTGTTGACATGGCTAAAATCTCACCATGTTTTTTTCTTTATTCGCCTTCGGCTTTCTTTTCGTCTTCTTCTGGGCTTTGCTCTTCAGTTTGCTTAGGTTTTTTCTTTGATGGAGCTTTTTTCTTCTCTGGCTGCTCTGGTTCTTCTTTTGCGTCTTCCAAATCTTCTTCGTTTTCAGATGAAGAAACTTCATTTTCTTTGTTCATCTGGTCTAGCACAGCTTCAAAGTCATCCTGTTCTTGTACCCCACTCATGTACCATATAGTAGAAATTGTACTCAAACGATCAATCGTTTTAATAAAAATTTCATCTTGCTCTTCATCGGCCTCTTGATAAGAAATATACTTTTCATCATAATCCGTTCCCGGGAATAAGGGTTCATCATCAAAATCATGACTTTCATCTTCTGAGTCGTTCTCTTTTCTGTAATAAGCTAGGTGTAATAAAAACCAAGTTATAGTTTTATTTCTTGCTTTGACATCTGCTGTATGATCAAAAATAGAAGCTTGAGCAGCTTCAAAATCAGAAAGATCTTTTCTGATAACAGCTAAATCCGAAACAGCTCTGTCTAGGCGTTCTTTTTCATCTAAACTCATGGTGTCAGGATCTTTAGCGCTATATCTGATAACATTCTGCTGCTTTTCAAAAAGCTGAAGATAAAGTTTAGCATAATTTATCTTATCGTCATCATTCAAAGTTCCTCCTACATCAACCTGTTTTTTAGCAAGCATGGCTCTAGTTAAGAGCCCCATTTTGATGAATTTGTTTAACCATATGCTGTAAAACATATCTCCATCTTCAACCTGCGTTCTGGTTGGCTTTTTTAGAAAAACTCTAATTGGCGTTTGCTTAATGACTTCTTTGGTAACCGTTTCTTCTACGGTTTCCATTTTTCCGGTTTCTTTGTTCTTTCGCTTTACCTCTTTAATAACTTCCTTAGTTTCTTTTTCTTCTATTTCGATATTAAAGCTATAGAGCTCTCTTTTTTTATTTTTTTCCATAATCCTTTTACCTATTTTGCGATTAAATTAAATTGTTCTAATTGGGTTACTATTTCTCTTAACGAGTTATTTCCTTGGTCTAAAATTTTTTTCCTAAGATAATCCATTCTATCTTGGTCCCAGTAGTCAGCTTGGTCAATTAATGAGCTGTCATCTGGCAACGCTTGTTTGAGCTTTTTAAAAGAATTCTTATGCTGGTGATGCATATCTTCAAGTGTCATTAAAAACGTTTTATATAAATTAATTATATTTCGATTAATTTGAAATTCCAATAAATCCTTAAGCTCTCCTTGTTCCATACATATATATTATGTATTAGATAGCTTTTTTTCAATTATAAAAATTGCAAAATAGAAACTGAATTTAATTCGTCAGATTCAGAAGAAACCCTCGAACTTCTAGACTGTAAAAAACCGGTTATCTTTAGCGATCCTAAATCTTTTCCTCCACATCCGGACACTTGAATTGCATATTCCTTAGGTGGTAAAACGCAAGAGTCTCGCGTAAGTTTTTCAGCTAATCCCTCTCCTTCTATCTCAAGCTCTATCGTTCCTTGCCCAAAAGTTATTAATGGAACTATATTTCCTAATAAGTGATGGTTGTTATATGTTTGATTGAAACTCCAGCTTATAGATGTAATGTTTTCCGTTCCTTGTAATTGATCAAACCCGCTTAGGCTAATGTTTTCTACTATTACAGGATTAAGCTCCGGGTTTTGAGGGGTCGGAGAAACACCAACCGAAACCCCCCCAAACTAATTAAAATTTCTATTTACCGTTATTGGATCGTCTACATTAATACTAATAGACATTGAGTTTAAGACGCAAGGAGCAGGGCAATGATAAGGTCCAAAATCTATAGTGATAGACTGATCATTGCTTCCCTTTAAGTTATTGTATATATTTAAATCGTCAACTAAATAAGATTGAACAGTTAGATTGCCTTTAGGAACCTCTCCGCAAAATACAGAATTAGACCCTTTTATTCCCAAAGAAAGCGCGTGTTCTAGTTCTAAATTTTCCGATAGGCTAGTAGAGTTTCCGTAGATTACAGCAGTACTGCTATCACTGTAGTTAACTTTTACGGGAAAATTTTTATAACAATTGTTCATTTTAAGTTGTGGTAGATGTAGTGCTAGTTGTTGTTGTGGTAGTAGAAGGAGAACAGCCTTCATCCTTAACATATTTTTCTGTGACTCTTATCGATTCTACAACCTCTGACCCGGGAGAAGATGAAAAATCTCTTGACTCCATATATCCATTTATAGAAACAGATCCGACAAAATTATTACATAAATTATTAAGGTTTATATATCCGCTTTTTTTCTGAAAGCCTTCCCCCTCTTCTCCAGCACATAAGCCCGAAGCTCCGGTTAAACTTGTTTTTTCGTAATCCAAGTCAGATATTAAACTACTTACAGATAAGCGTTTTGATGCGCCGTTCATTACTATTTTAGATGGCGAAATACTTCCTAAAGAATATTTTACGTCAAAAGATTGGTCAAAAGAATAACTAAAATTCAACATTCTATTAATGCCAAAACCAGTAAGGTCTCCACTTGAAGCAGCTCCATGTGCAGGTTTAATTGAAGCAGTTTTTTTATCAGGTACTACTCCTGAATTTATTTGACCATAATAGGAATAAGATGCATTCGCAGTTATTAAAGAATCATGATCAGAGCTTATTGAGAAGCTCTGCAGTAACGCTTGATCGGTAGAAAAAGGACCTATTGAAATTTTAGAAAAACCAGTGCTTGCATAACCACTCTCTATAGCCTCAATTTCACTACCTGTAGTTAAGTAAAATTGCATAGAGATATCCCCTTCTGGTTTCCCTCTAGGAAACGCAGAATAGTTTTTAGTACCCAGTGCCGAAAAATATTCTATTTCTATGCTTTCTGATAAATCTACTGACTGGGCGTAATAATCCTGACCATTTATGTCAGTAATTAAATTTTTATAAGATACCTGCATTTTATTTAAATAATTTATCTACTAACCCAGTAATGCTATTAAATTGATTTTCAAAACTTAAAGTTATAGAAAGATTTTCACCGATTCCCGCTGAAATACTAGACGAGACTAATTTCGCATCATCCAATGTAAAAGACAAGATCTTATTTTCACTACATTTTTCATTAAGAGAGAACGAAAGATTTTCTATGAATTCGTTAGAACAAACGGATTCCATGATATTTTTTACTTCGTAGTCATTGGCGTAAATTTCAAAATCAGTACTGACTGTTATTGGAGTTATAATATTAAATTGACTAGGAGAAAACATGTCTCCAATTTTGTATATTGGATCAATATCTATACTGAATGATAAGTCATATGATTGTATCGCATTAGTACTTCCGAATGAAGTATTTAAAGTCATACTGTTTGCGGTTGCTACTACTGGCTCAATTTCATCATAAGATGTATTATTTGCTTGGCCGGATCCTATATCACCATATGAAATAATTGAAAAATCAGATGTTGCAATTTCCCCTATAGAGCAAGAAGAGCTGTATGAGGTAATAAAAGCTGTATTAAAGTTAAAAGATTTGTTCTTTGAGTTGCTAGGTCCATAAAGCAAATAACCACTAACCGTATCACTCATCATTCCAGTAATAGGGTCTTGCCCAGTTATTATATTCCGAGAAACAGATACGGAGCCTTGAAGGTTTCCATTGATTTCACTACCTACGCCTTCGTAACCAGCAGCATACATTTCATCATTAGGGATAGACCAGTTTCCATTAAAGGACTGAACTCCTTTAAGTTCAACACCATTTAAGAAGACTTGCTGGTCTTGATAAAAATTCCTTTGAAATGCCATACCTAATCATATATACACAGAAAAGCTCCCGATTGCTCGGGAGCTTTTGAGTTTTAAATAACTAGTTTTTTACTTGCTTCCGGAAATAAACAATCCGTTCTTGGTATCTTCTGGACCGCCAACTTGGGCACTGAAGTTCAAATCAACGGTTTTATTATCTCCAATAGAAGAGCTCATTCCTTGAGAGTCAAGTTGAGCGCCTTTAAGTTGAAACGTAAGAAGCTTATCTCCGTCTCCATCACAATCTCTTGCTCTCAAGCTAACTGTAATTGTTCTCTCGCTTGCGTCATTACAAAGCAAGCTATTGAGATCGCCCGAACTAATGTCTGCGACATTAGCGCTGCAACTCATAGAGGTAGTAATAGGCAAGTCGAGTTCACGAGACTTTGGAAAAGTCGAACCTAAGCACTGCAAAGGAGTTCTAGACAATGGCAGATCAATCGAGACGCTTTGCAAGCATGCAGAGCTAACATCACCAACAACAGTCATTCCGGGAAGAACTGCACCACCTTGTTGAAGCAGATCGCTGCCGAAGTCAACTGTAATGTCTCCGGGTCGAACAGCCATAGCCTTAAGATTTCCGGTAGAGGCAGTTGGAGGACTTACTCGTCCACCTTTTACAGGGCCGCCATCTGCGAAATTAATAGCAGGATTAGTAATATCAGATCCGCTCGTATCAAATCGAAGGTTAGAAGCTTCTACGGAAACACTAGCGCTAGGAATTTCTCCTACAGAAGCGGAAAATCCATAACTTGTAACAAATCCATTTCCTACGCCAATCATGCCTTGCTTGGCATGCTCGGTATTGCCGACTGCATCACTACCTTCTGGAACGGTACGAATATAGTAATTCTTTTCTGCAGTAGATGTAGAGTCAGATGCCATGATTCCAGACAAGCAATTGACAGCTTGATTTGCTCCTGCATTGTGAGCGCTGACCACTAAGCCAACTCCAGTAGCTTCATTGTGGCCGTCAACAGCATAATAGCTGTAGTCAAGACTAACCGTGGGCACTTCGATGACTTCTCGACTTAGAGCTGCTAACTTACCAAACTCATTAACGTCTGTACGGGAAACCTCTACTGAGTGAGAGATATCTTGTACTCGATGAATTTGTTTCGGACTTGCTTCTCCAGTCTTGCCCGCATAAAGGGCCTCGCTTTGATATATGATACGTTTTCTAGCCATAATAAAATAAAGTTATTACCTGAATATACAGCAAAAATAATAAAAAGAGAACTTTTTTATTTAAAATAATTTATGGTAAAAGTTATAGAAGCTCCTGCAGGCAATGTAAATAAATTAAATTCTTTTTCAGTTTGGAAAAGAACTTCTCTTTCGTTGTATTTTACAAAATCTAATATTTCCTCTCCTATAGGACTTTGCGTATATTCATCTGGTTTTTGATTAAGAGAATCATTAAATAATTCAGACAACTTAGACGAAGGAAATAACGGGTTGTTTCTAATTTCAAAAGATGAAAAACCTTTGTTTTCAGGCCAAAACTTAACAGGTAAAGGAATGAATGCATTATTGTAAGGCCCTTCTATTGTTATAGTGGCTTCATCTGCAGGTGCAGGTTCTGGCTTTTGACTGTCAAAAGATGGTTTGCCAAGCTCTGCTCTCGCAAGCCTTGGAGTGCTTATCAAGAAATCTATGAATCCTATTCTCATATTCCTAGGCAAGTTCAATGCGGAGCTTGAGGTGTCGTATAATTTACTTACATTAATTTTTTCTATAAAACCGTAAGGCGCACCAATTGCCATTTTAGACTTGCATAAATCTTCATATACAAAAGGAGGGTTTTTGATATGAAAATACTCGCCGTAAGGAAATTCCGCATAGTCTATAATTGGAAAAATTGATTCAGTTGAATCTCGAAATAGCGATAACGTAGAATCTAAAGTATAATTATCATTAGCTACCACTACAGCTCTAATATTGCTTCTTGTATCCTGTAGTCCGCCCAAAGCAAACGGCTTGTTTACGCTAGAATTATAACTAACAAAAGCTGCGGGTACAGTATAATTCAAAGCGGAAAATCCATTTATTGATTCTAAAAATGTTTGATCATCTTGCTCAGCTAACAATAAGTAAGTATTTAGTAATCGTTCTTCTTCGCATTCATTTTTAATGTATGTATTTAATGTCTTTCTGGAAAACTCTCCTCTTACAGTAAGATTATTCCCCATGCTTGAGTTTAATATTATTCTACCTTGATTATGATCAATCAGCAAACCTTCTGTTGAAGTAGGGTCTTGTAGAATAAAAACATCATTTAAATATGCTCCACTAGGCACGTTATATCCATTGGATACAAACTGTCTGTCTGGACTATAGTACGCAACTTTATTATCTCCTATATCAACGCTATTAGCAGAGTAGTAGAAATTTTGTTTAATTCCACTTTCTACAGCCTCACCATACCTAACAACTCTATCATCAAACCACAGATAGAAACTACTAAGAAGTTTTTGATCGAATTGCGGTTTCATATTCTCTTTAGCCTTGATTCAATATCTTTAAGCATCCTCTCAAGTATTCCCGTTATATAATCAATAGGCGTAGAAGCGGACCTCGTTCCTCCAGTAAGGTCAAAGTCTAATTGAACTGCTGGCCCAGATCGGCTAGAAGTATAGTTTTTACTATCACTGTATAAGTATTGACCTATTCCGCTGATCCCCTTTTCTATGGCGTCAGACCAACTTGCTGTTGACCAAGGCATGCTAGATACAGAATCTATTTGATCTTTAGTTGGCACAGAAAACGTTAATCTATAAGCTAAAACTCCGGGTTTTTTTCTAAAACTTTTTATTCGTATAGATTTTGCTAGCAAACTTCTGATAGGGCTGATTGGGTCTGAATCTTTGTCAAAACCAATAAAAGAAAATAAATTTCCATGACCTCCCAATGTGTTTGTTTTATTGCTAGCCGAGGGACCGTCGCTTATTTCTTCTGTTACTGGATGCCTCTCAAACTCATCTATCAATTTCTGTTGCGCCGCAAAAAGAGCGTTACGCACTCTTGCTTCGGCTGCAGGCTTAAATATTTTATATCCCTTTGCAGCTATTTCTGCCATTAGCCCTTTCATGTTAACTCTGGCCACTAGTCGGATTTCCTTAAATATAAAGTGTAAAAATTTACAGAAAAAGGGCCTACTTTTGATGGATCACTTACTATTCTAAAAATAGCCCCATCTATTTCTATCTTATTGGCTTTTATGAAAATATTATAACCAGCTTCGTCAATCTTAACTCTTACGATACCCTCACCTAGTTGAACATTTAATTGAGCTTTCGTCCCCGGGAGGTCCATTTCTTTTTGGTTTTGAGTATAAAGTATTCTCGCTTTTATAGTATGCTCTTTAACCTTAACCCGAGTAGTTGGCGCGTTTTTTATTCTAGCGTACAAAGCATTATATGTTGCATTGGTAGCTACAAAAACTTCATTGTCTCTCTGATATACCTTGATATCTCTGCAAAAAGTATCATGTATATCGTTAAAAACATTTGATATATTTTCTTTTTCAGAATCTGGAATTAAAGAGCCCATTTTTAATAATGCCCACTGCCAGACGCTAAATAACCATCAATGCCAACAGTTTGTCTCGGCATTGCTTGATATGAGTTATAAGAGTGAACTAAGTTGTTTAAGTCTTCAGATGCCGAATTAGATAAGTGCTTGTATTCCCTTGCGTAATCAAGTTTATTACCCCTTACTATAGTAGTGTCACCTTCAGTTAGCCTAGTCCATTCCATTGAGCCGGTAGTTCCGCCCATAAGTACAGATCTTGACTGTTTGTAATAATAATTTTTTAAGTATAGCTTGGTCAGTATATTTTCTTCTTCCTGAAGGAAATCACTTGTACTATCGAAACTTTGATAAGTTAAATTATTTAATTGACCTACATTAGCGTCAAGCCATCCTGATATAGATTCTATCCTGAATTCTCTTTCTAGTTGCGTAGGAGCATCGTCAAATTCATTGTCGTAAACTCTAGTGGCGATCTCTCCTATGTTTGACATTTTAAAATCCTTCTCTAGAGATTTTTAATATTTCTTCTGCTTGTTTACTTGAAGGATCAACCAATGGTCTTTGGTATCCAACATTGTATCCGGCGCCTGCTCCAGCATGAGACTTGAATGACTTTTTAATCTTATTTTTTAAAGTAAGCTTATTTCCACTAGGAAGTATGCCCACTCTTATAGCAAAAGTTTGCAAGTCAGTTAAGGTCATTTCGTTCATTCTCTCTTCCAGTACAGCCTCGAGAGTAGTTCCATCTGGATTAGTTTGCTTGACGCCACGCAAGTCTTCTAGATTTTTTATTTTTTCTATATCGTCCTTACCGTCCGCTATATTTAAATCATTAATATTCTTTTTATTTGAAGCGGTTGACTTTGCTACTTTCTTAGAGGAATCTTTTTTTGATTGAGTTTTTTTTCTTGGCATAATAATAATAGGTTAATACTTATTATATCTCCAGATACACAAAAATCAACCCCTAGAGAACAAAAAACCCGCCCATTACTGGGCGGGTTTTTATAAGATTTTTGACCCTAACAGTCAGTTATCCAACGATAACACCAGTCAATACACGGTTGTCAATAACCATGCGACCCTCTTCAAGAGAGCCATAATAACCGATCTTTTGTTGGCGAACACTGTATTGATCGTCAGCAGACAAGGAGAATTCAGCTCCAGTCTCGGCGTCAGTCGCAACTGCACGAATCAAGGATTCACGAGTGCGATCAAGACCGATTACAAGATCCTGATTGGCCGTGAAGGCTTGAGCCGTAGTAGAAGCACTTGCTGCGTTACCAAACTGCTCCATCAAGCGATTGAACTTGCGATTAGGCCCGAGCTCATTAAGCTCCATAATTCCAATGCCATAAAGGTCAGGTGCTCCACCACTAGTGAAGACTGCGCCACGATAAGACTCAGGAGCAGCGATACTATCTGATCCGCCACCAGCGGGTCCAGAGCTAGTATTCACTGGGTTATAAGCCATTGCACGAAGATCTGGCATAACCTCAGGGGAAATGATGATATCCGTAATGCCTTTGATTTGTCCTTCTGGTGTACCACCGGTCCAAGCCGTGTTGATGCGCTTTGCAAGGGTAATCAATTCATTGAAGTCAGCCAAGGTGAAAGCTCCAGCTCCACCAGCTTGACTCTTGATGTGATCCTTACCATTGGTAGAGGCGTCAGCCAAAGAACCAAGAACAAGGTTAGCAGAAGTAGACTCTTGCTTAAGCAAAACTTCTTGAGCGATACGAGTGAAGGACTTGCCTACAACATCAAGACGAGACTGGGCAGCGTAACGTTTATCAAAACTAATCGCACTATCAAGGCGATAAGTCGTGAATTTCATTTCACTAGCAGTCGGAAGCACTTGGTTGGTAGGAAGACCACCGGGAACCGTAGTGCTATAGACCTTAATGTAATCATCAGCATTGATATCGTAATAGAGATCAAGCGGAAGACTCGGGTTGCTGTCAGCGTTAAAGGAGAACGAACTGAACAGATTGCTCAGAGTCGGGGCCTGATTAACTACTTCAGCAAGGACGGGAGCCATGAATTCAGCCAAAGCGGCTTGAGCTTCATAAGCAGTGTCACGATTGCGAGAAGCCATAGCTTTTACAAGCTCGACTTGTTCGTCGGTACGTTTAAGAGTAATATTCATTTTCTTAATTTCCTAAAGGTTAGCAGTTAATACGAACAACAGCGTAGGTTCCATTGGTTCCTGCAGCGCCAGTGTTAACAGAAGCTCCAGCGAACTGGTCGTCAGAAACACCGCGATTAACACGTTGACCGGTAGCCAAAACTTGACCAACAATAGTCTCGTTCTCAGCATTAGCGCCAGTAGGAAGGTTCTTTCCTGCATCAGCAATCCTACCATTGGTCGAACCAATCTTGATATAATTGCCGGGAGCTGGAAGAGAACCGTCAAAAGCGGAATCTTTATCAAGCGTAACAATACCCTTGCCGAGAACAGGAACAGCTTCACCAGTCAAAACAGCTTGAACTTCAAGCTTCTTTTGAGGGTAGTAAAGCAACTTTTCGCCGTTTTCGTCGGCCTGAGCGGTTTGAAGCAGCGTAATGCCGAGGACAGGATCGCCAGCTTGTGCTGCTGCAACTTTCAATGGGACAGTTGGATACTGATTTCGTCCGATAAATGGATAGTCCGTCTTACCGAGGTAACCGTTATCCACATATCCTACGGGATCAGCGCCAAAATCCCCAGCACTAACAGAAACAAAAACTCCTGCATCTCCGTCACCAGCATCGGCAGCTAAGACAGAGTCACAAGCTACGGTACTAGCATACAGATTTACAACGTCTTCTTCAGCGTACTGACGGAATGGTAATAATCTAATAGCCATGATTAATAATTAATTTTGATGTTTTCTTTTGAGAAAGCTTGGTTAAATTGTTCGCGCAAAGATTGCTCTTCAGCAGCGGCAGCTTCATTGTTGTTAGAAATACTTGCTGAAGATTCTTCTTCGACACTTTCTAAAACTTCTTCAACTGATTCTTCGGCGGATTCTTCGGCGGATTCTTCTGAAACTTCTGATTCTTCTTTTACCGAAGCTTCGCTAGTCGAAAGCTCTTCAACGCGCTTTTGCAATTCAGCTTCAAGCTTTTCGTTGAATAATTTCTCTTGCTCTTCGATATAAGCCTTAGTCTTGTGATTCCACATGACGGTAAGTTTTTCTTGATAGCTAGCGAACACTTCTTCAGTGTTTTCTAATCCAGAAACTTCGGAAGCAACGATCTTAAGGTCTTCTTCTCTTAAATCAAAAGCTTCCGTAATGGCAGCCATTCGAGAGTTGAAGATATCCTTAGCTTCGCGAATACGTTTTTCTTCAGCCAATTCGTTCCATTTTAATTCTGAAGCTTCAAGTTTTTCCTTAAGTTCGCCAACTTCACCAGCAAGAGATTCTTGGGTTTCGTTAGCTTCTTCAAGAGCTTTCTCTTTGGCAGCTTTTTCTTCTTGCCATTGAGAATCTTTTTCCTTGATAGCATCCATCATTACTTTAGAAACGCTAGCCACGGCCTCTTCGAATTGTTGGCTATCGCCAATTTTTTCCGAGAGCATGCCTTCGATTTGTTTAAGTAGATCTTTAGTATCCATAGTGTTATTTGCCTTGTTTACAGCTTTTTCTTTCAAAAGGGAATGTTTTTCTTCTATTTTTTTTGTATTTTTATACTTTTCCATATTGTCCACATGAAAAATTTCTGCTTCAACTGGGTCCTTATTTATTTTAATTGTTTTTTCATTTTCAACGATAACGCCTTCTACATCAGCGGCAGGATTAGCAGTAAAACCAATACCCAGTGGATAAACATCACCAACTACTAATCGATTAACAATAGTGCCGTCATCCATCTTACCTTCCCCATCATAAGCTTTTAGATATTTCTGTAATTCTTTTATCTGGGATTTATCAGTAACTATTTCAGCCTCATTCAAGTCATCACTACCAACTGCTATATAAAAATCATTAAATCCAATCTCACAACTAGCGGAGACTTTATTAAAAAAACTATCCCCTTCATCAGTTTGTTCTAGCATTTTCGCGAATTCTGGATTGACTATTTTATATACTAAAGCCCCTAACGCAATATTGAATGGACCTTTTTCGTTAGCTACCGATTCTTCTGAAAGTATTTGGTTTGTATTGATGTCACTAAATGAAGAGGTTACTATGTGACCAACAACCTTTTGCTTATTATGTTCTATATTTGTCGGCTTATGAATAAAATAATCATTTACAGCTAAGGCCGTTTTAGTATCTATTCCGTCTCCGTTTTTGTTAAACTTATTAACTACGGCAGCATTAAACGCGACACCCAGTAGATCAATGTTCTTTTCTAAGTCAACCTCATCTGGAATAAGGGGTTTAAGGTTTTCTAAAGATGCTTCACTGATTTGAAATCTTTTGCATGTCCCATCAAAGCATGAAGCTTGTATCTGGTTTTCAAAGTTTATTTTATGTTTAAAGTTGGCATTCATTTGTTTTTTATCTTCTTTGTTAGGCAGGTACACTGTTTTTAATAGTTTAGGCGTAATATATTTATCAACAATTAAATTAGAAAATTCATTATCTGTAGGAAAGTGAACCCCTCGAATTATTCTAGCCATACTTATTTGGTCGCTAATTTTTCTTAGTTCTTCTTCGTGGTTAGTATGAATATTAGCTAGAAGTCTATAAACTAATCTACCTTGTAACGCATGACCACTTGGGTAAGCTGGAGTTTGAGCGGTATCAGTATCATTAACTTTTATATCTATATTATGATATTTATTAATTTGATAAGGCCTAGGTCTATTGTAAAATAGTTTTAAGCCAAGAATTATCGAGTCTACCTGTTTAACTGTATCAAGAATATACTCTTTATCAAAAATAAGATTATGCTCATTTGCGTAATCAAAAAATATATTTACAAAATCTTTATCTAATTTATTTTTATATTCTCCTTGGTACCAATCTTGATTAGAGTTTTGAACTTTTTGAATATAGGAAAGTTCTTTAGCGACTTCCTTGCTACTATTAGCGTTAAAAGGTTTATGCTCTATATCACCCAAAGAAAGAAGCGGGGATTTCTCCGCCGCTTTTTTTTGTAAATTTTTATCTACTTCGCCGTAGCGAATAGAATCAAGATCATGACGATCAGTTGCTTTCACTCGAGCTTGCCTTAACTTTCTTCATCATGGCGCCGAGTTTATTTTTGATCATTGCATATTCCTTGTCCATGTCTTTTTTCGCCTTTTCAATCTCATCCATGCGGGAATACATTTTTTTCATCATGGCGTCGTCTTTTTCCATTTTCATGGCGTCAGATTCTTCTTTAGGCTCGTCTTTAGAGCCTTCCTTTTTCTCTTTGTCGCCAGATTTTTTTTGTTTTTCTAAAATAGATTTTTGAATCGCAGGAGGAAGTTTCTTTTGCTCTTTTGAGAGTTCGGCTTTCGACTCGTCTTTTTTGTCAGACTTCTTGTCGTCAGACTTCTTGTCGTCAGACTTCTTGTCTCCAGATTTCTTATCGTCTTTCTTATCGTCTTTCTTGTCCTTGAGCCAAGGAGGCATAGCAGATTCAGATATCTCTAAATTCATTTTTTTTGCTCTAGCTTCAATCTTTTCAAAAATTTCTTTCTTAATTTCTTCCCGAAGTTTAGATGAAATCAAAAGATCTAACGAAGAATTGATTTGCTCTTCGTTTGCAACCGGAAAATGCCTTAACCCTAAAGGTACGGTTCTATTAAAAGTGTCAATGGTGCCACCTTTTTCAATATAAGCGAACTCAGAGTCCGGTAATAAATTAACCTCTTTTTTTGCAGTTTCTGCATGAATCAAACCTTTAAGGCCTGAAGCGTCGTTTATATTTTTAGAAAAATCTAATTCCATGATTATATTTAAAGTTTGTAAAAATTAATACACATAGTTTTTATTTTTGAGAATCATCTTCGTGTTTTTTACTATGATAATACAATGCCGATGGATAAAGCTCCATATCATTTTCCCTTGCGGTTTCTAGAATTTGAGGCAGTGTAGACAGTGATTCAATCTTTTCAAAATTTTTAATACAGTCTTGAACTGAATTTTCCCATTGGTCTTTTTCAGAAGAAAGTATGACGCTTTTACATAATTCATCCAACAGGGATTTTTTGTGTTTTGAAAGTCTTTTCATGTTGTGAGCCTTTTTCATTTGCCCTTGCGCAAAAGAAAATAAACTTTCCGTCGAGTAGATGGTTTGCTGGATACTTTTCCTGTCGGCAAATGCGGTTTTCCCATTTTTATTTGTTCCAGAAGGTCTGCCTTCTTGTTGCGGTGTTGCTTGGTCTTGGGGCCCGCTTTTTTGGAGGCTTTTTTTATGGTTAGTTTTTATTTGCTCCATTTTAATTTGCTCTTCTTTTTCTTCTTCAGTCAAGGGTAGAGGTTGTCCTCCAACAAGGGGAGAATACAAGCCTTTTTGTCTATCTTCTAGATAACCTTCTTGCCCTGACCCCACCTCTCTTTGTTCAGGATAGATTCCTGTTTTGATAGTCTGTATACCTTGCTCGGGGGTCAGTATTCCAAGCTCCATAAGCCTAGTTGTAACCCTTTGTAATTGAACTTCATCCTTAAGGTCGATTTCTTGTAATTTAACAGTTGGATACTTTCGGAATTCTAAGTTTTGGCAGACTAATTTATTT
>JAAHTH010002211.1_pt1 | contig 15389 bp, 18 predicted proteins | sample 6116091 | NCBI WGS metagenome assembly JAAHTH01 (sample SAMN13939990, study PRJNA603662) | sponge metagenome | isolation source: marine sponge | host: Mycale hentscheli | place: New Zealand | collected 2006
AATACTTGTTTAAAATATACAATGTGTGGGGGCAAACAGCAGTATTATATGCAATGGTGTAATTATAATTATAATGGGTATGAATATACACCTCATCCTACTAAAACCTGTCGTCGCCCAAATATTACAAATGTATATGCATCATGTAGTACCTGCTGGAGATTTATGGATTGTTGTGCTGACAACATTGAAGAATGTTGTATTCCCAGTGAAACAGCACTTCCGACGTCATTTCCGACAGCTATGCCAACTCGTATGTGTGGAGTAGGAGATAATTATTATTACGAAAAAAATAAAGAGGGCTGCATATTTTTTGAAGAACCTAAAGATGGAATAGCATATAATACAGAACATTCATTAGTATGTTGCAAAGATGATCGCAATGAATGTTGTGTGGTGAAAAATGAATATTATTATAGTACTATTGTATCGTTGTCTCTCATAATAAGTATATTTATGTTTGTCTGTATAAGAGAACTACAATTAAAACGACGACGCATAGAACCAGAATAGATTTTGTTTATAATTCGTTTACAATTAAATGCAAAACTTCAGAGCTGAGCTGTGCTCCAATAGCGGCATGTCCTAAAGCGCGCAAAATATAACTAATTCTTTTGATATTGCAATTATTTTCTATGAGATTTTTTTCGAACTTACCATATTTAACAAAGAAACATTTACATTCTGTGTCTTTTAACGCACGCACGATAGAATCATAAGCCGCATCCCCTGCGGTAACAACGTTTAATATTCCTCCAGCAATAAGTGCTAATATGGCCACTCTTTGTTGATTTTGAGTTAATTTGCTTGCGCGGATAGCATTGACAATAACACTTCCGATTCTAAACTCTCTCTTCCTGGTATCAGCAACAGGTGCTCGACTACTTGGCATTATAATATATATATATATATTATATATGATCGACATTATTCGCAACAACCACGAAAAAATTTTTTTATATGGCTTATACAGCTCTTATGCCCTTTTTATTATTGTTTTATGTGGTTTATCCACAACCGCACCTAAGTATTTATCCTCATTAGAGAAATTTTTAAAATTATACGTCTCCATATTTTTATTGTGGAAGTTTAACCCCCTAAAAAAAGAACCCTTTAGAAAATTTGATAGACGCGTAGTCTTTTCTTGTGCCTTATTTTTGCTCATGACCACTTTACTTACTGATGCAGCTATGATTTATTTAGAAGGTGTAAGAGGGGAAGTGGTAAATTTAATAAAGAGAAAATAAATTACAGCTTCTTTCGACGTGTTCTCCTTTTTGGCGCTTCTTTAATACGATATGTATGATTCGAACCATCTGAAAAAAACTCTTTCAGATGTTTTATAATTCTCATACTTACAACTTTTTCTGCTTCATATTCATCATCATTTTTACGTTCAATACGAATATTATAATTATTAATGCAAGTCATCATTTGGGATGCAAAATAGGATTTTGTTATGGAGTCATCAATAACATCTTTAAAATCATCCCAAAAACGATCAATCATACTCTGCCATTCTAAATGATGCACATAAGGAAATAAGTTAATATAATATACGTTTTTGTCTTCCATACCCATGTGATATTGATCATCTAAGAAAAATACTTGTGTATTTTTGGGAAGACTTGTGCAATTTAAAAAATCTCCCACGTTTTTTTCATGGGATGTTCTTCCTATTTCTACATGACGTCCATTGACTTTAAAAGCAGCAATAATATGATCAAAAAGCTTACTGTCTATTTTACTATCTAAGTAATCCTTAATTTGTACCGTCCATTCTTTTGGACCTTGATTGTTTGTGTAAATTATGACTTTGGAACATTGTTTCGCGCGTTTTTTTTGTTTCAAATACTTTAAAATATTTAGGATGCCAGGTCGTAAGAATTCTGGATATAAATCCATAAGTTTATCAAAATGATTTTGATAAAAGCGCTTATCATCTAATACATAATTTAGGCAACTGCAAAACACACCTAAACTGCTAAAAAATCCTAATGTTTCATCCAAATCGAAAACAACAACATGTGGTTTCATATGTATGTCTAATAAAAAGAGAGATTTTATTTTACAGAGAGAAAACTTTTATATAGCATTATATTAATTACTTCGTCGCATATGAAAATCACGAAACACGATTATATGAAAATCCTGAAATATTATAAAGTAGATATGGGTGAAAAACCGTCGTTTAAAAGTGTGCAAGATGCAGCTGAAGATATTTTAGCAACAAAGTTATGTCGTTGCATAAAGAAAATCAATCCGACTGAGAAAAATGAAAGTAAAAATATTGCTTTATGTACAAATAGCATACTAAAAAAAAAAGGTATTAAACCGTCGAGGTTTACATGCAAAAAGAAGTCGACATTCACTAAACATCTCAATAAAACAAGACGATCATTAAATCTATAATGAAGTTCATCCATTGTTTGAGTGCCAAGTAGGCATTATCAAAAATAAATATTAAACCTATTCAAAGTATAATATTTATATAGTCTAAATACACAATGGATGAATTATTAAAAGCATTAGACAATGATGAGAATACATATTTATTGGAACTGAGTAATAGTAAAATTAAGCAAGAAAAAAACGATATTTTACAACAAATACAAATGAGCGGTGATGCACTGAAGATGATGCATAATAAATTAAATGAATATAGATATATTAGTGATGCAGATTCTCTCCGCATAGGATGTTATATACGTTGGATCAACTTGCGAAAACTTGGTGAAACGATACCAGAGAGAGTTCTTACTAATGGTGCCATATTATGTGATTGGAAAATACATGATAATGGCCTTCATATATTGTGTAAAACAAATAATAATCGTATTATACAAATAAAATTTGAAGAAAATCTTATTTTTCAAAAATTAACCAACCAAGAACATGTGTTGTTGGCAGTTATTGATTATGTAAACAAATAAAATATAAATGGCTGAGTTCTTGCTTACATTTATGTAAGTGTTTTTCAAAGCATAGCCTACATATGTAAGAGAGTTTTTGGGTTTTTTGTGTACTTATTTCCATTACTTATCTGTAAGCAAATCGCATTTTTACGTTTTTTTTCAATTCTAAAATGGAAAATCAAAAAATGGACATACTTTTTTATGTCCAAAATTGAATTTTCAGATTTCGATTTGTAAAAAAAACGTAAAAAACGTGTTTACAGCATAATGCAGCGAATTCCGAAATGCAAGTGAAAAATTTGTTATTGAAACTTTTTTTTCGAAAAATTTTTGCCAAAAATCGGCATTTTTTCTATTATCCATTTTGGATAACAAAAAAATGCCGAAAATTATCCATAAAATGCCGATTATTAATATTACTGTAAATGATGCCAGAAAGCAATAGTATATGTTTTTTTTTGTCTACATGGCATTTTGGATAAAAAATGGATAACAAAAAAAATGCCGCATTGAAAAAGCAGTCAAAAAAATGAGAAAAAGTTTTTGATGAAAGCATAAGAAAAATTTTCAGTGTGGTAGTTTTAACAATAATTGGCAAAACTAATTTAGGCATTTTTTTTGTTATCCACATATAGGATAAAAAATGGATAACAAAAAATGCCAAAAAAATATTGTGGAATATGTATGTCATAAATGCAACTTTAAATGCAGTAAAAAAAGTAATTGGAGGCAACATTTGACCACACGGAAGCATAATTTGGATAATTTGGATAACAAAATGGATAAAAAAACAGCCATAGTGGTGGAAAAAGAAAAACCAGGTTTTGTGTGCAGTTGTGGTAAGGAATTCAAATACCAATCTGGATTGTGTAAGCATAAGAAGAAATGCGCGCATAATGGAGAGCCTGAAAAGACAATGGAAGAAAAAGAACATGTTGTTGCTCATGAAAAAAACGATAGTTCTATATTGCAAGAACTCATATCACAAAATAAAGAATTGCGAAATATGATAATAGATCAACATAAACAACATGAAGAAACGATTAAGGAAATCATACCGAAAATAGGAAATACCATCAATAACAATCAACAATATACGATTCAGATGTTTTTAAATGAAAAGTGTAAAGACGCCTTGAATATAAGTGATTTTATCAATTCATTACAAATAACACTGGAGGATTTAAATATGACAACAAATCGCGGACTTATAGAAGGAGTTACATTGACTATGATGCGTGGTTTAGAAAAATTGCAAATACATGAACGTCCAATACACTGTTCTGATCTTAAACGAGAGATAATGTATATTAAAGATGCGGATCAATGGAATCGTGATGAAAATAATGACAAATTAAAAGATACCATCGAACGTGTTGCAGACAAGCAGTTGCAATCTTTTCAGACGTGGGAAGATAGTCATCCGGATTATATGAATAATAAAGATGGACAAGAAAAATATTTGCAATTTATGGGAAATGCTACTGTTGATCTGAAAGATGATCCAAAGAAAATGAATAAAATTATAAAAAATGTATCAAAAGAAGTTTATATTGCAAAAGATACTTTGACATAGTGAGAGCAAACGAAAAATAGCATAAATAGAACGAATTAATAATAAAGACATATTAGTATTATTAGTATATGTGGAAAGAATTAAGAATAGGTTTGTTTAGTGTTTCCATCATGGGTTATATAAGTATATTTCCATTATTGTCGGAGAGTTTACATAGTGTTTTCTTTCATTATTTTATGGTGTATATGCGTATGTTGTGTAATGTAAAGGTTTATGTCCATGGAAATAAAGACTTATTAAAAGATAATCATATGTACATGGCCAATCATTATGAGGGTGTGGACCACATAGTTTTATACACTGTTCTTACACAACCATTTAGCAGTCCATGTTATGTTATTGGAAAAGATGATTTATTAGGGCGACAATATCCGATAAAAACATTTGGTTCTATTATTGATTTTGTGGTGAAATTGTTTTATCATGGTGGCTATATAATTCCATATACTCGTGGGGACAAAGAGAGTGGGATACAGGTGCGAAAGAAGACAATAGAAGTGTTACAAGACAATAATTTATTGTTGTTTCCTGAAGGTCGTTCATGGCGAAAAGGTGCATGTCATGAATTTAAGTCAGGTATGTTTGAAGTTGCAGAGGAATATAAACATAGTATTGTGCCTATAACTTTAAACTATAGAAATTTTGATGGGAAGAATAAAGGAGAAAAATGTATTTTGGCAGATTGGTTAGATATAGATGTTGATGTGTATATTCATGATATAGTAGAGTGTAAGGATCATAAGCTGATGTTACAAGAAACTTTTGAAAAAATTACATCTAAAAATTAATATTTTTATAGTATAATATGTCATATAAAGAAAATAAGAATTATAAAAAATATTGTAAGAAGTACAAAGATGTAAATAATTCAATAGCAACTTTAGAGAATTTTTGTAAACAACATAATTGTACATTGGAAATATTCGGCAGTTTGCTGCGAAAAGATTATTATTATGGCAAATCGGATATAGATGTAGTGATTATTACAAATAATGTGGATAAAACATCATCAGAGTTTGAATATTTTATCAATCGAAATCCTTGTATAAAATTAAAAGCAAAGAAAATTGTTTCTTATGGAATCAATAAGGATACCATTTACTGCACAGGAATTTTGCATAAAATTAATGTGAATAATAATGGTGCGGATGTATGTATTGTAGGAAAAAAAGACTATATAAAACATCATGAATTTATTAAACCAACATTTGGGGCCCTTACATTTCTTATTATGGGAATCATCAAGTTTTTCTTTTATCAAGTGCCTTTAATTCCATTGAAGTATTATTTGAAGGCGAAAGAAATACTATATAAAAAGAGATTACATATTGTTAAAAAGGTGAATAAGTAAATAAGTATAATGAATGTTATATTTATTTACCACGAAGAGCCGAAACTTCCACCACCGAAAGAATTCGCTGCCATAGGTTCAGTCATTCCATCACCAGGAGTAGCTGCACCTACCATCTGTGTATTCGGTCCAGAATACATGTTATTAAAATTAGGCGATGATTGTTGTTGTTGTTGTTGTGTTTGATTTAAACTGTATTCGTTAGTTTGTGCTTTGATATTTGTCATTTGAGGCGTAAGCATTTGCTCTACAGTAGGATTGCTAATAAATTGATTTGAAATGGGTTGTATTACTTTCACATTGCTGTCAGAAGAATTTTTTGTATCTTTTAATGAACTTTTTCCTTCAATGAGTTCGACAACACGATCAACAAGAATTTGTACTTTTTCACCTAATTTTGTTTGCATGGTGAAAATAATAAATAAAAACATAATAATAATATTAGTCAAATCAACATTGCCATAATTCACACCACTATAAGTTGGAATATATACAATAATGCGATGTAGGAAATAAACAGCAACCATAATAAATAAAATTTCGGCGACCACTTCTGAACCGATTACTAAAGAACCTTTTTCTTCATCTACTTCGGGAACATAATTTTTTAGGAGTTTTAATATGAGTATGACCGGGACCATAGCAATGAGGGTATATTGCATAATATTTATTAAATATCCCTTTTCAGTTTTATCAATCATAAATACAGTTTTGAAAAAACCATTATTTTTTGATACATCAGTGATTTCTTCTAAATTGTCCATATGATTTATAGGAAGAAATTATTTAGGAAAAAATGCTATATGTTTTCGTACAATTGCGATAGAAATGAGATAAAAAATTATATTTAGAATTCAAATGAGTAGTTCAAGTTCTTTATCATCAGCGCGTAGAAGACGAGTGGGTGCACAACAGACTGTTCAAAATCCTCCATCATCAGTAAGAGATGTACGAGGTGCAAGATTGCAACAAGAGCAAGCGAAGACGATGCAACAACATCAGCGCGTGCAACCACCTATGCAACAACAGTCCATGCAACAACAGCAGCGCGTGCAACCACCTATGCAACAACAGTCCATGCAACAACCACAACAACAGCGTATGTCATCACAAGCGAATATGCAACAACAAGCTAACACGCAATCCTCCTCAGTACAAGGACGAGGAAGTAATATTGCTTCTTCTATGAGTATTCCACATAATACAACTGAAACCAATGGGCGTCCGGTGGTAAACCCTGCACAATTATTAATGCAACATGATTATCGTCTTTTCCAAATTGAGAAATTGGTGAAAAGCATTCATGAAAATACATCTAAAGACGACGTTGATCAGGAGTCGCAAGAGGCGAATGTGAAACCAAAGGTAAATATGGAAGAAATTAAAGGGGCAGTTAGTGAGTCTATTTACGAGTCAGAAAAGCTTAAAATGTTTGTACAAGAAGAAGTACGTAATGCAATTGAAGTATCGTATGATTTTGACAGTTTTTTTGAAAACCTTCAAAAAGTATCGAATGAAAATAATGCACTGAAAGACACAATAATGAGTAATCAGAAATATATTAATGAAATGAATGGTGTACTGCTCAAGTTGCTTACTGAATTTAGAGAATTACATAGCATTGTGAGAACTATTAAACCTTCACTTTTAGAAACGATTGATGAAGCTGAAGAATTGATTGATGAACATAAAAAAGAAAGTCAAGAGGACAACGACGATGCCAGCGACGATGCCAACGACGATGAAAATAATGAGGATGATGAAGGCAACAATGATGAACCTGAGGAAGAGGCAGAAGAAGAAAATTAAATAAGTTATTTGTCAATAAATAATGTAAAAGATTACAATAATATAATCATTATGAGATATTTGATTTCATTATTGGTATTCTGTATCATATTATTTATGTATATTCATGTATATTTTCATTTGAAGTCATGCAATGATTTAGAAGTTTTAGTTCTGGATAATGAACCATCAAAAGAAAAATTCGAAGAAGTTTGTGATTTAAGGCAACCAGTTTTATTTGATTTCTATGAAGAAGAAATGGAGAGTGGATGCAAATTAACATATGTGGTGTCTAATTACGGTGCATTTGACATATATGTACGCAATACTAATGATAAGACCTCGACATTATCGCATTTGCCCATGACTCTGAATGCATGTATGAATCTAATACAAAGTGATAAAGATTCGAAAATTATTTCTGAAAAAAATCACAGTTTTTTAGAAGAAACAAGTATGTTGAAAACATTGAAGTATAATGATATGTTTTTGCGACCGTATATGGTGAGTAATTGCTATTACGATTATACATTTGGTAGTAAAGGAGTAAGAACCCCGCTTTGCTACAATTTAAATTATCGAAATTTTTATTATGCAAATGAAGGTAGTTTTAAAGTAATATTAATTCCACCTAAATATAGTAAGTATTTATATTGTATGAAAGATTATGAAACATTTACGTTTTCATCACCAGTGAATCCCTGGAATGTCCAATCAAAATACAAAAATGATTTTGACAAACTAAAGACATTAGAAATAAGTATAAATAAAGGACAATGTTTGTATATTCCAGCGTATTGGTGGTACAGTATTCAATATGGGGAAAATTGTTCTATTAGTGTATTTCAATATAGAACATATATGAATAATGTAGCTATTTCTCCACATTTGTTTATGAAAATATTGCAGTCGCAGAACGTTAAAAGAGAGATGGTGAAAAAAGCGTCTAATAAAGAACCAATACAAGGAATACATAATGAGGAGGAACACAGGGAAGAAAAGCATGAAGAAGCATAAAAAAATAGTTTCTTGTAAATACAATATTCTACTTTACACACTCATTAAGAATTCATCTCTTTCATTCAATTTGTACTCTGGGTCATTATATATGGTCATCATGTTGTTTAACCATATATATGTATTGCAGTCCTCTGGGGTAATTTGAGCATCTTTCAAATAACTCTCCAAAATATCCCAAAATTCCATACTATACATACGCTTCTCGGGAGCGGCATGAGCCCATGAACCCAATATGCGTGTCGTACATCGATGTTTGAGGCGTAGAAATCGTTCTTCACTATCTTCTGGAATCAGATCAATCATATTCCTCACAACCATAGAAGTATCTCTACGCGCTGATTGATGGACTCCTTCATCAATTTTGTATGATGGATTACTATAAATCTCAGTCATTTTTTTCAACCATGGATGTTGTTCTACCTCTTCAGTACTGATGTCTGCATTCATAAACAGTTGCTGTGAAAGATTCCAAAAATGTGAAGAACACCTTTTTTCCGGACTCGTGTAAAACCACACGTGCAAAATATATGTTTCAATTTCTGATTTTAGTGTTTTATATTTTTCCCCCGCATCAGAAGGAATCAAATCGGTAATATCTTTGAGGACTATATAAGCGTTTCTCATCTTTTTTTGTGTAGAATTAAATGCCCAAAAAAACTTATCAATTTTTTTTTTGGGATCAATTCAACGTAATTATGACTTAACGTAATAATAATGGAATAAATAATAAAAATGAACTTTAACTTATAATGAGAGACATATTAATAAGAATAACATGACACTAAATTATAAAATAGTTGTTGAAGATAGAAATTATGAACAATGGAAAATTTATGATTATGATGATGTTAATGTGAATGAAATTAACGTATTATTGAATCCTATTGAACACAAATTGTTTTCATGTGATGTGTTTACTTATGATGAAAAAACACAAAAGACACATATAATTCACTCACAAACACGCATTCATCAAAATATACCTGGTATATTGGTATTAAGTGATGGTAAAACATATGGTCATGAAAAAAATCGGTTGTTATATAAATGTATACCGGACGATAAACGGCTTCCTATATTTCTTATTCCTTACCAAATAAAGGCGAATTTTCAGAAGAAGGTGGAAAATATGTATGTATTATTTCATTATAATCATTGGACTAAAAAACATCCATATGGGATATTGGAAAATAGTATTGGGTCGGTGGCAGAATTACCACATTATTATGAATATCAACTATATTGTAAAAGTTTGTATGCCTCGATACAGAATTTCACAAAGGAGGCAACAAAAAAAGCGCGCATGGAAAGTGTAGAAACATTTATGGATAATATTATGGAAAAGAACACACTTATACAAGATCGTAGGAAAGAGAAAATTATTACAATTGATTCTGATAGTACAAGTGATTATGATGATGCAATTAGTTTTGTCGCAAATAATGACGAGGCTCGTATAAGTATTTATATTTCGAACGTACCATTATGGATGGAAGAATTGGGATTATGGAAATCATTTTCTGAAAGGGTATCCACGATTTATTTACCTGATCGAAAGCGCCCTATGATGCCAACCATTTTATCGGAAAACTTATGTAGTCTCCGACAAAAAGAAGACAAATTTGCTTTTGTGATGGATGTATATATGAAAACGGAAAATAATGGAGCGTGTATAGAACGTATAGAATATCATAATGTTCGGATCAATGTGCGGAAAAATCATGTATATGAATCGGACTTACTTTTTAAAGATAAAATGTATCAACAACTGCGTTCTTGTGTACAAATGCTCCATAATAAACATCAATACACAAAGGAGATAAAAACGTCAGGAGACGTAGTATCTTATTTGATGATATTAATGAATCATATGACTGCAAACAAACTTATTGAATATAATGCTGGTATTTATCGTTCCATGCAATTTATTGAACGAAATAAGCTTAGTGAAGATCATGTACGTTTACCGGAAGAAGTAAGCAAGTTTTTGAAAGTATGGAATAGTAGTGTAGGGAGTTATACAATATATGATAATAGAAAACCCCATGATCTTATGGAAATTGAGTCATATATACATATTACATCTCCAATACGCCGTTTAGTTGATTTATTAAATATGATGAAACTACAAATGTCAATGAAAAGCTATGTATTTAAAGATGATGCGAACGAGTTTTATGAAAATTGGGTGGGACGTTTAGAGTATATTAACAAGACAATGCGTGCTATTCGTAAAGTGCAAACAGATTGTAGTTTACTGGATTTATTTACAAAGAAGGACAGTATTGAACACAATGTGTATGACGGTTATGTATTTGACAAAATTGACCGAAATGATGGTATGTATCAATATATTGTCTATTTACATGAAGTGAAAATGGTATCGCGAATAACATTGCGTGAAAATAAAGAAAATTATACAAAAATGAATTTTAAAATTTATTTGTTTGAAGATCAAGATACTTTACGGAAAAAAATCAGATTACAACCAGTTTAATAATTATTATTTTGATGTTAAATCAAATATTATAGCCATAATAAGTATTATGGATATAATTGTACCACATATATAGTATAATTTTTCCCGATAAGACATGTGTAATATTTCATAATCAATGTATTGAAACCGAGTATTATCTATCATGTGAGAAGGATATATTTGTGAATGAGTATATGGATATACATGTTGTTTACGATACGCCATATATGCACACATTGTCTATAAAAATAAATGAAAATATAGACATAAAGGTCATTTATTTTCTTAAACATATAATGACTGATTAGTAGCAACAAACTTCAAAATTTTGGATGAGACTCCTGAAAGCTTATGTAAGAATTCCACTTGTTGAAAATATTCTGCCACTTTTTTCATTTCCTCTGTAATATTATTGATTTTTATGATCGTTTTTATAAATTCTCCTAAAAATATATCGCTTTCACGTGCCATTTTTTGCATTAATATATGACACTGACCTTCATTTTCTATATTTATCCACTCTATTATATATTCCATAACATCAAAATTTAAGGATTCATCATAAGGTACAAGACCAAATCTTGTTCCTAATGATAGAATCTCAATATTTGAATCGATTAACATATCTAATACATTGCACACATTTTCCGTTTCTGATGAAGAAATGTGGTTGTGGTTATGTCGTTTATGCTCATCTTTAACACGTATATTATTGATTGTACTAAATATTATTATGCAATCATTAGTATTGAGTGTTTCAAAGAAATTTGTCCGGGTTAATAAATCTCCGAAAAGTAGACCAGGAACTTCTTGTAGGAGTCGAGAAATATTTCCCTTATGTGTTATATTCATACCGTCCCCTTCAATGCAACCGATTTTTTGGAGAAATTCAATGCGCCCACTCAACATAAACTCATAATAATGTTCTATGTCTTCTTTTTCGCGTATGAGTGTATTCATTTCGGATGTTGCCACATCAATCGTTTTGTTATATGCAATTAAATCTTGGAGATCTGGATTCGCATCCAACATTTTTTGGAGTTTGATTTGCGCCTTTTTTTGTTGATTGGCTCGCAAAGAAGGTAAACTTTTTTGAATTTGTATGTAGTCATTAATGAGTTCTTGACATTTTGTAATGGCTTCGTATTTACTATGTTGTTTCATTTTTTCAATGCCATTTTGCAGATCAGAAATTTTATTATTGGCTGCAGTTTTTTCATTGTCTAATTCAATTGCACTTAAACTACTTGCCGTTAAAGATGCTATTTCGTTTGCATTTGCCACTCCAGAATGAATCATGGTTAAAATGGTATTATCAGATGTGCTATACTTGGAAACCAGTGGAAGTGGACGGCCATTTAAAATATTACTATATTCATGATCATATGGAACGTCGAATAAATTATTCGTATGAATAACATGACCAATAGTATCAAGACCACGTCTTCCCGCACGTCCAGCCATTTGTGTATATTCATGTGGATGTAAATATTGCATTCCACTTCCATTAAATTTAGAAAAGGATGTCATTATAACAGTTTTTGTAGGCATATTTAATCCGACAGCGAATGTTTCAGTTGCAAATAGCAACTTTATATATCCTTTTGAAAACAATAGTTCTGTCATTTCACGTAATACAGGAAGAATACCCGAATGATGAATAGCAATCCCTTTTTCAAGAAGTTTCATAATCGCATGAAACTCGGGTAAATTCAAATATTCCTTATAATTGGGTATGCGACGCTGCAAAATCATACGACATTCTTGCTGCACAGTTGATGGTATTGTACTGCCTTCTTCATGTAAGCACATTTCAATGGCATCAGCATAATTTTCGACCATTTTACGGGAAAACACAAAACATATTGCTGGGAGCATATTATTTTGGTTAAGATGTTTAACCAGTTGATTTAATACAAATTTTGGTGCAACACGCTGCTTATTATGATGTAAAAATGACTTTGTCATCTTAATATGTTTAATAACATCGGCGTCGTAATTTTTGTCATGATTTTTAATAATAATAGGTTTATTAATGTAATTTTTTATTTCACTATAGAGAGCTTTGTGTTTGTCTCGAAGCAGTTTTGCGACGCTATCACTTATACAATTATAAGCATAATGCACCAATGGTACTACGCGGTGGTTTGTAGGGGCTAAGTACATAGTTTTACTATTATTTGCTTTGTTTTCTACCCACGAAGCAAATCTTTCAGGATTATCAATGGTCGCTGAAAGCATCACTAATTGAATATGTGGAGGCAGTAGCATAATTGTTTCTTCCCATACTTTACCGCGCCCAGGATCATTAATATAATGTACTTCATCAAAGACTACTGCTCCTAATTCATTGTCAATATCCATAGTAAATTGCAATAAAGAGGAACCTTGAGGGTCGTTCGAAGTTTTTTTAAAAAGAAGGGTATTACGTAATATTTCAGTCGTCATAATAAGTACATCAGCTTCCGGATTAAATTTAATATCACCAGTTAAAATTCCGAAGGAAATATCGGGAAACTTTTCTGACATTTCATAAAATTTTTGATTCGACAAGGCTTTTATAGGAGAAGTATAAATAACCTTTTTCCCAAGACCAACCAAATGTTTAATGGCGAATTCGGCAGGCAATGTTTTCCCTGAACTCGTATGTTCGTTAATCAAAATATCATTTTTTGAAACAATGGCTTCAATTGCGTATTTTTGAAAATCACTCAATGGAAACGGAAAACAAGCGAAATGTTCCTCATAATCTTTATTGTCATATGTATTTTGGCAAATGCGTACCATAATGTATAAGTATACATAATTGTAATGTATTAAGATTATATCAATTTTATTACATAATAAAAATATATTTCTATTTATAGGTAGGTAAATTTATGAGAACAATAGGTAATTATAATCTGTATCATATTATAGGTGAAGGAGCATTTGGTATAATATATAATTGTAAAAATAAAATAACACAAAAAGACTATGCTATGAAAATTGATAAAACTTCTCATGGTTTAAAAACAATCAAATACGAGGCTTCAATATTGAAGTATTTAAAAAATGTGGCAAATGTAGCAAAATTAATACATTATGGTAGTTTTGATAAAAAACAATATATGGTGCTTCATTTATATGGTCTTACACTGGAAGAATATTTAATTTCTACAACACATGTAAAACTTGTGGATAAAATATCATACGCATTAAAAATGTTGGAAGTATTGAAAAATGTACATAATAAAGGAATATTGCATCGTGATATTAAACCAGAAAATTATGTGTTTACCATGGATATGCGAGAATTAGTGTTGATTGATTTTGGCATTTCAAAAATATATATTGACAATACAAAGAAGCATAAACCAACAGGAAAAACAGAACAATTAGTGGGCTGTCTGCAATATGCAAGCATAAATAGCCATAATCATGAAGAATTAAGTCGACGTGATGATATTATATCTTTAGCTTATACAATCATGTATTTATTTTGCGGTGAATTGCCTTGGGATAATATACATTTAGATGGTAGTTATAACAAGTCGGAAAGTATTAAGCAAATAAAAAAGAATTTCATAAAAAATAATTATGTAGATAAATTGAAAAATAAAATAAAAAATATAATATCCTATTTATATGATTTGACTTATGAAGAAAAGCCGAATTATTTTCTACTTGAAATACATATTAATAATATATTAGAAAATATATAAAGACAATGAATGTTATTAGTGTATATTATGGCAACTGAGAACGTTCTAACAGGTCGCGTTAAGTGGTTTAACAACAAGTCAGGTTATGGTTTTGTAACCGTGGTTTTATCAAGTGAGGATGCTTCCTTGATCGGTAAGGATATATTTGCTCATCATTCTTCCATTATTGTTGGCAAGGAGCAATTCCGTTATTTGGTTCAAGGTGAATACGTCGAGTTTAGTTTGAGTAAAGTTGAGGACGAGGCAAGCGAGCATAAGTTTCAAACAGCGAATGTTCGTGGTATTAGTTCAGGACTGTTGATGTGTGAGACTCGATATGAGGCAAAGGTGTCTGAGAAGGAAAATGAGGGTGAGGGAAATGCACCTAACTGGAATGTATCTCGTGGGAAAAAGAGATCTTCCTCTGCGTCCAAGGCTAAGGTTTAAGTATTACACCGACTAAAAAGAAAAATGAGACAAAATCCCATTAAAAATTAAAGTGATGTAAAAAGGTGTAAAACAAGATGAGACAGTATTGGACGCTTTTGGGAATGAAGTAAAAGATGGAAAGAAAAAA
>JAAHTH010002212.1_pt1 | contig 15388 bp, 9 predicted proteins | sample 6116091 | NCBI WGS metagenome assembly JAAHTH01 (sample SAMN13939990, study PRJNA603662) | sponge metagenome | isolation source: marine sponge | host: Mycale hentscheli | place: New Zealand | collected 2006
TGATCGAACAGTTCACAGAACCTCGTCCGCAAAGCGGGCGAGGTTTTTTTGTGCGGTTCGATGTATTGGGAGTTCTTCAGGCGAACTCTCAAGGCCTTTGTATTGACCCTGTTGCAGATTCCATTTGTTCCAGCCATCTCCACCTGATCAAGCCGACGGAACCACTGCCTTATGAGTCATCAGGCGGAGGTCTCGGTCCACGGGAAGCGGAAAAGTTGGCTTGATTTATGTTTTGGAGCTTTGTGCGTGAACTAAACGCAGTCGCAACGGCTATAAATAGCGGGTGTAGTTGGGAATCAGTACTTTTCATGTTCAGGCACGCCCTAGCGACGACGACTTGGTAATCCGAGAGAACGCAGGAGCTTGATCCATTACGACTGCTGAGGAATATCGTCATCAAATGTTGCAAAGTCTCTGCAAAGTAGAGCCTACTCTACCCGCGTTCTTTTGCTGCTTGGTCCTCATCTTTCTGGGGTGTGAACCGTCCGTCGAATCTACGACGGATCGTGAAGGCGAGCGGTCGCGCCCTGATAGGATGAAAGACGCTTCAGATGATGGTATGGCTCCTGTGGGAAAATTAGACGGGGGAGAAGATTCGGCGTTTAACAGGGAGGCCATGGATCGCGAAGCATCGATTGCTGACGTTGAGAACTTATTGGGTAAGGGTCAGCTTGAGGAAGCCGCCTCGCGTTTGCGGGCATTGCTGGTGAAGGATCCAAATGATGTTGAGGTGATTTTCCGGCTGGCCACCGTGACGGGAAATTTGGGAAATCTCGAAGCAGCAATTGATTTACTGGGTGCTATCCCTGCAGATCATCCGCAGGCAGGATTTCCTGCGGTGGGACAGTCAGCCGATTGGTGCTTGAAGCTGGGGCGCTATGAGGACGCTGAAGAGCGGTATCGGCAATTACTGGTCTCTCATCCTGCTGCTCCAGAGGCGAATCGGAAGCTCGCGTTGATCATGAACCGTCGTGGCAGACGGCATGAAGCCGCTCGGTACATCCTGCGGCTGTGTCGGCAAGGGAACGTTAAAAGTGATGAGTTGCATGCGTTAATGCATCTGAGTGACGCGATGTATGACGAGCCTGATAAGGCACGAGCGACAGAAACGGATCAAGGATACTTTCCGATCGGGAAATCAGCAGAGGCTCGTAAGTTGTTCATGGAAGAAGACTATCAGGCTGCCTTGGATCTGATGCGTGAAGATGTTTCTCTTGAACTCCTTCCCCCTGCTCTCCTCGCTTTTTATGGACGTGTTGCTGCGGAAGCGCAGAATGATCAGGAGTTCAATCGATGGCTTGTGTTGACAAACGAAGCGACGCAGCAGTTTTCGGAATACTGGTCGGCGATCGGGACGTTCTTGATGCTGCAAGGAAAACAGGAGCCAGCAGCTCGTGGTTTGATTGAGGCACTTGATCGCGATCCGACAGATTTGCGATCGATTGGGAGGCTGCGTTCTTTGCTGGAAGCACTTGGGTATACGAATGAAGCTGCTATTTGGCAGGAGAGATGGGAGACTCTCAGGAGAATACTACGTATCAATAATCAGATTGCCGATGCGGGGACCCCAAACACTGAGGCGATGATACGACTCGCAACAGAGCTTGAATCCGTCGGGAGAAGACTGGAGGCGAATCTGTGGCGTTTGATGGCTGCTCACTATCTGAAAGTGCCTCGCGAAGAAAGGCAGCAGATCAATTTGCAATTCAGTGAATTAGTTGCGAGAAATAGGGGTGTACCCTCTGAGCGAGAGCGACTTTGTGGTTTGAATCGTGGGTTGTTTCCCCTGCCAGAGATCGAGCCTGAAGACAAACGGGTTGTCCCAGAAAAACGGCTTGACGTAGCAGATTCAGGTTCTCCTGCGGTCGCAAGGTTTACGGATATTGCAGACGAGTTTGGCCTGAATCACACCTTTCATGTCGCCAAAGTTCCAAATGAGTACGGATTCGCTGTGTACCAGTCAATCGGTGGGGCTGTTGCTGTTCTTGATTATGATCGTGATGGAATGGCTGATCTCTACTTCGCACAGGGAGGTTGTGATCCACCAGAATATCGTGGTACCGAAAGTAATCAGCTCTTTCGGAACCTCGGCGAACATCTACAGGACTCGACCAATAAGGCTGGTGCAGTGGAATGCAGATATTCGATCGGGGTCACTGCGGGTGACTGGAATCAAGATGGATTCGTTGACCTTGTCGTCGGGAATCTGGGGGCCAATACCCTAATGATCAATAATGGAGATGGAACCTTCACATCGTCAGCTTTTGATGATCGTGATGACACCGCCGTTATGACTACCTCTCTCGCCATGGGAGATTTGACGGGTGATTCGATCCCCGATTTATTCGAGGTGAACTACCTGGATGATGAGAATTTGCCGCGCCGACCAGGCATTGGCACCGGTGGTGAAGTACTTGAGTCGATGAATCCCTTGGACTTTGCGGCCGGGATAGATCGAGTTTTCTTTCAGTCGAACGATGGGTCATTGCTGGTGGAGAACGTCGGCGGGGAAGATAGTGTTGGTAGGGCAGGACTCGGCGTTGTAGTCGGACGATTTGATATCGATTCTGGTAATCAGGTCTTTGTAGCCAATGATTTGTACGCGAACCAATTATGGAATTACAGTTCAGCAGATCATCAGTGGTTAGATCAGGCGATGCTACGGGGCTGTGCGCATGGATTCAATGGTGGCAGTACTGCATCGATGGGAGTGGCAGCTGGTGATCTTAACGGTAATGGATTGTTGGATTTGCATGTCACGAATTTTCAGAATGAGAGTGTGAGCTTGTTTGTGAATGAGCAAGGTTTTTTTCAAGACCGGAACGTTCAATTTGATCTCGCAAGACCGAGTGCTGCGGTGCTGGGGTTCGGAACGCAAGCACTCGATTACGATAATGACGGAACCTTGGATCTGGTGGTTGCCAACGGGCACATAGAAAAAGCGGTCGACTTGAATGCCCCCTTCTTCCAGCCTGCACAGCTGTTTCGCAACGTGGGAGATCGCTTTGAGTTGTTGGAAGTTGCTGATGATTCCGGTTACTGGCAAAGAGACCATGTGGGCAGGGCATTGGCGAAATTGGATTTTGATCGCGATGGCAGGCAGGACTTTGTCGTTACTCATGTTGGTGAGACATCAGCTCTTTTGCTGAATCGAACAGAGTCAAGAAATCATTGGCTTCAACTCGAAATTGTCGGTGCTGTCAGTGAGCGTGATGCAATTGGTGCTCGTGTAGTCGTTCGAAATGGCGATGTTGAACTCACAGGGTGGTTGAATGCAGGTGATGGATTTCTTTGTCGAAATGAGCCAGTGTTGAGTTTCGGTGTGGGAAACGCATTGAGCTTGGATAAGGTGGTGATCCATTGGCCCAGCGGAAAGCTGCAGACCTTTCGTGATGTTCGAGCTGACCGACGGTACTTGCTGGTCGAAGGGCAGGCAGAGTTGTTTCCGTTTGGCGACAGCGTTGACTGAGCACAAAAATTAAAACACGTTTGGTCTGTGGTGGTGTTCAGTGGTATCCATTGGAAGAACTGCAATGATGTAAGTTCATTTTTGGACGCAGAGTTCGCGGGAATGAATTTTGAAGTAGGTTTTATAATGAAAAATTGGGATCAAGGAACAAAATGACAGTGATATCGCAAACAGTGTATTCCCGCAGGTTACCGGGACGAGGTTGATTGTTGCTTGAGACAGACGGTGGTGGACTGGGTGTCTTTTGGATGCTTTGTGATGTAGCTGCGGTTGTTATGCACCCTCACGTCAGGTGCATTGCGTTGATTGCCTGCTGCCGGTTCCTTCATCGTGACCGATTCTGCATATTCATGATTTACGGGTGGGAAGCCCGAACTGGGAGAGTTTGTTGAAAAGAGGATTGGTTTTTCTTTTGCCGCTTGTTTTCATTGCGTTGCCAGCGCTTCGTTATGGAGTTTTGCGCACTGAGTTGGTCGCGCAAGAGTCCAAGGCACCTTTGGAAAGTGCTGTGGTGATTTCGGCAGTTGATGTGAAGGCGCAGGTGCCGCAAGTTAAAGGTGGTTACGTGGGCCGCGATGTGTGTCGCGAATGTCATGCCGAGAATTATGACTTGCATGGGATGCATGGGCATGCTCATACGTTCGCTTTAGCGTCAGATGATAAAGTGGCCTCGAAATTTGCCGGTCGTGATTTCGACTATGGTGATCCCTACGGTCGGTATGAGTACGAGCAGGACGAGGATGGGCTGTCTGTGCGGATTTCTGGGGAAAGCGAGGGTTCTTTTCCGCTACAGTATGCTCTTGGTTCCGGGCATCATGCCATTACTTTGTTATCTTTAGCCAAGGATGCTGAGAAGGGAACTGTCGCTTATGAACACCGTGGATCATGGTTTCGCGATCGTGATCGGCTTGGACGCACGCCGGGGCAGCCTTTGACGGTACCCGAGTCAGAGTCGGAGCGATTCGGGATGAAGCATGTAGGTAACGTGATGCAAAAATGTATCTATTGTCATACTACAACGGGCACAGTTGTCGAGCAGAAGATTGTTGGTTTGACGGCCAATGTGAATTGTGAGAAGTGTCACGGTCCGGGTGCGGAACACGTACGGCAAGCCAAAGCCATGAAAGAGCCACCTCCCTTTTCTGTCGGTTCCGACAAGTGGGATAGCGAGTCAGAAATTCAGTTGTGTGGCGATTGTCACCGGCTTCCTGAAGCGATTACTCTGAAAGAGTTGCGAGAGTATCCCGATAAACTAGCTCGCTTTCAACCTGTGGGTTTGCTGCGTAGTCAATGCTTCATCGAATCGAAAGGTGCGTTGCGGTGTACCACCTGTCACAACCCCCACAGAACGATCAGTGACGTGAGTGAATCAGAACACACTGCTAGTTGCATTAAGTGTCATCAGCCCCAGAAAAGTTCACACATTACATGCCCTGTCTCGACGACTGAAGGTTGTATCAAATGCCACATGCCAAAGTATGACTTTGAAAGTCTTGGCACCGGTTTTCATGATCACTGGATTCGGGTTCATCCCGAGGACTGAATAGTAAATGAATGCCGGGTAAAATTCGGTGTCTTGGCAAAAAGGACAAATACGAAATGCCATCTCCTTTCCTGCAACCCGTAATGATGGTTTCAGCGACTCTTGTTTGTTTGTGCGGGTGCAGTCGTGAAGTGATCGTGGATAAGACACGGCTGAATGATGATTCGAGTCGGGAAACTTCGGAGTTGCTGCCAGTACATTCGCCTTTGGAAACTACGGATGCGTTGGAGCCCGATCACCGGGCATTGCCGGTGAAACAGGATTCGGGAAACAACTCGACACCAAATGCGTTGATGGAACCGGATTTCACGGTTGGCGAGATCGAGAAGTTGCAGGAAGAAACGATCACTGCTTTGGATTCTGGTGATCTGGACATCGCATTTGGGCTGGCAAGGGAATTGAAGCGGGTTGATGGTGAAAATCCGCAGACGATTTTTCTCATGGCTCGTGTGCTTGCAGAAAAACATCGGTTTCGTCAGGCGGTGAAGATGCTTGACGATTTGGCACTTGAGTTTCCGGATACTCATTTGGCGGTTCTTGGACAGACTGCCGAGTGGCTGGTTTTTCAAGGTGATTGGCAGGCGGCTGAGGAACGCTATCGAACCTTGAATAGTTTGGTCGATGAGACCAGCTTGGTTGATCGTTTGCTGTCCCGTTTATTGATGCGTCAAGGACGCGTCGTTGAGGCGAACGCGTTGTTGAGGCGTCTCTGTCGCATGGGTAATGTGGAAGAGATGGATTTGCGATCGCTGCTTTCGTTGTCTTGCCCTCTACCCGGTGACGCAGCAACCGACGCGTTTGAGCCGATTGGCTTGAAGGGCTCGGCAAGACACGCCATTAGCATGGGGCAGCTTGCTGTCGCGGGTGAAATTTTACAGCAGGCTGTGACTGACTCGTCTGTAGTTTTGGGGCCAGCCGAGTATGCGTTGCAGGGTCGATTGCTGGTACTGTTGGAGCAATTTGAACGCCTGCCTGAATGGATCAACAGTGCTCCTGAGGGGGTCAAGCAGTATTCGGACTATTGGTTTGCACTTGGGGCATACCAGTTACAGCAGGCAGATTTTTCGACAGCTACGGAAAGTTTAGGGTGTGCGGTGCTCCGCGATCAGACCGATTTCCGCGCTTATAAGCTGTTAGGCGATGCGTTGAATGGGCTTGGGAAACCCGAGCAGGCCAAGCAGGCTATCGAAAGGACCAGATTGATTGAGCAGACAATGGGTATTGGTAATGAGATGGCGACCAATCCGCAGCGTGATGTAAAAAAAATCGGTGTGCTGATCGACTTGCTGGAGCGGTTGCAAAGACCGTTGGAGGCTCTCGGGTGGCGGGGGATTCAGGTTGCTTACGGAAGGGCAAGCTCGATGCTGGATGAAAGTGCTGCTCGAAATATTCTGCAAATGATCAATCAGAAACGCATCGCCCAACTTGGGAAGACGGACACGGCAGCCAGGCGTCTCTTTGTCACTTGTGGAGTCGAAGTATCTCTTAAAACCAGATGATCTTGAGAACGCGATTGGTGTTTACGGCTCGGGATCAACAGTAGAGGCATTACACGGCTCTGTCAGTTGGTTTTACCCTTCGCCTCCATTTTTCCCCATGTGTCACGAAGCGTGACGACCCGATTGAAAACGTGCTTGCCGTTCGGTTCACTGTCCTTGTCGACTACCAAGTAGCCCAATCTTTCAAACTGAACTCGATCACCGACGGTGTGGTCGCGTAGGCTAGGCTCGCCAAATCCGGTGATCACTTTAAGTGATTCGCTGTTGAGATAGTCAAGGAATGTTTTTCCCTCCTCCGGAGCTGCTGGGTTTTCGCATGTGAAAAGCCGGTCGTATAGCCTTACCTCAAATTCTTCAGCATGGTCCGCGCTTACCCAATGGATTGTGCCTTTCACTTTGCGTCCAGAGGTGTCGGCACCGCTCTTGGTCTCGGGATCATAAGTGCAAAGTATTTCGATGACGTTTCCGTCATCATCTTTCACAACATCGTGGCAGTCGACAATGAATCCGGCTCGCAATCGAACTGCTCCACCTTTTTTCAGGCGAAAGAATTTTCGTGGTGCCTCTTCACGGAAATCTTCACGTTCAATGAGCAGGTTGCCTGACATGGGGATTTCCCGTTTCCCCTCGTTAGGTTCTCCCGGGTTGTTAACGGCTTCATTGACTTCAACGTGGCCCTCGGGCCAATTCGTGATTGTCAACTTGACAGGGTCAAGGACAGCCATTCGTCTTGGGGCCACGCGATTGAGGTGCTCACGGACGGAGCTTTCAAGCCGAATGATGTCGATCGTGCTGTTGAATTTGGCAACGCCAACATCTGAGCAGAAATTGCGAATTGACTCCGCAGTATAGCCGCGGCGGCGATAACCCGAGAGAGTCGGCATACGTGGGTCATCCCAACCATCAACGTAGCCCTCTTTCACCAGTTTTAGCATGAAACGCTTACCGATCATCAGAGTGCTTAGTTTCAGTTTCGCAAATTCAATCTGTCGCGGATGGTGAATGTCTAGCTTTTCACAGAACCAGTCATAAAGCGGACGGTGATTTTCAAATTCAAGAGTGCATATTGAGAAGGTTATTCCCTCGATTGAATCGCTTTGCCCATGAGTCCAGTCGTATGTTGGGTAGATGCACCAGTCATTACCAGTGCGGTGGTGAGTCGCACGCAAAATACGGTACATCACAGGGTCGCGTAGATTGATATTGGGCGAACTCATATCAATCTTGGCGCGTAGCGACTTGCTGCCGTCTTCGAATTCTCCGGCACGCATGCGACGAAATAAGTCGAGATTTTCAGAGGGGGCTCGGTCACGAAATGGGCTGTTTTTGCCAGCGGCGGTCAAGGTTCCGCGGTACTCACGAGTTTCTTCACTGGATAGGTCGCAAACGTAGGCGTCACCCGACTCAATTAGGTTTTCTGCCCATGCGTAAAGCTGTTCGAAGTAGTCGCTGGCAAAGTGCAAACTGTCCCATTGAAAGCCCAGCCAACGAATATCTTCCATGATGGATTCGACGTATTCAGTTTCTTCTTTGGCTGGGTTGGTGTCGTCAAATCGTAGATTGCAGGTGCCCCCATGTTTTTCTGCGAGGCCGAAGTTGAGGCAAATGCTTTTCGCGTGCCCGATATGGAGGTATCCATTGGGTTCAGGGGGAAATCGGGTCTGAACCTCAGTGAAGCGACCAGAAGCGAGATCTCCGTCAATCGCTTGCTCAATGAAGTTCTTTGATTCCCGTTTCTCGTTTGTTTCGCTCATCTCAATCGCTCCTGGTTCGCCCACGGTTGGCGGCAAATGATTACGAACGCCCTACCCTGCCTACCCGAGGTTCTAAGCGATCGGTGGCGGCGATTTCAGCGAAGTGACACATGCCGCAATGGCTAGGGTACCGAATCAGGTGGAAACTTCGTAGTGACCTCGATTTGGGTGACTTTGGGAAGTTGCTCAGGATGCCTCGGAAGGCACCTCGGCGGCTATCCCTGTCGTTGGTGATTCTGATGATGAATCGGGTGTTTCGAGGGACCTTATGAAATTGATTAAGTGCCACACGTCCTGCTGATCAAACTGGCCTTCTACAAAGGTAGCAGCAGGCATGGGCGTCCCGTCGATCCCTTGAGTAATTCGACGGTACAGATCCTTCGACGATGAACCACCGCGAAACACACCTTCGGCAAAGTTTCTCGGAACAATATTCACTGGTGGGAGAGCTCCCCGCGCCATCAGCGGAATCAAATCTTCACGATTTTCCGGTTTCAAATCGACCGAAGTTGTCCAGTCCTTTGTCCAATCGTCGTAGTCCGTGGTTTGGCCGTTGCCCAGCCCCTTTTCCCCGTGACACTTGCTGCAGGAGGCAATCTTTCCAAGGAAGAGCTCTTGTCCCCGTTTGATGGACGCTGCGAATTCTGGGGCTGTCTCACCGCTGCTTAGTCTGGCAACATCAGTCGCATTTTCTGCCAGAGGAAAGTTCTCCGGTGGATCGGGAACCTGAAGAACCTCATCCGGTCCATCAAGCCACGCCTCGGCGATGTCTGCCGCATACTCTTCGGCGTATTCCCATTCATCTTTGTACGTTTCATACAAATCTAAGTTTGCCTGCATTTCTTCTGACAAAGCTTCGGTCTCTTTGTCTGCATTTTCATCCAGAATTGTCCTGAAGTTTTCTTCTGACACGACCCGTCTTCCAAAGTCCGAGTTGATGAGTCGGTCACCACCCTCAAGTATCTGCTCGTAAATTCCCTCGTTGACCTGTCGGCGTTCATGTTCGCCTCTGAGTGACAGGTAAATGACGTAGTCGACCAGAGCTTCAATATCTGCTTCGGTTATCCTGCTGATGAGTAACGCCGGCTCATTCTCCTGCTTGCGGCGGAAGTTCTCGGTTTCCAGGAGCTTTTCTGCCGGCAGCATATTCGTGCCCGCGATGCCCTCGCGAATAAGCCGAGCCAAGTCCTCTTTGGTCGGTTTTTCTCCTCGTGGGTTAGACTTGAACTTGAAAATTCCCATCCGGTAGTCACGCGGATATGGCATTTGGGCTGAGGCATCTCTACCTCTACCATTTCCAGTAACCCCATGGCAGTTCGCGCAAAGTGCGCGAAATAGACCTCGTCCCTGAATATCAGTCGGGCCAGACGCATGATCCAGATTTTCCATGCTGACAAGCGTCGCAAAATCCTCATCTTCAGTGATGACTTCGGGCAATTTTGGGGTGTCTGGGCTGCCAAACATGGTGTCAACCACCCACGTCGAATCTTTCGACGCTTCGTCCATCGGGATGTCCATCTGAATTTGGTATTTCATCGTATGAACCAGATTTGGCTCGAACGCCACTGGCGGTTCATTAGTGGAACAACCAAGAGCAAATGAAATGAGGCTCGATGCGGCGAGCAGTCCAAGGTGTTTCGTTGAATGGAGCGGCAACATAAAAATACTTCGCGTAAACGGCGGTTATCAGTCACTCGCTATTCTAGTCACCACAGCCTTTTCAGGAATCGGTGCAGATTGTCGCGGCTCGTTCAAGACTTGCGTCGATTCTGCTCAAAACACTTTTTTTTCCCAGAATCGCCAGAGTGACAAACATCCCGAATCCGCCTGCCTGCCCCGTGGTCGCCACCCGAATGGCATGAATTATATCTTTGAGCTCGATTTCAGTATCCGTGCAAAATTTCGCAACAGCCTGTTCGATTTCATCGGCACTGGAAAAAGCGACCTGTGCCAAATGACCTCGGAGTTGAAGCAGCAACGGACGAGCGTTCTTTGGCTTGCAGATTCGCTTGTTGAAAGCTTTCTCGTTGAAGGTAAATTCATCGATGAAGAAGTAGTCAAAGTCGAGAATATCACCCGCCATTTTGAGTCGATCATCCGCTCCTTCAACGACTTTGGCAAGCTTTTCTTCTGCTTCGGGTGTCGTTAGGAATCCAGAGCGGGCAGCAAACGGCTTGGTGCGTGCAATACGTGTCGTGAGCGGTAATTGTGCGAATGCGTCACCCTGAAATGCAATCAGTTTTTTGGGATCGAATGACGCTGGTGACTTGTTCACCCTTTCAATCGTGAACAACTTGACCATCTCATCAACGGTGAATTTTTCAGTTTCCCCATCGAGGGACCAGCCTAGCAACAGAAGGTAGTTGAGAATGGGTTCCGGCTCGAAACCAATCTCACGATAGAAGTCGATGATGACCGGATTGAATGTGTCAGCTTCAACTGGAATATCGCAGCGTTCAGCAATGTTTCTGCCTCGTGCGAGCAATTGGGCAAAGTCCTTATTGTTTTCGTACTTCGCCAATTTTCGTTTGCTTAATTTCGCCGAGCCACCGGGTTCGGCGACATAAGGCAGGTGTGCGTATTGCGGTCGTTCATAGCCGAGCGATTCCAAAATGAAAATTTGGCGTGGAGTGTTTGGCAGATGTTCTTCAGCACGAACCACGTGAGAAATATTGAAGTCATGATCGTCGATCACACTAGCGAGATGGTACAGGCAACTGCCATCGGGACGTTGGATGACCGTGTCCTGCTCCTGTGCCCACTCGAACTGGACCTCTCCACGCACCAAGTCATTGATCGTGCATGTCCCCTCTCGCGGCATTTTCAGACGCAGGGTACGCGGGCGACCCTCTGCTTCGAACGCTGCTGCCTGCTCATCTGTCTCTGCCATCCACTGGCGGTCGTAGAAAAATCTTTCTCCTTTCTTTTCAGCAGCATCGCGTTCAGCTTTCAATTCATCAGGGGTTGCATAATCGCGGTATGCATGACCGCTGGCGAGTAACTGTTCAGCAGCTTCCTGATAGCGTTGGGATCGTTTTGATTGAAAGTAGGGCGCGTGTGGTCCATCCACCTCCGGCCCTTCATCCCAGTCCATCCCGAGCCAACGGAATCCGTCAAGGATTGGTTTTAACGCTTCGCTGACATTCCGGTCGGCGTCAGTATCATCAATTCGCAAGATGAACTGTCCGCCGCTCTGCTTTGCCAGCAGCCAGTTGAAGAGTGCAGAACGGACACCACCGATATGGAGATAACCAGTGGGACTGGGGGCAAAGCGAGTTCGAATCATGGGAAGCTTATTGATCTTCGAGGAGACGGGAATGCTTCTGAAGATATACGAATCTGGTCGATTGACGTAGTGTGCCTGTCAGACTGATTAGCGTGAGCTTTACCCTGTTGGCTCACTGATCCACCAATTGCTGCCTAAGCGTCTTCATGCCTCGGTGCAACAGACCAGCAATCGCGCCACTTGTTTTACCAGTGATTTCCGCAACCTCAGACAATTTCAGGCCCTCAAGGTAGTGCAGGCGAATTGCTTCTCTTTGGGACTCGGGCAGACTTTCCACTGCTTCTGCCATTTGGATAACATTTTCTCCAAGCATTACATTTTGGCTGGGGGTCGGGGATTGTCCGGCTAGGAGCCCCTCGAGTCGCAGGGAAGAGTGAGCCAGTTTTTGCTCCATGGACTGCTCTCGGCGGACATCTCTTTTGTCGCGATGCATGTCGCGATCCAGATGACAGATATGATGTGCCAATATTTGACGCAACCAGCCCCTCAGTTCCGCCTCGGTGGAACCTCGGAATCCGTCGAAGCCTTGCACGGCTTGAAGCATGGCTTGTTGCACCATATCACTGGCTCCTACCTTTGCCTGAAAGGCGCGGCGTAACTGGATTCGTGCAAGCATTCGAAGATAGGGCTCGTACTCTGCAACGATGGTAGGGTCAGTTACGTCAACTTTTGGGTTGTCCCCGTCTTCGATTTGGTCATTCATGTTGCGTTATTCATTTGTCAGATGAGATGGAGTCGTCTGCCCGATAAGATCCGTCATTTCTGCCTTGATTGACTCCGTGGTGACGGTAGCAAGCATTTCAAGTTCGGCTTCCGTAGCAATGAGTGGCGGCATCAAAATGATCACATCTCCCAAAGGTCGGATCCAGACACCGTCGCGAACTGTCCTGCTGCAAACAGATCGCCCGATCTGTAATTCAGGTGGAAAGGGTCGACGCGTTGAACGGTCAGCGACTAGCTCTATCCCCACCATCATACACCGGCCGCGAATGTCACCAACATGTGGATGGTCTGACAGATCGCTGATTAGCCGGTTTCGTAAATAGTCACCCTTTTCCGTGATGCGATCGAGGTAGGACGATTCTGTCAGCAAATCTAGCGAGGCTATTGCTGCTGCAGCCGCCAGCGGATTGCCGCCGAATGTGTGACCGTGAAAAAACTGCCGAGAATCAGTTGCCTGTCCCAGAAATGCATCAAAAATATGCGGTCGAGCCACCGTAGCAGCCATGGGGAGATAGCCGCCTGTTAGACCTTTGCCGACACAAAGGATGTCGGGTGTCACGGATTCATGTTCGCAGGCAAACATTTTTCCGGTGCGACCAAATCCTGTCGCTACTTCATCACAAATCAGCAGCACGTTGTATTGGTCACAAAGTTCCCTCAGATTGCGTAATAAACCACTAGGGTGGGTGATCATGCCTGCTGCACCCTGAACCAAAGGTTCCATCACTACGGCCGCCAACTCCTCATGATGTTTCTCAAGTAGCATCTTGATTTCGTTGGTGTAGTATTCAAGCGGCGAGATGTTGATTTCAGAAGGAACGCGATAGCTGCAGGGAATGGGACCACGCACCGGTGAGAATAGTATTGGTGCAAAAAGCTGGTGGAAAAATTTGATCCCCCCGAGGGAAACGGCACCGGTAGTATCGCCGTGGTAGGCGGATCCCAATGCAAGAAACCTTGTCTTCTTGGGTCTCGGATCCTCTCGCTGTTGCCAATACTGAAACGACATCTTGAGTGCTGCCTCGACGGCGGAGGAGCCGTCGCTGCTGAAGAAAACATGTCCCAGATCACCTGGGGTCAGTTCGGCCAGGCGTTTTGCAAGATCGTCCGTTGTTTGGCAGGACATACCCAACGTGGTGACATGCGCGACCCGTTGGAGTTGTTCCTGAATCGCAGAATCCAATTTGGCATGCCGGTGTCCGTGCACATTGCACCAGAGGCTGGAAACGCCATCGAAGAGTTTTTGGCCGTCAGTGGTGGTGAGCCAGCACCCTTCACCGTGGTCGATGACTAGTGAATCATGGTCTGCCATCTGCGTAAAACCGTGCCAGTGAGCGACTTGTGGTTCAGCGGGGTTCGTCATAGATCCATTCATTTAGGTGCATTTGCGGTTCGCATCGCTGCAGGAAACCGCTAAAACTAGGGTGTCCGCAACCAACGGAGTGAGACATCGATGGCACGAGAAGCAGTTTACCAACAATCTGATCCTGAGACCTCGGAGGCTCCTGTGCCTCCAGAGCAGGATAGCTCCCTGCGTCCTAAACGCATGGACGAAATGGTCGGCCAGCGTGATGTGATCGAGAGGCTTAAGATTGCGATCGAGGCAGCCCGACAACGTGGTGAACCCTTGGGGCACATTCTGTTTGACGGCCCACCGGGACTCGGAAAGACCACTTTCGCAACCGTGATTCCAGCGGAAATGGAGACGGTCGTCCAGATGGCCAATGGTGCGGGCCTGAAAGCGCCCAAGGATCTTCTGCCCTACCTCACCAATTTGTCCGAGGGCAGTGTCCTATTCATTGATGAAATTCACCGCGTTCCCAAGGCGGTCGAGGAATACCTCTACACCGCTATGGAAGACTATCGGATTGACATCGTTCTGGGGGAAGGCGTCAGTGCTCGTACTCTCAACTATGAATTACGGCCATTCACGCTGATTGGGGCAACGACGCGGGCTGGCATGCTGAGTGCCCCACTGAGAGACCGCTTTCAGATTCGTGAACATCTGGGCTGGTACACCGAGCCAGAGCTTTGTGAGATCGTGCGACGCAACTCAGTGAAACTGGAAATTCCCGTCGACGATCCATCGGCAAGCGTGATCGCAGCACGTAGCAGGAGCACTCCGCGTTTGGCTAACAATCGCTTGCTTTGGGTGCGTGATTACGCGCAGAGTAAAGCGAATGGGAAAGTGAGCGACGCTGTCACGACAGCAGCACTCGATATGATCGGGATTGATGTGCTGGGGCTCGATAAACAGGATCGTGGCTATCTGGATACGCTGATTCGTGTCTTTGCCGGTGGGCCTGCCGGACTGGAAGCGATAGCCCATACGATGAATGTCAGTGGCGATACGCTGGAGGATGAGGTTGAGCCATTCTTGCTACGCAGCGAGCTAATCGTGCGCACGCGTCGAGGCCGCATTGCCACTGACAAAGCATATGTGCACCTGAAGCGGCTTCCGCCGAGTGCCACTGGCTGATGCGAGGACAATGTTCCTTTCTGCCCTGTGCCGTCAGTTGGATTTGCTGCTTCGTTTCCGAACGGACTTCTTTTTTGCCTGTGTTGCCTCGTCTGGGTTCGTAGCTGATGCCGTCCTCTTCCGCTGAGGTGCGGTCGTCTTTGCAAGCGATCGAGACGTTTTTTTCTTTGGTTTTCGCCGAGACGCTGGCTTGGGTTTGATCACTGACTCATAGATGTCGATGTATTGCTCAACCGAAAGTCGCTCTACAGCTTCTGCGATAACATTCAGTGGAAGTTCTTCTGTGTTTTTAAATCTCACACAGGACTTTCCCATGTTCATCTTTTTGCCTGTTGCTTTCCAAGCCTGTTGAAACCATTTGTTTTCAGCAATGCTTGAGTACTGAGCGTAAAGGTAAAGTGAACAATGTTTTTTTGTGATGCTAAACAGTTGTGAGGTAACGGTTCCTTGGGATTGCAGTGATATCACGCTGGGTATGGGCGATGAGGTACGAAGTAAGCAATCATGCCGTACTGCATTCCTTCTTTGAAATCAGCCGGACGGCTTTGCGTAATCAGTTTGCGAAGGTATGTAATGATTTTGCGTCGTTCTGGTGGCAGTTCCTTGATGTATGCGGCAACGGTGATTGCTTTACT
>JAAHTH010002214.1_pt1 | contig 15383 bp, 8 predicted proteins | sample 6116091 | NCBI WGS metagenome assembly JAAHTH01 (sample SAMN13939990, study PRJNA603662) | sponge metagenome | isolation source: marine sponge | host: Mycale hentscheli | place: New Zealand | collected 2006
CTTGGAAGGCTATGAAGGCGTGGATGTCTGAGGAAGAGTTTAAGGGCTTTCTTCGGGGTAATATCATTAAGTATGTTGCTCGATGCTGGGATAAGAACGGTGTTGAGGACTTAAACAAAGCTATGCACTACCTAGAGAAGCTAATTGAGGAATCGGAAAGGAACGAAACGTGACAAACCGAGAAACCGAGAAGGTACGTCTTGCGACCACATTTATTTGAGGTACATACTAAGTCCGTTTAGGTACGTCTTGCGACCACATTTATTTAAGGTACATACTAAGTCCGCTTAGGTACATACTAAGTCCGCACAATGGCCTGAATATATGCTATAACCGTCAATGTTATGATTTTTAAAGGTTAAATATGTCAACTGCATGGTCGTATTCATCAATAAAAACGTTTGATCAGTGTCCTCGGAAGTATTTTCATTTGAAAGTATTAAAGGATGTTAAAGATTATGGCAATCAAGCTACCATTTATGGGCAAGAAGTACATAAAGCATGTGAGGATTACGTTAAGGATGACGTGGAAATACCTGAGAAGTTTGCTTACGTCCGGGGTGTGGTTGAGGCTATTAAACGTATGAATGGAGACAAACATACTGAATTAAAACTTGGGGTTAAGAAAGTTGAAGGTGGTTACGAACCCTGTAAGTTCTTAGGTAAAGACGTTTGGTGGCGTGGGATTGCTGATGTGGTAGTCATTCGAGGGGATACTGGCTATTCTTTAGATTACAAGACGAGTAAGAACGCAAGATATGCAGATACAAAGCAGTTAGATTTAGTTGCTGCGGGGTTATTTGTACATTTCCCACAGCTAAAAAAGGTTAAATCTGGCCTATTATTTGTAGTCAGTAATGAGTTTATACATAAAGAACATTTTGTAGAGCAGAGAGATGAGTATTTTGATACCTTTAAAGATCAATTAGACAGGCTCGATTCCGCTGAAGTTAGCGGGGTATGGAATGCTAAAACTGGGCCGTTGTGTAAATTTTGCCCAGGTTCCCGAGGTGAACAAAATAGAAAAGGGTAATCATGAGAAAAAAACGTAACTATAAGAAAGAGTACGACACATATCAAGGCACTGAAGAGCAGAAGAAGAACCGAGCAATGCGTAACAAAGCGAGGCGTAAAGCTCTGAAAAACGGGTCAGTAAAGAAAGGAGATGATAAAGATGTGGCACATAATAAAGCTATATCAAAAGGCGGCACAAACAAGGATGGTACGCGAGTCACTACCGCTAGCGCTAATCGTAGTTTTGATCGTAGTAGTTCAAAAGCTTTAGTGTCTGAAACTAGCCCCAAGGAAAGAAAAAAACGTGGAAATTCTAAATAAGATTGCGTTGCTTTTAAACACCAGTAGACCAGAGTTAGTCACAGATAAGATAAAAGAAAGTAAAGTTGTAGGGAAAACTGAAAGCCTTTACAAAGTGGCAGTGCGATGGGGGTTAGATGAAGCTAGGAAACTAGCGGCTCTACGTATAAAAAACGTACCTTCGCCTATTAAACGAGACTACGAGTGGACAGGTAAGTTTGCGCCTTATGATCATCAACGTGAGACTTCTTCGTTTTTAACGTTACATAGGAAAGCATTTTGTTTTAACGAGCAAGGGACTGGTAAAACTGCATCAGTCATTTGGTCTGCGGATTACTTAATGAAGCTTGGGGAAATCAATCGAGTGCTAGTTATATGCCCCCTATCAATCATGAAGTCCGCATGGCAAGAAGACTTGTTTAAGTTTGCTACGCATCGTTCTTGTTCTGTAGCACATGGTGACGCTAAGGCTAGAAAGAAAATCTTGGCTGCGGGGGCAGAGTTTGTCATCATTAATTTTGACGGCGTGGCGATTGTTGAAGATGAAATAAAGAATGGGGGGTTTGATTTAATTGTTGTCGATGAGGCTAATGCCTACAAGAACCCACAGACTAATAGATGGAAGATACTTAAAAGAATTACCGATCGAGTAGAGTGGCTTTGGATGCTCACTGGTACTCCAGCGGCGCAATCGCCCTTGGATGCATATGGGTTAGCAAAGTTAGTCAACCCCCAGAAAGCTCCTAAATTTTATGGGCACTACCGGGACTCTGTTATGTATAAGGTATCTCAATTCAAATGGGTACCAAAAAGAAACGCACAAGAAGTTGTACATAATATTTTACAACCTGCTATTCGGTTTGAGAAAGATCAGTGTTTGGATTTGCCGAAGGTTACATACCTCGATAGAGAATCACCACTTACTCCACAGCAGAAAAAGTATTATGAAAAGTTAAAGAAACAAATGACTATGGAAGCGGCGGGAGAACAGATTACAGCTGTTAATGCGGCGACTAACTTAAACAAATTGTTACAGATATCTGGTGGTGCGGTTTACTCGGATACTAAAGAAACTATAAGGTTCGACGTGTCTAAGAGGCTTAATGCGATCCTTGAAGTTATTGAAGAAGCTTCACACAAAGTGCTTGTCTTCGTGCCGTTCACGCACACTATAGAATTATTACAAGATTTTTTAGACACTAAAAAAATTACATCTACAATTATTAGTGGCAAAGTAAATTTAAATAAACGTTCAGAAAGAATTAAACAATTTCAAACTGAAGAAGATCCAAGGGTTTTAATTATTCAACCGCAAGCGGCTTCACATGGATTAACTTTGACCGCCGCCAATACAATTATTTGGTATGCACCAGTGACAAGTGTTGAAACATACTTACAAGCAAATGCTAGAATTGACCGCCCTGGGCAGAATAACGCTATGAATGTAGTTCATATATCTGGGAGTGCTGTAGAAAAACGTTTATATTCAATGCTTAGGGACAATATTGATAATCACAATAAAGTTATTGACTTATACAGACAAGAACTTTTAGAATAGGAGTGTTGGACAAAGTCAAAACATAATTAAGGAGGATTAATGCAGATTGATGAAATGGACACAGAAAAATTAACTTCTGTATACATTAAGATTCGAGACGCTTTAGACACAAAACGGGAAGAGCATAAAAAAGAACTCGAGGGTTTAAAAAAGCAACTGGATTTAGTTAGCGCAAAGTTGCTTGAGTTGTTGCAAGACCAGAACGCTCAGTCTATTCGGACTGATTCTGGAACGATTATGAAAGGTGTAACTACTAGGTATTGGGCTTCTGATTGGGAGTCTATGTATGATTTCATAAAAGAGAACGATGCCTTCCCATTGTTAGAGCAACGGATACATAAAACTAACATGCGAAAGTTTCTGGAAGAAAATCCAGATAAATGTCCTATTGGTTTGCAGACTGATAGTCAATTTTCAATCACCGTAAGAAGAGCAAAATCCAAATAAACAGGAGAAATAAATGAGCGATGTAACTATATTCCAAAACAAATCAGTAGCAACAAATGGTAGCAATGAACTTAGTGATCTTGCTAAGTCTTTTTTGACCACCACTTCTTCAAACCAAAGCCGTAGAATTCAAACGAATACAAACGGAACGTTTAAAAAGATTATCAATGGGGAACAAATTGGTGGTGCTGTACGAGGTGAGTTTAAAGCTGTAATTATTGGGGCGTTACCCAAGGTTTCTAGAATTTTTTACAAGAGTAAATTTGACCCTAGTAAAGAAGCTACGCTACCTAATTGTTGGTCAAACTTAGGTGACAAACCTGAAGAGGCATCGTCTGATAAACAAAGTGCAAATTGTGCAACCTGTCCGCAGAATATTAAAGGTTCTGGGGAGAACGATAGTCGAGCATGTAAGTATCAGCGTCGTGTGTCTTTACTATTAGAAAATGAGTTTCATGGTGAGGTGTATCAATTCAACATCCCCGCCAAGTCTTTGTTTGGTAAGGGTGATAAGAATGTACATCCGTTTGAGAGCTATATTAAATACGTCATTTCAAACAATGAGTCTCCTGATCGAGTCGTCACTAAAATAGCTTTTGATCCTGATGCAGACACGATGGAGTTAAACTTTAGTGCGGAAAGAATACTTACTCAAGACGAGTTTGAAGTTGTTAAGGCTGCACAGCAACGCCCAGAGACTGAAAGGTACACTAAGATTACTGTTGCCCAGACTGATGGCGTGAAGAAAGCTCCAGTGTCAATAGAAAAGCCTAAAGTTGTTCGTGCTGAAGAACCTGAAGACGAGGTTATTGCAGAACCAGTAAAGAAAGAAAACAAGAAAGCCGCCGCTAAACCAAAAGCAAAAGACGACTTAGCTGAAGTCTTAGACGCTTGGGGTTCCGACGACTGATTATGAGCTACGGATACAGCGTACGAGTAATTAGTTTAAACAAGAAAGCTAACCGTGGGGCTGTTGGTGTCCATCTTGGGCGGGTGTGTATTAAGCATGACATATCCGTTTCCGAGGTGGCTATCAAACTCAAAGTGAGTAGGCAAACTGTCTATAACTGGTTCACTGGTTTTTCAAACCCTAAAGGGAAAAAGATAGATGTAATCCATCGCTTTCTTGATACTTTAAAACACTAAGTAGGGCACTATTTATGAGCGATAAAATAGACTTACTTAGTACTGTTCAGCCGTCTTCGGGATGGTTTTGCATACTAGGTATTAAAGACAATAAAGTAAAACAAAATTTAGTTGCAACTAGAGCGGAAGTTGATGCGTTAGTTAAAACGTTTGTTTCTGAAAAGAACGATGTTTATTTTGGCGTAGCGAAGTTTAAATCTGATTCTGGGCGAATTAAAACTAATGTGGATTTGCTGAAATCTTTGTGGGTAGATATTGACTGCGGAGAAAGTAAAGCAAAAGTTGATGAGAAAACTGGTAGACCCGATGGGTACTTGACACAATCAGAAGGATTGCAAGCACTCAAAAAGTTTTGTGGTTTGATAGGGCTACCTAAACCTATAGTAGTTAACTCTGGGCGGGGGATTCATGCGTACTGGCCTTTTGTTTCTGAGGTCACACGAGAAGAATGGGAACCCGTAGCTGCTAGGTTGCGTGATCTTTGTATAACACATGACTTTTATGTAGATACTAAAGTGTTTGAGGCTGCTCGAGTATTACGAGTACCAGATACATTTAATTTTAAAGACGACCCACCTAAGCCAGTAACAGTGATGCTTGGTGCGGATGCAGTTGAATTTGAAGAAGTTAAAAACATTTTAGGTGTAAGAGATACACCCGTTGCGCCACCTAAAGCAGAGATGTCTGAACTTGGTAAGGCAATGATGTCGAACATGACTTCTAGCTTTAGTAAGATCATGCTACGTAGTGGCAAAGGGAATGGGTGTAATCAGTTGCTGTACGCTTACAAGCAACGCTCGGATCTCTCGGAGCCTCGATGGTTTAGCGCTTTATCTATTGCTAAATTTTGTAAAGATAAAGACGATGCAATACATAAACTTTCCTCTGGGCATCCTGACTATGATCCTGGGACGACTGAGAAAAAAATAGCCCATATATTAGGGCCACATGGTTGTGCAGAGTTTGAACGTGGAAATCCCGGAGGATGTGATAAGTGTACGCATAAAGGCAAAATCACTTCTCCAATTAGTTTGGGTAAAGAAGTGCTAGAGGCAGAGGTAGAAGACAACACTGTAGTGGTCTCAAGCCCAGATGAAAATGTAGCTGATCAAATACACGTAGTGCCTGAGTTTCCTAGCCCGTACATCAGGGGTAAGAATGGTGGTATCTATGTGTCTATGGGTGAAGATGAGGAACCCATATGTATATATCAAAATGATTTATACGTTGTGAAACGTATGCGTGATCCTTTGTGGGGGGAGGTGACTTTAGTAAAACTACATTTGCCTCGAGATGGAGTGAAAGAATTTGTAATTCCAAACTCTCAGATTACAGATCCAAAAGAATTACGAAGAATTTTATCGAGTCAAGGCGTTGCGTGTAATGGTAAGAAGTTTAAATTATTAACTGATTTTATTTTAATTTGTATTAATGAACTACAACTACAAAAGAGAGCAGAACAAATGAGACAACAGTTCGGATGGGCTGACAAAGATACTAAGTTTATTTTGGGTGATAAAGAGATTAGTGCGGAAGGGGTATACCACAGCCCACCTTCTTCTGCCACTAAAGAACTTGCACCGCACTTACAACCTAAAGGTACATTAGAAGATTGGAAGGAAGTGTTTAATCTGTATGGCAAGCCAGGGCTAGAACCCCATGCGTTTGCGGCGTTAACTGCTTTTGGCGCTCCGTTATTAAAGTTTTTAGGGCAAACAGGGGCTATCATTAACTTGATCCACGCTGACTCTGGCACAGGCAAATCAACTGTATTACGTATGTGCAATAGCGTCTGGGGTCACCCAACAAAGATAGGATTGATGTGGGATGACACGTTTGTTTCTAAGATGCTAACTCTAGGCATACTAAACAACTTACCTTTTACTGTGGATGAAATTACAAATATGCATCCTAAGGAGTTTTCCACACTCGTTTATAGTATGTCACAAGGTCGTGGTCGGCATCGAGCAAAAGCAAATGCTAATGAATTAAGAACTAATAATACAACATGGTCAACGATATCTTTATGTACTTCAAACTCTCCGTTTTATCAAAATCTTGGATCAATAAAAAATAGTCCTGATGGTGAGATGATGCGGTTATTAGAGTATCGTATTGAGCCAAACAAAATTATTGCTGCTGATTTTGCTAAAGAAATGTTTGATCATCAACTTAGTGATAACTATGGGCATGCAGGAGAGATCTACGCTAAATACCTTTTAAGCAACATGGAAGAGGTTCTTACTGCGGTTAAATCTATCCAAGGTAAACTAGATAAGGAACTACAACTCGAAGCAAAAGAGCGTTTTTGGTCTGCTGTAGTTGCGGCAAACATAACTGGTGGGCTTATTGCTAAGCGTTTGGAGTTGCTCAATTGGGATATGAAACAGATCTATGCTTGGTCTACTGGTATGTTGCAAGACTTACGTAAGGATACTGCGCCACCACCAACTAATTTAGTCTCAGTAATTGGTGATTATATTAATAGGAATATACAGAACATCGCGGTGGTTAATGATGAGGTAGACTTACGAACCAATATGCAAATGATGCCACTTGAAACTCCTCGAGGGGCACTGAAGATTCGTTATGAGCCTGATACTAAAAAGATGTTCTTTGCTACTAAACCATTTAAAACCGAATGTACTGAGTATCAAATTGACTATAAAGATTTGTTGTCGCAACTTAAAGAGCAAGGTATTTTTATGGGGTCAATGGTTAAGCGCTTGGGTAAAGGTTTAAAAGTCGCTAGTCCAGGGGTTCATACTTTAGTTTTTGATTGCTCAAATCCTAACTTTATTGATATGGATGAATTTGCGAAGCCAGAAGATGATAGTAGAGAAGGTCAGTTACCAAATTGATTGGGCAAAGTTTAAGCGGGGGACTTCTATTTTTCTCCCGTGTTTAAATCCTGTGCAAGCAAAGAAAGATATTTTAAAAGTTATGAAACGACTTAAGTTTAAAGTTGTCCAGAAGGTAGTTATTCAAGAAGGGATAAAAGGTGTTCGAGTCTGGAGAGTTTAAACTGTAGGGTATTTCTCGCTCTTTACCTTATGGTTTAGCCCCCCGCCTAAAAACGGGGGGTTTTTTATTTTTGTTTTTCTCTTTCTCTTTCCATAGCTTCTTGCTCTACTTTAACTTTTCTTCTTCCCGCAATTGAAAGTAGATCCTCAGCATCTTTTTTCGACAATCCAAACCCAGTTAAAGGCTCAGTTGCTTTTTCTCTACCTTCTGTAACTGCTTCATCACCCCTTTGTCCAATTTTTCCAAATTCAGTAAATCCTGCTTTTTCTATTTCTAGCGCATTAAGTTTTTCTCTTGCAGAGCCTAATCTACGCTCGGCTACATTACCCTCAAAAGTACCTTTTTTAGCTTCAGCTATTTCTGCTAATTTTCTAATCTTTGTTTTTCTTTTGGATATTTCTGCATCTACTTTATTAATTTCTCGCGCTATCATTTGTATTATTTTTTCTTGCTCCGCTCTACGTGAAGGGTCTACTCCCATAAGCATGCGCATTATAGTGTCAACAGCACTTATTTCTTCTCTAGAAATTGGAACTGCTCTACGTGAAGTTGTTTTGTTTGTTAGTTTTTCCATACCGCCTGTATATAAATCTCTTATTTGATTTTGAGAGGTAATTGCTTTTAGCGCTAATACCCCTATAGCATCTAACTCGCTTCCTTCGTAATCAGCAGTTAAAGTATCTATAAATTCAGACATATTTATAAGAAAACCTTCTGCATCGCTAGCAGTAACACCAAGAAACCCAGTAGCAATATCACCAACAAAAGCATCGACGGATGACGCAGGGCGGCTGTAAACACTAGGAGCTACAAAATCAAAATCTAGTTTGCTAGCGAAATCATAACCAGTTATAGCATTAAATATGCCACCTCTTGCCACTCTAGTCATAAAAGTTTCTTCCCCGCCAAATTTAGAGGGTAGCCAATCTTTATAAAACCAAAGCATCAAATTTCCATTAGTAAATTTATTACTTAATGCTGCTTTAAGTTTTGCTTCTTCAGGAATATCATCATCAAAAGAGTCTCTTATCATGTCCTGAGCAAAGTAACCTAAGAGAAAAAATAAGCCCCAACTACCTGTAGCCGCTGGGATACCCCCAGTAATAGCACTAAATGTAAACAAACCAATTAAATTTTGTAGTGCTCTGACTCTTTCTCTAGGTTCTATATTTCTTATAACCCCAATACCCATAAATAAATTTCTAAGCACAAGCCCAATAGCTTGAAATCTAAAACTTCCTAATCGACTACCTTGTCGAGTAGCCCAACCTACGAAATCATTTCTATTTACAAGCCTATTAAAGTTTCTATTGAACGGGTCATAGTTAAACGCAACCTCTTGAGTATTTTCTTTAGCTTCCGTAACAGACTCTTCAAAAGCTTGTTCTACTCCTTTAGTATCCCCAGGCTTTACTTTTTTAAGTTTCTTTTTAAATGCTAAATCAAAAGCCACTAAATACACAATTTCTCTAGTTTGTCTTTCTGTTATCCGAAAACCTAAAGATGCCCCATTTAAAAACTTTTGTGCTGTACTTGGGTTGGTTAACTTTTCTAAAGATACCTCAGTAGATTGAGACGCAAAGTGAGTAAGGTCGCTAATATAGTTAGTGTTAAAACCTGCTTGATTATTGTAGGATCTATATGCTGCTTGTAATACAGGATTGTTTTGCACCAACGGTGTATTAAACAACGAAAAGTCTTCAACATCCGTGACACCAAGTTCTAAGTTTCCAAGCTCAACACCTTGAGTATCAATTTTACTTATTGGGTTAGCTGCCGCAGTAATGTATTTTGATAATGTTTTTACTGTTGATGTGTAACCATATTTAGCACCTAGAATTGCGGGTAGAAAAGTTGTTAGCACACTATAGTTTTGTAAGAAAGTGTCTACACCAACTAAATATTTATAAAACACTGTTTGACTAAGCAAAACCTCAGACATTTTTAGCGTTTCACTAAATTTAGGTGGGGCAAATTGAAAATTCATTCGTTGCTCTAGTTCGTTAATTACTTGCCTTGAGATATCGTCATTAGAATCTTCCTGTGTACCCTCTCGCGCTTGTTGTGTTGCTAGTTCAGAATCTTTTCTGTATTTAGATCTTGGAAGTTGAGCGGCAACTGCACTCATATAAGTTGCAAAGGCTCGAACTTGATCTGTGCTGAATCCTGGCGTTGCTTTACGTTTCAGCATACGTGATCTTAAATCTTTATCTGGCAATGTTTGTAGATAGAGTTCAACAAAGTCTTCTTTTATTGCTTTAATATCTGCATTAATTTTATTTTCATCTGGTAGCGTAAGATCTGCACCGCTACCTTTGCGTACGTTAACTATTGCATCTAACTTATTAATAACACTTTGTAATATGCTATCGTTTGAGACTTCCGTTTGTAATTCTTTTCTGGTATCTGCGGATGTAATTATGCTGGGGTTTTCTCCTTCTGCCCGCAGTTTATCTTCCATTTTTCTTTTTGCATTATCTCTTTGCTCTTTTGTCTCGTACGTCCAAAGACCATAATTTTTATTACCTTTCGGAACTCTAAACCAAAAATCTCCAAATCTATACAACGGAAAGTATGGGCCTGAGTCCCGCATTACTTTGTACTTTTTACGCATTTCTAATTTAAGTGAATCTTTTGTTTCTTCAGGTAAACTAGTTTTATCTATGTTTGCAAAACGAATTGCTTCTTGTTCGTTTAAAATTTGTTTATATACACTAGCAATTTCGCTGTATATATCATGTGCTTCCCCAAGATAAGGTTTAACTTGTGCGGTTGTATCAACATCGCCTTTCTTTGTGCCTTTAGCCTGTTGCACTCTTGAAGGCGCACGTTGCATTTTTCCTAACGTTAACCAATCTCGCATAAGAGATCTAATGACTTCTTTTCTTTCATTAATTTGCTGTTGTATATCTTCAGAGACCCAATTTTCTCCAAATATATAATCTGCCGTGTCTAAATCTTCTTCATTAAGTATTTGGTTTTTTAAACGGTTTTCAAGTATTGCTATCCCTCGATCCTTTGCAAGTGCTTCTTTTATACTTTTATATTTTGAAGGATCAAATCGAATAGCCGTAGAAACACTCATTAACTCTTGTAGTATTCTTCCCGCAATAGGAGCTTCATTAACAAACCGAGCAAATTTATTTAGTTTTTTTGTTCCTAAATTCATTAACCGTGTCTGATCTTTTCTTAAGTTCCCAATAATTTCTTCCAGACGATTAACATAATTTTCTAAAACTGTGTTAGTAGATTTACGCACGCTGTCAAAAATACTGAAAGTATCTAACAAGCCTAACCACGCAAATCTACTCGCCCCTTTAGGATTTTTTACTGCATATACAGCGGCTTTTTTTGTGCCGTTTAGTAACTCAGTAAGAAACTTTTTAGTCTCTTTAACACCTTCTTTACTTTGAGGTTCGTTTTCTCCTATAACGCTTCTCATTTCAGTAACTTGCGCTACAGCGTCGTCGTTAAACGAACTATAATATTGCGACAACATGTCTTCGCTTTTAAATTCTGCGGATATCTTTCCTTTTATTAAATCATCTAAAGCTTTAAGCACTGGTGAATTAGGATCGATACCAACCAACCCTTTAAGTTTAGTTATAAACTCGGACACCCAATTCTTTATTTTCTTAATTACGTTATCTTTTATGTCATAACGACCTTCTAAAATACGTGAGGCATTTACAGCCCAAAACTCAGAGGGGTTAAAGTATTGATAGTCTTCGTTTTGTAGCGGTACGGTATCTAACGGTAGCCCAAGTTGTTTTTTAATACGGTCAAACATACCATTATCTCTAGTATCAAATGCACCATACATGCTATTAACAGCATCACCATCTTTTGTTACGTTGACTTCCTTAAGATGTGCTAAGGCACGCATCCGCAATCGAGTCCTTTGTAACTCTTCATACATGGTAGGGTTAGCAGCTACTAATTCGGCATTTGTTAACCCACTAGGCATATTTAACGCATCTAAAAAAACTTTTTCCGTTTGTAGCGCAATTTTTAGTTCGTTATTAAGTCCTTTTTCCCAAGCCTCACGTATACTAGTTTGAACATCACTAGGGAGCATACGTTCTAAATGGTGTAGTACCTCATGTACCGCAGTATCAGATTTTGAATTAGCGCCATCTTTAATAATTCTAATTACACCCATCAACGGATTGTAATTAGGGTCATCTAATGCCTTAGCAAGTTTTTCTAAATCTTTGGATGTTTTTATCTCGTACGGGGTGTAACTACCCTTAGTGCTTTTGTCTATTTTATCTGTACGTTTTATAACTGAAATACCTACTTGTGCAGCTAACTCTGGGTTTTGATTAATTACCCATTCAAATAAATCATAAGTCTTTGGATTTAGCTCCCCTCTACGTACAGCTTCGTTTAACCGCGTTTTAATTAAACGCGTACCACCTTGCCTTTGTCGCTTACTACGTAGTTCTTTTTCGTTTTTTCGTAGTCTTTTGGCTCTTGCTAATAAGGCATCAATTCGAGGAACTAGATCTTCAGGACGTTCTAGACCCATTGCGTATGCATTCATTAACTCATCCAGAGAGCGCATGAAATCTGTTTCTGATTTTAAATCTTCTCTCTTTGGTATCTCAGTAAGTTTACCAAAACCTAATTTTTTAGTATGCCCTTGGCTCGCAACAGGTTCTGCTTTGTAACTTAACTGTTCTCTTGGTGTTGCACCTAACGTAGCTAATTTTTCTTCTGCTAATTTTATTTGGAATGGTTTAGCTCTTTCTAATATAGTAGCAGCTGATTGCGCTGTTGTAGTTCCTTGCATTTCTGGAGCTTGTGTAACTTGAAGTGCTCGAGCAAAAAGATCTATACGTTCTTCCCCAGTTAAGTCGTCGTACATAGAGTCTTCGTACTGTAACTCTGTTGCCATTGCATCAAGAAGCTCAGTATCAATATCCGCTACTGTAGATGCTGGTTTGTCTATAGCTTCTAAAATATTATCTACTTGAGTATCAAGTGCGCTTTGTTCAGGTGCTACTTCAGTAGTTTTTGTTTTTTCTGCTCCTAAAGTTGATGGCGTATCAAGATCAAATTCGGTTTGCTGCCCTTGAGTAAGCTTTCTTATATCTTGCTTAGTAGGGTTTTGTATAACTCCCCGCACTTTAACTCTTGGTTTTGCTGATTTAGCGATGGGGCGAATACCCCTTCTTTCTTGTTCAGCACGAAGAGAAGTTAAATCTCTAACTAACGGGTTATATGTAGGTAGTACGGAGCCTGCTTCCCCAAGATTTTTAACTTGAGTTTCTACTGTTTCACTTATACTAACTAACTCTTCGTCGGATAATTCAGAAACGTTTGCAGTCTCATCTAAAGTTTCAAACTCTCGATTAGGCGCTGTGGGGTCTACAGTTGAAAACCTGCTCTCTCCAAGTATTACACTTTCCCCATTTACATTTGCTTGAACTGCTCCCGCAGAGTTTTGTTTTTCTACAACACCTTCAACTTCTTGCCCTTGTTCATCAAACAAAGTAATTTTTTGTTCTTTTGGTGTTATTCGAGGAATTCCCGCAGGGACAGTTTCAACCTCTTCTTCAACATCAACTTGTTCTTGTCTATTTGAACTTCTACGACGAGTTACTTCTGGTATGTTAAATATAGTACGGGCAAAGGAATCAAGGTCTTTTCCTATTTCTGATAAAGATTTTCCTTCTGTTGTACCATCATCTACAATTTTTGCGGCTTGAGCTACTTGCGCTTCTGTTACAATTCCTTCTCCAAATTGTTCGGCAAATTGATTTACTAATTGTTGTTTAGCCTCAATAACATTTATTTCACCTTTTGAAAGTGCTAAATCAATAGGTGCAGTAGAGAATTCAAACAAACCTTCGGCAACTAATTCACCAAGTTCAACTTCTTCACCAACTGCTTCAGCACCTGCTATGGCACCTTGTACACCACCTGTAGCTTGTATGGCACCTTGCCCAATAACATCTCCAATTACACTTTTAACTGGCGCTTGTCTAGCTACACTAGGAGCTACAAGTCCTATACGTACAGGTAACAACGCCCCAGCAATTGCATTTGGCCCCATCTCAGCAGTAGTTTTTTCAAACGCATAGTTCTTAGCTTGTTCTTGATCACCATTAAACTTTTGTAATCCAGCCTCATAGTTAGATCCTAGAGATTGAAACAAATTCATAGTGCTGTTAAAAGTAGCACCAAAAGCAGATAAGCTTAAAAGGTTAGAAATTTTTGGTATTTTTCGTGCGGCACCTATAGCTTTTAATAACGCCCCAGTACCCATTTTTGCTAATTTTGCAGGGCCAATTGCGGTTAGCATCGCGGGTGCTTGCATAGCTAAAAAATTAATGCCTGCCATTGGGTTATTCCACAAATACTCAAGCATTGCGATAGAGCCTTTGGTAGCCCTACCTAGTTTTGATTTACCTTTTTCTCCTTCTTCCGTAGAATAATCTATCATCTCTTGGATTCGACGATCACCACCAAATGCTTCATACTCTTCTAAGGCTTTAGCCGTTGATCCTGGGGGCATAAACCCAGCGGCTTCTAACGCTGTAGATGCAGTTCCACCAATACTTCTCCCAGCGTCTTCGAGTGTATACTTAAGTCGTTTTACCTCTTGCATACCGGAGATTTCTTCTCCACGCTCGTATGTCTCGTCTATATCTTTTCTGTCAATTTCTCTCTGTAATTGCCTTTCTATTCTATTTTCTTTTTCTTTAAATGGATTTACATTTAAAAAATCGGCTCCTTTAAGGACAAGTTCTGGAAGCGAGAATCTACCCCCCGGCGCTGTAGGCAAAGCATTAACTTGCTCTGATATATAGTCAAAGCCCTTATCAAAAAAACCTCTAGGTTCTTCTACGGATTCTTCTACGGGTTCTTCTACGGGTTCTTGTATGGTAGGTTTTGAACTTATATAAGACCCAGAAAACTCAGAAAATAAATCTGTTTTCTCTTCGTCTTCTTCACGTTTTATATTTTCTGGAGTTGTGTAAGAGCCAGAAAAATCACTAAATAAATTTGTATTCTCAGCCATTATTTCCCTTACACTAATTAGTTTAATAGCTCGTTTATTTACTTCGCCACGCTTTAAGCGCTGGAATTACGTCAGCTTCAGGGATACCAAACTGTTCTGCAAATTCTTTTATTGCCCTAGGATCATTTTCATTTTCGCTTAATACTCCCCATGCGTCGTTGCTAACACCCCTAAACTCAGGAGAGTCATCAACACTTTTTATCCCGTAAACTACTTCGTTATATTGCTTTTCTAAATTTCTAAGTGAGTCGTAAGATTTCTGACCCATTCTGCCTATTAGTATTTCTTCTATATATTTTTCCATTTCTCCAGCAGTTCCAAATTCCTTAATTCGGTCAATTTCGTCGTTTTGCGCCTTTGTAAACCCAGATCGACCGCCAGCATCTATTTCTAATACAATAGCGTTGCGCACTACTTGTTCGTCGGCTAAAGCGTCTCGATACTGTTTTCCTAATTCATATTTATCAACCTCGTCAGTAGAAGCGCCTTTTGCTATTCGCGCGGCTTCTCTTATCACTTGAGTTTCATCCATGTCAGGATTTTCTTCTTTAACTAAAGCTTCAATTCTTTCTCTGTTTTTTTCAGATTCAGATTTTTCCCCTTCAGGTTTATAAATCCTTGCAATGTCTTTGTCTACGCCTTTTAATTCTCTACGTAAGCTAAACTCTTCTTGTTTCAATTCTTTTTCTGCTGCGGCTTTTTCTTTCCCACTTAATCTACTTACAGCTTCTTTAAGTAGCTCAATTCTTTCTGCTCGAGCACTAAGTGCAGTAGCTTTTCTTTCTTTTCTTGCGTCTTCAACAGTAGTCCTACTTCGAGAAATAGCGTCTTTAAATGTTGGCGCAGTGCCTGCACCCGCTTCAC
>JAAHTH010002215.1_pt1 | contig 15381 bp, 24 predicted proteins | sample 6116091 | NCBI WGS metagenome assembly JAAHTH01 (sample SAMN13939990, study PRJNA603662) | sponge metagenome | isolation source: marine sponge | host: Mycale hentscheli | place: New Zealand | collected 2006
CTCCTCCAGCCACACCACACTTTCGCGGTTTTTGCGCATTTTTTGTACAAATTTGGAGCAGACTGAAGCATGGCAAGGGGCAAAATGAGTGACACTAAAGTGACATTTTCACGTTTAGATGGGGAAATGACACTCAAATGACACGGGCACAAAAAAACCTCTGAAGCCTTGGTATGACTGGCTTTCAGAGGTTTTGTATGGCACGCCCGGCAGGATTCGAACCTGCGACCGATGGCTTAGAAGGCCAAACTGTCCGGCGATTTAATGCGGCGCAGTATAAGGGTTTCGTTAATTGTGTCAACAGTCGATGACACTAAAATGACACTTTCCGCCTTCATACAGGCTCTTGTTGCATCAGACGGGCAATCCCGTCAACTGCATGTTTTTGTACGATTTTTCGCCGGTTTAAATAGAGCATTGTCGTTTTTATACTGTCATGATCAGCCAAGTGTTGTACAGAATAAGGATCTTCCCCACTGAGTAAAAGCTCAGTAATCATGGTGGCCCTCATCCCCCAGTGAAACGGTTTTATTGATGGCAGACCCAGCGCCTGAAATATCTCTGTTCCAAAGGAAGAGATTTCACTCCTGTCATAGTACCAGGGTTCGCCATTGCCTTTATCAAGATAGTAACGCTCGCCTGGCTTACGATTCTCAAGATCTTTTTTCAGGAACTGGTACAGCTCATCATTCATCGGTTTATCGGGCCACTTTCGGCACTTGTTTTTCCATTTCAGATCCTTGTTATCCCGGATATAAATCATCCGGCTTTTAAGGTCGATGTTTTGGAGTTGCAAAGACCAGATGGCTCCCAGTCTGGCCACAATCTGTGTGGCCATCATAAATGCCCGAAGCATGTTCTTCATATCACGCTGCTTCAGGCTGTCCCCCTCCATTTCTGCCAGAGAGTGTTGGGTTATGAGGTAACGCTTTATCTTGTGCAGATCCTTTATATCCAGCGTTTTCATATCCTTTTTTACCAGTGGAGGCATTTTCATACGCTCCATATGCCCGATAATCTGCTTATCCTTGCAAAAAAGGAGAAAGTTTCGGAGCTGCCTAGCGTGACGGTGAACAGAAGCCTCTGATAAATCCCTCCCCCTGTATTGCGCCTCCGTATTCAGATACTTCAAATATTTGTTGTACTGGCTTTCCTCATACTCCTCCATAGGGTGATTCCCACAAGCTTTTATATACAGCTCAACACTGCGGCTATAGGTTTTTAGTGTATTGTCTGCGCATGTGGCTCCGGCAGAGTCCAGCCAGAGCTTCTTAGCTTGTGTAACAGTCCATAGTTTACGCTGCTGCTTTTTCTTCTTTTCCTGTTCCTTTTTGTGTTGCTCATCACCAATCTCCCTGGCCTTTCTGGAATACAGTTCCGTCAACCGGATTGTTCTGGTCATTTCATCCAGATGCGCCAGCTCATCAATTTTACACATAACCCGACGGATACCCTTTCTACCGGGTTGCCAACCGCCGGGAGGGGGGAATATGCCCACATAATTCCCCTTCAGCTTTTCATAGAGCTTCCGTGACATACAGCCTCCCTGCCTTTTACTGCCTTACACCAGCCCAGACCACCTTGCCAATGATGTTAAGCTCCTTCGGATCAACCTGACTGGCTCCATAATTATCACTGCTCACACTGACCAGACCACCCGGCACCCAGCTCAAGCGCCGGACTGTAATACCCCCGCCAAAATCTGATAAATAGATGCCGTCTCCAGTAGGGTTCTTTATATCCACCAGAAGCCAGTCACCCTGCCGGTAACAGTTCATTGTATCGCCGCTGTAGACGTATCCCCTGACATGCTCCGTCGCTACCCCTAAACGCTCCAGAACACATTTATCAAGGTAAAAACTTTTGTGGTTTTCTAAACCCGCAACAGGCACCGCCACGTTTTCATCGCTGGAAACACCTGTCAGTAGATAATCAATGGAAACATCACCGGCTTTTGCAATTTTGATCAATTGCAAAGAGCCTGGATTTTTTATCATTCCATTCATGATGCGAGACAAATAAGACTGATCAACCCCGCTTTTTTCCTGCAATGTTCTTGTGCTTCCCAGCTTGTCACGTACCTCTGTGACACGATCAGCCAGACCTTTCTGCATAATTCCATGCATACCTGCATTGACCCCAAGTCAGACCCATACTATTATGCAGCTGTGCATATTTGCATACATCTATGCACAACTATGAACGAGAGAGAATATTTTAGCTTATTTCTGCAAATCTATATAACAAAGGTGCATAAATATGGACGGACATGCAATAGATAGCTTTATGAAACAGCTGACCGAGGTCATAAAGCATCAGTTTGAAATGCCTGCCGCTGATGCTGTAAGAACCGTTGATATTAAGCGGGATGAAATGCTCACTATGGATGAAGTGTGTGACAGGCTCAGAATTCACCGGAATACGCTGACAGGATGGCTGAAGGCCAAAAAGTTTCCCTCCCCCATTGTGATCTGTGGCCAGAAACGCTGGCCATCATCTGTCATCAACAACTGCATCTATGAAGAGAACCCACACCTTCACGAGCGCGACCACCTGATCGCAGAAGCCCGCCGCATATCGGCCTGATCCCCTCCTCCAACACTCAAGAACTGGCAAGAACTTATGAGCCTTCACGATGATGTGATAGGTGCTCTTGAAAACGATCATGAACTTGATTTCAAAAGCATCAATCCTGGCAACACCTACATTCAGGACGGGTTATGTCCCCAATGCGGCAAACGCAAGCTATGGACTTACCGTGATTCTCCATGGGTGCTTTTATGTGGCGCACTCAACCAGTGCGGTACGCAGATTTCTGTACGGGATCGGTACAAAGATCTGTTTGAGAACTTCACAGAACGCTACCCGGCAACCATAGAAGACCCCAACGCCAGCGCCCGTGCCTACCTGGAATACAACCGTGGATTCAATCCCGGCTTGATTGCAGGGTGGTACTCACAAGAGCAGATGATTCTGGCAGATGGCTCCAGAGCACAATCTATACGTTTTCCCATATCCGATGAATGTTACTGGGCACGGCTCATTAACACGGATGACATTAAGCGCAACGATGACCACAAGGCCAAAATTGTTGGCTCTTATAAAGGAGAGTGCTGGCAACCACCCGGACAGGAAATTAACGACGGTGACTGGGTATGGATCACCGAAGCCATTTTTAAATCTATCGCTCTGCTATCTGTCAAGTACAAAGACAAACCTCTAAAAACCATCAGCGGACTGAGCGCCAATAATCTACCCATTGAATTTATAAAGCGCCATGCCGGTAAAAAAATTGTCTGGGTTATTGCTCTGGATAACGACCCTGCCGGAAGGAGCGTAGCCCCCGACTACAAACAGGAGATAAAAGCCCTGGGGGAATCTGTCATGGTGGCTTTCCCTAACGGAAAGGAGGACTGGGATGATGAATACCGCAAACGCAAAAAACAGAAAGACTCCAGCCAGTACAAAGAGTACCTGAACGACAGCTATTTTACCGACAGCCTGTGGCGCGGTTGCTACCACACCAGCAAAGAAGCCAAGGAAAAAGCGTTCTGGCTGTTCGTAAAAAAAGGCTACACCCACATGGTGATTGATTTTAACCAGCGCCTGTGGCGTTCTGCCCTGCGTGACAAAAAAGATGTAAAAGCCCTGCAAGAATTTAACGAGCAATACAGCACCAATAAGGAACGGCTCTATACAGACCCCAGCCATGATAAAACACGGGCAAAAGAGCAATTTGTCAGCGCCTTCAGTACCGTCTCTATCAGTAACTGCCTGCCACAGTTTCTGTATGCCGAGATAAACCCACAAACATCAGACAAACATTACTTTTTCAGGGTTACATTCCCCAACCGCCGCAACTACAAGGCTATGGCGTGTCTTTCTGCCAGTGACATTGACTGCCCCTCTGCTTTTAAAAAGTCCCTTCTGAATAAAGTTACCGGGGCACGGTTCAAAGGTTTTCAGGCAGATTTGGATACATTGCAGGAGTCCTGGTTTGATCAGGGTACAGGCCCGGATGAGATCCGCACCATACCTTTTATTGGCTATGACAAGCACACACAAGCCTATGCATTCCCGGAGTTTGGTTACTGTCAGGGAAAAATGGTGACAAAAAACAAAGATGGCTATCTGGCTTTCGGTCACCAGAGCATAAAAAGCAATCTGCAACTCACTGAAGATCACGTCTACCACAAGGGGAACACCGTGTTTAATGCATCCTGGTACGCTGATTTTTACCATGTTTTCCAGAATGAAGGTTTAGCCTGTCTTAGTTTCTGGACAGGTTCACTTTTTGCCGACCAGATAAGGAAATCACAAGAAGGCTATTTGATGCTGGAGCTTTCCGGCGAAAGGGAAACCGGCAAAACCACCCTGACCAAATTCCTGTGGCGGTTGCTGGGTGTAGACCGTTATGAAGGGGTAGACCCGCAAAAATTCAATGAAAAGGCACTGGCCAGAAAGTTTGCACAGGTATCCAACATTCCTGTTGTTATGACAGAGGGTGACCGCAACGAGACCAAAGGCCGTTCCATGTTTGGCTATGACTGGCTGAAAACAGCCTGGGAAGGAGGAATCATTAGGGGTGTTGGTTTAAAGAACCATGGCCTTGAAATTAATGAAGACCCTTTCAAAGGCACAGTGATGATTGTTCAGAACCTGACTGTCGATGGTTCTGATGCTCTGTTATCCCGCATAGTCCACCTTCACATGACGGCCAAAGGCTATAACCCGGATGCAGAGCGACGCATCCTCAAACTCCGGGAAATGGATATAGAAGAGCTGGCCTCTTTCCGGAACCGGATGCTTTCCAGCGAGAAAGAGCTTCTGTCCACCTACTTTGGAGAGTACGAAAAAGCCCATACAAAACTCATAGAGAGAGCAAACGACAATGAAGAGAAATTCACCCCAAGGGTGCTACAGAACCATGCTCAGGTGCTGGCATGGGCAAAAACCCTTCAAACCGTGTTCGGAAAAGATCTGATAACCAATCAGCAGCTTGATGAATTTACCGACTTTATGTGGGAGCGTGGAAAGGATCGCCAGCGCCGCCTGCAAACGGAACATCCCTTACTGCAACAGTTCTGGGATTATTACGATGTACTGAACTGGAAAACCGTATGGGAGCAAGGCCAGCAATACACCGTTGAAAACCTGAACCACCTTACCGGTACAGGCAAGATTGCCATCAACCTGACAGACTTTGATGAAGCCTGTGGAGATCACAAACTCCAGAGGCTGGATATGTCTGAACTGAAAAAGATGTTCCCCAACAGCACGACCCGCCGCTTTATTGAGAACAAGCCTATCCGCAGCAAGCTTTCCCACAAAAAAGGGCAGACCCGAAGTTGCTGGATATTTCAGGAGGCGATCAATGGGTAACTGTTCAATAAAGTGTTCAAAACGGTTCAGCGGTTGTTCAACAGATGTTAGCCCAGCCATAAAAACCGCAAAGCCAACAGTACCAAGGGCTACCGGCGATTATCAGCACGTTTGTTCAATCTGTTCAACGGTTTTAGACCCCACATTTATAAAGCGTGTGTTGTTTAGCTGTGATGGTTATAGGTGGGCACTGTTTTTGATTCTCGATTTGGGGTGCAGAATCGTTGAACATATTGAACAGAGTATGAGGAATCACTCTCTACCCCTTATACACCAAGGCTTCACGCTGTTTCACTTAACCCTAACATTCACTGAACAACCGCTGAACACTGTTCAACGCACCATTGAACAGCCCACTGAACAGAAGGCCAGAAGAAAACCCACTGTTTTCAAGGGTGTTCAACACCCTGTTCAACGCTGTGCAGCCCTGTTCAACAACCACCTGAACAGAAAAAAACCGCTCATACCAAGGGATTGCGCTCTATTTTTACGCCCTGTTTAACATGTTCAGTGAATTTTCACCCCAGATTGACAGCCACGAGGTAAACAACCATGACCCGGTTACCCGAAACACCAGAGCAGGATGAAGGCGAAAAGAAAAGGGATCAGCTTGCCCGGTATCTCTGCAAACTGAGTGAATCAAGACAGGTGACGTTTATGCGCAGTCTTCAGCAAGGCAGCCTCAAGCTGGATATTGAAAGGCGCGTAAAAAAACTGAAAAACCCGCGTTATTAATTCACACCAAAGGCACGATTATGACGGCCATAGAGATCAGCTTTGAATCCAGAGTGATGCGTATGCCCATCCTGACAGCGGTAGCTGTTATCAGAAACCTCAGAAACAGAGAGCAGTTGTTGCGGTTACATGCCCATGAACAGAGCCATAAGAACCGAAAGCAGGTTATGAAGGCTATCAATCAGCGGATTCAGTATTTGACTGAACGAGAAGATGAAGGATCAAAAAGTGAAGAAAATTGAACCCGGTTGTTTAGCTGTTATTTTAAGCCCACGGTTTGCTGGTCGTGTTGTAGAAATCATAAAACTTCTAAGAAAAGAAAGTGACCCAAGAAACAACTATTGGGCAGTGGATTTAGATGTTCCTTGCAGAAAAGGATCTAAAGGATGGAAATCAAAAGAACGTTACCTGATGCGTATCGATGGTTTCAAAAGTAAAAAAACAAGTCATAAGGCTACAGAAGCAATTTATAACCATGAATAAACCAAAACAGGAAAGCCACCACGGATTGCCCCTCCGTGATGGCCTGCACACCGAGAGGAAAATGATGAACCCAGTACGCACCAGCCATTTTAACAGCCCGGTAAAAGATATTCAGTTTTTTCTGGGCTGTGTTCTGGCACTCTCCAGCACCGGAGCACTGGTTATGACCCTTCAAAGCCTTATGAATGGCTGGATTGCAAAAGCTCTGGCGATTGCTGCCGGTATCGCCTTACAGGGTTGTTTGTACCTTTTTGCCAGCCATACACACCACCGAATCCGGTGGTTCTCCTCTGTGTTGCTGGTTTTTTCTGTGGTAGCGACAACATGGTTTATGGAGGCCACATGGCAACAACAGCAAGCCACTTTTATACAGCAGGGTAAAAAACAGGCCAGTCAGTCATGGCAGGTTGAACAGTTGCGCCAGCAGATCACCAACCTGAACCGGCAGATAGAGATTAACCTCAACAGCGCCAACGCTGATACCCAGAATAATTTCAGGCAACGGGGAATTAATACGCTGTCATCACAGGATGATCTCTATTCACGCCTGAATGAAGCAATGGAGCAGTTAAACGCTATTCAGAAAGCTGCATCAACACCACCACCGGTTTACTCTGCCATGGAAGTTAACACACCGGTCAGGCTGGCTCTGTTTGCCCTTATCGCCACCATTATTGACCTTTCCGCCATTCTTGCCTTCCGACACCAGACATCCGGTTACAGACGTGTATCAGAACGTGAAGATTTCATACAGCAACAAGGCACCAGAACCAACCCTGAATCTGTCACCCAAAACGAGCCGCACAACCCTATAGCCGCTCTTCTGGCCAGAATCCGCAACGGGGAATATGGCGAGTTCGTGCCCGTGAAGCAGATAGTGGAATCTGAACCTGTGAGGCACCCGGAATTAAAAACAGGCTTGAATCAGTTAATTGATGAAGGCGTTCTGGTGAAGTCTGGGAACCGGTATCGGCATATTGGATTCAATCGACAAGATGAGCTTTGTGTAAATTAGCGAGAGCAATATGAGTATCAAAATTGAAATTAAATGCGATTGTCTCTATTGCGAAAGTAGTGACGAACTATACGATAACATGGACAGCTATATTGAACGTGCCGGTTATCATTTTGACCCTAATGTTTTGGATACTCATTATTGCCATGAATGCTGGCCAAAGGTTCAGAAAGAAATACAGGAAAGGAACAAAAACTCCGAAATAAAGTGAAAAAAACGCTTGCTTATTAGGCGAGTTTCGCCTATTATACACCCATGCCAGCCACACCGGCGAGGCAGATAACCCCACCAAAGAGAGGTTAAAGTGAAAAGAGACAAACTTGAGTTAATAAGTCTGTATCTGGATATCATCTTAAAGACTTTGGAGATTACAGGCTTGGTAGCAGCAGCGGTAATCTGGTTAGTAAAGTTCAGCTAAGGAAGTGAGGGGGGGGGACTCCTCCCCCACTTAAAAAAGTGTTAAAACAGCAAAGGTGGCAGACATGAATACAGAAACTATGAAACAGAACGACAAAGACGGCAGCTTAAAAGACCTGCTTATCCTGGGAGCCTCGCTAATTTCAGTTGGCGTTGTCCTGGGGCTGGTTATCTCCTCACTCATCTAATCACCGCAAAAGGGGCATCATGCCCCTTTGCTCTATTACGGTCACTGTATGAAACCCGACGCAACACAGTACAACCCCACGCGGGAATACCTTTTAGATTTGATTAACAGGGCAGGACTCAGCCAGAGAAGCGCCGCAAAACAGATAGGTGTGTCTGAGCGATCTATGCGGGATTATTTGAATCCAGCCCATAAAAGCAAAGCCCCCTACCCTGTGCAGTTTGCTCTTGAGTGTCTTGCTGAGAGCCAAAAATCCTGATTTATAATGGGGCGACTACCGCCCCACGCCAACATAAAATCAGATAGTTTGACATTTATCAGTCATTTTTTTTCAATGACACAACATGCCATTAATGCTTCAAGCGTAAACCTGCGGTAGAATTTCACAAAGCCAAGGTAAAACATATAAGTTAAAAATGACAGAATAAACCCATTTAGAAAAGAACCATTAAAAGAAATAGAAAGGGAAAATTCAGGTTCTAATCCATAAGATAAATTTATAACAGAAAACAATCTAAACCAGCAAACAATCAAAAATGCACAACAGATATTCCTAGAAAAACCATACAGAGCAACATAGTTTTGCAACTTTGGTGAATGCCGCTCAGAGTGTTCAAACGCATAATGTGATAGCAATCTAAACAAGTCTCCAGAAATCCCTTTATCTTTTCCAAAACAATCAGGATCAAAACAAATGGACATTTTATTGATAAGAACATGTTCGCAACAATTAATTATCACTTGACTCAGAGCAGAAGGTAGTTTTCTTGCCTTATTCAACTGTTTAACCACATAAAAATCATTAACAAGCAAAATTCTAAATATTGATATTGGCCAAACAAATAAAGCAAGAAAAAATCGGCCAATATTCCCATAGTTACTTTCGCTAGAAAAATATTTACGCCTATATCCAAATAAATATACAGACGGATAACCACCATTAGAATAATTAGAAAATATCTCTATTGTAAATGATGAAACTATAGATATTACATGGCCTATCAAATAAGAAAAAAGCAAGAATGCGAATGCATATAGCAATTCTTTTTTTGCAAATTCTTCTGCAATTTTAGGAAACATTTCTCCTAAAGTTATTACCTCATAAAAGTCAAATACAAGTATCAAAAAAGAACCGGGAATCATATATCCCAAAAAATCATAAATAGAAAAAGGGTTTTGCTGCATGGTCATTCAATTTTAAGGTTAAAAAAAGTGCATCCGCACTCCCACAATTGCATATTCTACATGAAACAAGTTCACATTTCACGCACAAAAACTGCATTAATTTCATTTTAACTATTGAAAAGTGAAATTATTTCACTATAATAAGCCTCATCTGGTCAGCAATGACCCCGTTCCTTAACAATGTGTTTACTTCTTCGGAGGCTTTAATGATCCATATTTCACGGGTCAGTAAGCTGGATGGAGTTCCTTCCTGGTCTACTCCAGCCGGAACCACCTGTCCCGGTTCTTACAACTCTGATGGCTCACTGGTAGATGCCTGTACAGGCTGCTACGCAAAGGGAGGGCATTACCGCTACCCCAAAGTGAGACACGCCAGAGAGGAGAACAGGAGAGACTGGAAACGGCAAGACTGGGTGGCTGACATGGTGGCCGAACTGGACTTCTACCGGTATTTCCGATGGTTCGATTCCGGTGATATTTATCACCCTGATCTGGCCAGAAAGATACTGGAGGTTGTTAAGCTCACCCCATGGATAAAGCACTGGATACCCACCCGCCAGCATAAAGTTCCCAGGATTCGCCCGATCCTTGAACAGATCGCAGCAGAGCCTAACGCTACTGTTCGCTATTCAAGTGATTCAGTTACCGGTGAATATGAAGAGATCCACGGATCAACGATTATTCCCACAACTGAAACGAGCGATGAAAACCTGACCGTTTGCATGGCTTACGCCAACAAAGACGGCAAGTGTAACCGATGCAGAAAGTGCTGGGACAAAAGCATAAGGATTATTGCTTATGTCGCACACGGACGCTGCATGAAGGCACTGCTCAGGCGAAAGGGAATAGAGCTAAACGACTGAAAACAGGGGCAGGGAAGCCCCTTTTTCAACATGAAGTAAATGCAGAAAAAAGGATACAAATTCATATTTTAATTATTGAAAAGTGAAACTATTTCATTATAATAAGCAACCGTGGAAGTGCGCGCGCTTTTTATTAAAAAAAGGAGAACTGCGATGTTTGCAGACTGGAACCCCGTGCTACTTGCACCCTATGCCGGGGAAGCCTGGTACAAGCTCTGTGCTGATGGTCTGGCTATACGACAGGTCAACCTCTGCGGTGAAGTGATGGATGCCATAGCCAGCCATCAGTATGTTGATACACTGCTTGGGGTGGATATCCGCACAGCAGACGATGACACATTACAAAGAACCGTTTGCGGTGTGCTGATGGATGAAACCATTCCCTTTCAGACTGTTGGTGCGATTGATGAGGTCAAGCAATGACAGGGCAGGAATTCAAGGATCTGCGAAAATCCCTGAAACTTTCACAGGAAAAGCTGGGTGAAATTTTTGCGGTGGATAAACGCACCATCATCAATCAGGAACAGTCTGAATCTGTGCCGCCACTCTATGCCCTTGCCCTGACGCATCTTGTTATGAAAGAAAGGCAGGAGTCGTTTAAAAAGGCGACTGATGAGCTTTTGGCTCTGTTTTAATATCAAACAAAAAACGGCAGGTGTTTTGAGTACCTGCCGTTTTTGTTGAATCAGCTTTTCCCTTCATAAAGAAGCTCAACCAAAAAAGCTATTCTGTCCCGCGCTTTTTGTAAGCGATCCCTGTTTTTATCCGTCAGGTAAAACTGCATATCAAGGGATAGAAAATACAATTCACTGAAGCCCTTTCTCAGCTCCCGTATTCTTGCATTGTCAGGGTTTGTATTGCGGTCTGCAATCAGCTCAAAGAGGCCATCAACTTTGTTTCTGTCATCACTGTAAGGCTGCAGCCACTCACTGGCTTTGTAGGCATTAAATGCACGATGGTCATCCGGCATAAACCGCTCAAACTCAGTCACCAGAGTGTTTAAGTGTTTTTTAAGTGCTGTTTCCCAGTTAGCTTCAACCTGCTGCCGTTGCTCTGGCGTCAAGGTGTAGCGGGTTACTTCTGTTTCTGTGGGTGCGGTTGTGCTTGCAGTGACCTCTTCAGGACTAACAGAGATAAAGACAATAACAAGCAAAAACCGCACAAGGTTTTCTAAAAGGTTCACGACTTTCCTGCTTTCTCATAAAAATAGCGGAGCGCCATTTTAAAGAGATTGGAAGAATATTTCTCAGTCGTCAGATACTCAATCTTACGGTCAATCTGCCCTATACCACGCAAAATCATATCGAGTTTTGCATAGTCAGAAATCTTTTCTGGAACCTCTTCCAGAGAAGTGTAAGTAATCAGTGTGTCTGTGTCTGTGTCTGTGTCTGTGTCTGTGTCTGTGTCTGTGTCTGTGTCTGTGCCCGTCTCAATCGCTACGCTATGAGCCAGCCTGCGGACAATTTCCGTATTCAGGGAGCGCCCATTTTTTCGTGCGACATTGTGAAGGTACTGGCGTATATCCTCCGGTAAACGAATAGAAAATTGGCTTGGCTCACCCATAGGTATCCTGATTTGCATTTTCATAGCGAATTACCTTGGATGCTATGTGAACCGCTGCAAACCATCACGAACTGATATAGACCACATATAATTCATTATGGTCTATATTTTTCTATAATCTGAAAATCAGGAACTATCATGATTTCAGAAAATAGTGTTGTCTTTGCAGTATCCAACCTTTCCGACCAGCCCCAATTCACTATTGTGAAACGGGAAGAACATGGCGGAACACTCACTTTCACTTACCATTTCCCTCTCCCCATTTCATGGCACGGAGACAGTTATACATGGGACAAAAATCACGTTGTGACTGAACAAGAACAGGGTGAAAACGAAGAACAGGTACTGGACAACATACGCCATCGTATCCAGATCATACTGGAGTGGGAACACAGGAGGGCAACGGAAAATCTGAACAACCTGATAGAACTGTAATCAACTAATCCGCTGAAAGCAGAGAGCGGAGCTGTCGCCGCTCATCCGGCGACAGTCGGCGTACAAGCTCAGTCACCAGATTGTCCATATACTGCCGGGGAGGCCGCGTATCGTGTTTATGACACAGGGTCATCACAAAGGAGGCATCACAATCTTCATTGCTACAGGCACAGTACAGCTCGCAGACAGTATCACTGATCCGGTTACTTTTGGTGATATTGGATTTCTTCCGGCAGTGGGGGCAAATCACTCTCATTGCATGGCAACAGTTGGTAATGGTCATACCGGAGTATAACCACCATGAACAACGTAAACACAGTTTCTGTCCCTTCAACCAATCTCCTGCACCTAATAAAAACCATTATTTTCACGGTACGCTCAACAGAACCTGATGCAACGGCCAGCAAAATATTTGATGTTGCCGTTATCGCCCTGGCCGCAATGGGCGCAGATATCGCAAGGCAACAGCCCAACCCCAGCGAACAGGCCAGAATATTTGGCGAGGCTCTGTCTGAAAATATTGAAATGATGCTGGCAAAGGGAGGTCATTAAAATGCTTCAGCGGAGAGCGGAGAGCGGAGAGCGGAGAGCGGAGAGCGGAGAGCCAATAATAAGTCTCCCAAGAATCAGCATCAATCATCGTTTGAACCTTGTTCGCGTATGGGAAGGAGGAAAGAATGCCACCCAAACCTATTTTTCAGCCAAACAATATGGAAGCCTGGAAAACGCTTTTGAAATGGCTATCCAGTATGAGCATCAGTTGCCAGAACAACAGCGAATAGGCCATATCAAACCCCTCACAAAACCAACAGTCAGAAACACATCTGGCATTGTTGGCGTTTGTCCTTTCTGCAACAAATCAGGCTACCAGGCAGGATGGCGTTCACACTGGACACAGGAGGTTGATGGCAAGCGCCATCCCAAAACAAAAGATTTTTCATTCTTCACCTTTGGCAATCGTGCATTTCATCTTGCCTGTGAGTACAGGAAGGCGATGGTAGATGTGCATATGAAAGTTGGATGAGCCTTACTCCACTTTATTTTCATCCGAAGCTATCGACTTAAATTTAATCACCTTTGCGGGTACTCCTCCCGCAATGGCATAAGGGGGGATGTCTTTTGTTACAACAGCATTGGCACCAATAACAGCGTTATCGCCAATAGTAACACCTGGCACGATATGAACATTACCACCAATCCAAACGCCATTACCGATAGTTACATCAGCGGTAAAATAATCTACAGCTGATTGTAATGGGCCTGGCTTCAGTTGATTCATATCCTGATCAGCAATATGTGATTTAGTATATATATGCACGTTATATGCAATTCGACAATTATCGCCTATTTTAAGTGTCCTCCCTTCAATAGCGCTTATAAATGATCGCTCTCCAATATATGTGTTATGTCCTATATCGATAGTACCATCACCACCTATACGGATTCCCTCTCCATGAAAAACAAAAGAATCCGGAAGATTGTAAAGCTTTCTCATTTCATTATATTTAGCTTTCTGAGCCTTCTTTTTCCCCCTTTTATAAATTCGTATAAGAAGTTTATTACTCAGTTCTTTAAACACATCAAATCACCGATACCAAGACAACTTTCATACAAAGGTAGAATGACGGTGAAATAATTTCATAGGTATTACCCGATACCAGATACCCCAACAGAAGAAACCAAAAACGGCATATCAAAATCAAAAACAAAAGCCTCAAAACCAAGCTGGCTGTTCAGCTCCAGAAAGGGTTGCACCATGCTTTTTGCATCCGTTTCCACATAAACCCGCACGATCTTTTCTATATCACCAAAGCTCTGGTTCCCCTCTGGCCGTATACCTGCCAGTGCTGGCTGCATCCCGTGCCCTACAATCACATCATCTGCCGAAATACTCTTGATTCGCTGGAATTCATCTTTCTGGCTGATATCCCCTACAGGAATCACCTGCACTGCCTTTTCCTTACCACCGGGGATATTGATAAACAGGCTGCGGAAATTGCCCGCCCCCTTCCCTTCCCGGATTTTGTCCTTCAGCATTTTCTCTGTTTTCGGGTCAAGATTCGGGTCTGTTGTGTAGAGGATGTAACCAATATGGCAACCATTGCGGTAATATTTGCGCCGGAACAGCGTGGCATCCTCATTCAGTAGTAACGCCTGCATGGAGCAGAGCCAGTCAGGGATGCCATACAGCTGCTGTATGGTGTCGTATTCCATGGTCTGCAACACTTCACCCGGTTCAAAGTCCAGCGGGGAAAGCGCATCAGGAGCCAGCCAGCAGAACTGAGTATCACCACTGGCTGTATCCGGCTTGCGCCGCATGTTCAGCGTGGGGAGGTGTTGCAACTTTGCAACACCGCCAAAACTGTTTGGAACCTTCTGGAAATAGCTGCAACCAAAACACTGGTGGTCATAGCAGGCTGCCCGAAAATCCCGCATTCCCACAACATCATTGGGCTGAAAAAAACGGCTCAGAATATTACGCTTAAAGGCAAGGCAACGCCCATGTTGCGCGTTGGCATGGCGCATCCTGCTTAAACTGATCAAAGAAACCGGTGGTTCGTAATAACCCGCCCAGGGTGTGAGAAACACCCCCAGATAATCGAGCATATTATTCAGTACCGGTTCCGGGTCACCTATCCGGAATTCCTGCACAGCCACAGAACCACGCTGCTTATTACGCCGCCTGCTCATCGAAATCACCAAAGGTATAGCTGGACGGCCTCAAATTGCGGTAATTCAGCCCCTCATTGATCAGCCCATGCATAATGGCCCAGGCACTGTCAGCGTGGCCGGTTCGTTCAGAACGATCCGCAACGTAGGTAATCCGCCCATGTGTGGTGGTTGTACGGTGGATCTGCATAAATCCTGCCGCAATATCGCTCCAGGAACTGTCCCAGAGTATCCGCCCCTGTCCGATCACCTCCTGGGCCTTCAGCACCAGACGGGTCTTGGATTCGATGGTGTAATGAATGGGTGTGGCCTGCAGGTAGAACTGCTGCACCTGTTCAACCACGCCAGAACCGGGGCCGGTCAGATCAATACCGCTATATACCACACTGTATTTTTCTGTAAGGCATTTTCTCTTTTCCGTCTGCAAGCCCCACATCTAACTCAGC
>JAAHTH010002219.1_pt1 | contig 15368 bp, 7 predicted proteins | sample 6116091 | NCBI WGS metagenome assembly JAAHTH01 (sample SAMN13939990, study PRJNA603662) | sponge metagenome | isolation source: marine sponge | host: Mycale hentscheli | place: New Zealand | collected 2006
TTTTCACACCATGAGGTGTTTCAACTTTAAGGGTTCTGTTTACTTGTCTTGTATTATCAACTCTTTCAATAAGTCCGTCTCTCATACTAACGGTATAACAGTCTCCTGTGTCTAAGTCACAAACCTCTTTGTAACCATTTCCGGCATCTCTTTCAGTAATTCTTGTGTCTTTTGACAAATACTGGTCTAATAATGATTTTACGTTCATAATATTACTTTTCTATATAAATATATCAAAATAGTTAATTTTCTTATATTGTACCCTCATACCAATTAATTCCTTTTTCAAATAAAGGAACCACCTGATTGTATCTTGACTGAATTTGTCTTTCATCATCGTTTGATGGATTACTAATAATACGGTCAAATTCGGCATCACTACCAATTTGTGAGTAGTAATATTTAATATAAATTTTAGCGTAAAGTTCTTGGTTTGATAAATCCGTTGAATTATTAATCTGTGTCATATCGTTATAAACTGATGACGTTGTGAGTATTGTTTTAACTACTTCCATACCTGTTCTCCAATCTACGAAGGATGCTAAAGGTCTGTTGACATTACCCACATTAACACAAACCTGACCTTCAATGTCATTATTTGTTAGACCTCTTAATATTTTATCTGTCGTTAGGTTACCAACATTACCATTATTGAATGTTATCTGACCATTGGTAATGGTATTTTCAACCCACGGAATTAAACCTATTAACCTTTCCACATCACCATCACTTAATGATAATGATTCCGAATATGACTTAATTTCTGAATAAGCAAGTGTTTCTGACCTTAGGGAAACATAAGGTAAACTTTCATATTGTTGTAACGGTGTGCAGAATGTTTGACTAACTTCCGTTTGTTGACCACTAATACCATTACTTGTCTGACCTGTATTAGTATTAACTTCACTTTCATTTTGACTACTTTCAGTGGCTTGTTGTTCCCTTCTATAGGTATCATTCAATTGTTTTAAGATATCTAAGTTGACACTCATTACCAAGTCTTTTACATCAGGGAATGAATATTTTGACATCCTGACACCACTAAAGGTTGTTGTGAAATTACCAGGTGTAATCGAATGATTAACATCTAAAATCCAATATGGACCACTAAACATCGGAACGTATCTTAAATTAAAATACATTGTTGGTTGTATCATCACATTACCCATCGATAATACTTGACAGTTGTAACTCCTATTTTTGTAAATATTATACAATGAAGTTGACTGTTGGAACGTTTTTGAACCTTTAGCTTGGTTAGCCATATCAGTAGTGATTAAGAAAGATTCTGAAGTATCTTTGAATTGTGATTGGTCCAAACTAACTGATTGGAATATACCTTGGTTTCTCACACCAAAATCTACGTTGAAAGCAACAACCTTATTTGAAAAGGCATAATCATCTTTGTCCGTTTGTTCTTCCTTAAGTGCCGGGTCTTTGAAGAAATCAATACCATCATTACCATAACGGTAATCTATATTACTCTCCATATTTAAATGTTCAGAAACTCTATCAGTATATAGACACACAAACTTCGGTCTATTATCCAAATAGTCCACCTCCGCAAATGTTCCAAATACACTCGACGCAGAATCTTCAATACCCTCTCTTGGAGTTGCACCTGGTGATGGTTCGCTTACACCATAAAAATTAGTGTAACTTGGCAATGCCATGAACAACATATTATTATCCTTGATTATATGACCAATCAGAGTGTAAACTGAGTTTTTACCATTCCTTGCACTTAAGAATTTTTTCAACCCATCAACACTGATAATCAATTTATCACCGATATTCCTATTTGCTCTATCTAAGAATAAGAAGTCTTCAAAGATTGTTCTTTCTTGGAAGTCTCCACCTGCTATCCATTTATCATTTAATGTTTTAAAGAATTCATAAAGTTCAAGTTTAACTACGTCACCCTTCATTGAAGATTCTATTTTATCTTCATCTTGTATTATGTTTGGTAACTCTTTATTTAACTTTCTAAATAAAACATTTTGAATGTCCTGTTGTGACGTATTCAGTAGTGATAGATAATCATTAAAATTATTCATGAACTGAGAGGAGGTCATCGATGGGTTCTCAAATTTTTGTGACGCATACATCTTAATAATATGACTAAGTTGTCTTACGTTACCTTCATTAAATTCAATATCCATATCAACAAAGAAATCCGTTATGACAGACCCATCACTTGAGTAGTCATATCCCGTCTCCAAATATCTACCGACCGATAGTTGTAATGCCACCCACGCTTCAATATTATTTGCTTGACTCGCAGCTAAAGAGATTGTTCCACCTGAAGTAGGTAAAGTATTAGGAATATAATTACCAAATTCTATTTTTTGATTTGGTTGATATGTGGTGTCATCACTAAATGAATTCCACACTCTTCTATCATAATAAGATGGGTTACCTTGTTTGTAGATTACTTTAGAATCAAATAACTTTTGAACACCCTTTTTAAAACTTTCCTTTTGCGAAACAGCAATTGATTTACCATCCAATTCACCATTACCAACCAAAGTAGGTCGGTCAACAAAGAATAATGTTTTTAATATATCTAATAAGAAAGGATATTCACTCTCCACACGGTCTCTGTTAGGGTCCTTACAAAAAGTTAAGAATTCACTTTCAAACATATCTAAGACTTCTTCACTGAAGACTGCAAATATTTCTTCAATTGAAGAATATTCAAATGTAGATAATAAATCGAAACTATGTTGTTCCTCTTTATTAGTATCTATAGCTTTTACATATTCATAATAATCAGGTCTACCTATTGCCGACGAATCAAAGTAACCATAATGAGACACACCCCATAATGTTTTTACCGAACCATCATATAAACTTTGTCTTAAGGGTGTTTTGACATTATTGTTAGCATCCGTTACTTCAAACCTATATTGATTAAAGTCTCCACCACCAGCAGACGGATAACAAATTACCTTATCTACCGACTCTGTTTCATTCAATAATGGTGAATCATAGAAAGTATAGTTATTAACAACACTAACACTCTTTGATGGGTCACCTACAATCGTACCAGGTATAAAATTAAAATTAGAAAGACTATTCGTATAAACTTTCAACCCATTACCACCCAGCGCAGTGTTACCCTGACTATAATTTTTAAAATCAGACTGTGTATATCCTGTAATTATTTCTTGATATGAAAATAGGTAATTGATATCATTAACCAACTTCGGATAAAACCCAACATTTACCCTTTGAATTACATTACCAAAGGCATTTGTATTAGTATTGTCTAAGGATACATTGGTAAACCCAGTTCCTGCAGGTATCTTGTATGACGTTGTTTTCTGTGAAGTTATAGGGTCAAATAAATTATTCTCATCTATAGATTCCCAAACCCCATCTAAAATATCTGTTTGGGTCTGAACATATTTCTTATATCTATGCCATATAGAACCATATTTAACCACCCAAGCATAAGGTAATTTATGTAAGGCGGCAAACTTATTATAAACGGCGAAGTTGTAATCACTAAAAGGTTCATCTTTCTTACCACTATTCATCTTCTCCCTTAATGTTTGTAGTGGAAGTGAGTTGATAAACATATAACCTAAAGAAACATATGGATTTTCAATATCATTTTTTCTCTTTGTTACAGAGTCATCAATAGCATTAATAAAGAATGGTGTGTTTAATAACGATGTTGTTTGTACTGGATTATCAACATAACCTGAGTAATTACCAGTGTAATCAACAACACCTTCAGAAACAAAAAATTCATTTTTATCAACCTTATCCAAATATCTTTGTTTAATAGTTTCTTTGGAAGGTAATTGTATAGGTGCAGAATCGTAATAATACCACTTCGTCAACATCATTGGAGTATAAGAAAAATCTTTACTCTCTACAGTTGCCGGGTCAAATGACGCTAATGCCTTTTTATAGTCAATAAAGAAATATGTCTTAGTAGTTTCATTGGCTTTATTTGCCGACGCAATATTAGCACCTTTTTGAATATTAGCCCTTAACCAACTTAAATTGGTCAGTGGATAAACATCGGTAAAGGTTAATGGATTATTAGTGGTACTTTTTAAATACTCTTTGAGGTTTTCCTGAATTTCATCTGCAATGGACACTTTAGGTGAATCCTCGTAATATGTTTTTAACGAATAAATCTTTTGAAAATTATTTTCATATTCTTGAATATATGGAGTAACAAAAACATCGGTCACAAACCTACCCCAACTAGCACCTTGTCCCTCATTCGATATACTTCTTAATACAGATTCAAAGTTAGATGCATTCAACCCATAATTTTTTAATTTCTTACTTAAGAATGGGTCACCCTTAATGGCTTCTATAATTGTAGTGGCTTCGAACCCACCAACAACTTGAGCCATATTCAAACTACTCTTTGGTTGTCTGAATAATTTTGTATAGTTTGAGGATAAATAAGTTCTTTCCCATATCTCATATAGGAAATTAACTTCAGATAAATTAGTGTATGGAACAATGTTGTATGGGTATTCAACTGCGTTTACAGAAATTGCAGATATAGTTTCTCTACTATTTCTATAGTTTAAAGTTTTTTGTTCTTCACGTCTTTGAAGGTCTCCTCTAATGAATTGTTCAACAAATTCAACCTCAGGCCATTTATCATATAGATATGCTCTTGTCCTACCCTCACAACTTGGGTCACCTATGTATTTGACAACGTCTCTGACATTCTTACCGTCAACTTCTCTTTCAAAATATTGAGGCCATGGATATATAAAGTTTTCTTCACCTGTTGAACCTATGACAGAGTCTTTTGAGTCCACACCATTTGAGGTTTCGGGTGAAATAATTACACTCTTTCTAATCGGGTCATCTTTTAGATTCCACGCTTCTCTATGGACTTCATCCATTAATCTATAGAATGCATCAACATTAGCAATTAATATTGCCATCACATTTTTAATAGTAGGTCTAAAACCTAAACCACCATCAGGACTTTCAATTTTCTGAGCTAAAGCCGCAGATAATTCTTTCTGTATAATTTCAGAAGTATCAGTAAATTGTTTTTCAATTAAATTTAACTTATTGAAAAAACTACCTGTCTTAAATTTACTACTATTATTAATTTCACCGAAGGTATAGAACACATTACTTAAGTCTTCATCCACGGTAAAATCTTTATTGTAATATTTTTTAATAAGATTAAAGTCCGCAAATGTAGACGCAGAAAAGGCCGCAAGTTCCGCCTGATTAGGAGTGGCATTTAATTGAATCATATATGTTTTCTCCAAATCTAAATCGTCATAGGATAAAGATGTTATGATATCATTTGAAGAAATATCCACAGGTATTGCAGATTGTTTCGTTTTACCTAAGATTATATATTCACCTTCTTCACCAAAAGTAGCGTTAGTATTTAATCTACTATTATATTGATTGATTTTAGCATCGAGTGATGCTTGGGCATCTTTTTGTTTTTGTAAGTTACCGTTTAAAGATTTTTTTGTTAGGTAGTAAATGTTTCCATCAAGGTCCACATATCTTTTTCCTGAATCTAAATTTTCACCAGCCCATCTATTTGGTCTTAAAAGAGTAATATCTTCTCGATAATTTGATATCGTCTTTTTATAAAGTTCAATGTCATTTAAAACCGATAAGTCCTCTTTATTAAATTGTTGTCTTACAAACTCTTCAAGGTTTTGTAACCTAAGTTCTAATTGTGCCAGACTAAGTATAGGTAATGTCTCATCGATTAGTCCCTTACTAATATATGTCTGGTATACTTTATTTAGAACGTCATCACCTCTTGTTCTTACTTTTGGAACGATAACCTCAGTTTCAATACCACTTTGTATCTTAGTAGTTAATGATTGATTAATACTCTGAGCCTGTTCAGGTGTATTGGCAACCCCATCTGAGTTTTCTTGAACCAATATATTGGTCTCATACATATGAGGTAAGGCGTATAGAGCACCTAATGATAGGTCTGATAATAATGCAGCCGTTCTACCAACGAATGAAATACTAATTTTATAGTTACCATCTGTTGGGTCAAATCTGGCATTGAAACTCTTCATCATCAACTCATACTTAACCGCCTTTCCATAGTAACCTTTGACAGTTAAATAAAATAAAGGATAAGGTAACTGGAAGAAGGCTGAATATGGTGAGTTTTCACCTAATTCAAATAACGTTCTACCTTGAACATCAACCATCTCAATATCCACTTGAGGTATAAAAGAGGAATTATTTTTAATATTAATAGATGTAATACCCAACATTTGAGTATCCTGAACATTTCTTACGTTCCTGTTCCCTGTGTCAGTAATTTGTGTCTGATTAATACCTTCACCTGCACGAGCATTCTGACCCGTTAATTGGTCAGTATACGACGAATCAAAATAATCCTTACCCTGTGGTTTTAAGAAATTAATTTTACCATCCTCAGTTTGACCAAAATTAGCAATCGTCAATCTTGATGACATTTGGTCAGTATTCTCCCCTAAAGCAAGTTTGGTTCTTGGAATGATATTTGCCTCCAAATTAGCATACATAATCAAATTCTCATGTTCAACCAATCTTTCTTGGAGTTGACCATCAGAGTTGACGATTTTGTTTGGGTCGACTAAAACAATATTGTCTTCCTGTTCAAACGCAATCTTCTCACCACCATAATATTTTCTGAAGTTCGAATTAGCGGCCATAGTAATAGAAGTGTGTATCTAAAGCATTTTTATAATCTTGTAAGGATTGTGTTAATGGGAAAGGAATCATCAATACCGACCCATCAGGAATATCCTTTTCAAGTGAGCCGTATTGTGGATTAGCAATTTGAATTAACCACCCAAAGTATGGGGTATCGTAAAATTCAAAACTAATCTTATCCAATCTACTCATTCCTGCCCTATAAACATACCTCTTATCTGTCGTTTTTGAAGGCAATTTGACATTTGGAACAATAGTTTGTTGTCCGTTCAATAAAAAATTCTGATATCTATCGTAGTATTGCATTATTGTAACTTAACTTTATTATTCCATTTATCCGCTTCACCTTCATTGTTACCACTATATAGTTGTGCGATTTGTGTTTTCTTCACTTCTATGGCGTTAGGGTCGTTAGTAAAGGTAAATTTCCTTACCTTACCTCTCGTATAAACATCGACATAATCCTCATCTTGAGTTGTCTTGTCTTTAAAACGTTTGAAAAGTTTTTCAATGTCTTTCTGTGCACTCCTAAATTTACTCTCCTGTATGGAAATTAAATAAAGAATTTCATCTTTCCACTTATCACTATCAGTAAACTGATTTGTTTCAACAAATTTATTTAATTCTTCAATCAAACTTTGTTTATCATTTAATATCTTATCGAAGAATAAAAGATAGAACCTCTTATCCGATTCTGTAGATATTGATGATGTCTCTATAACAGTGTTCAAATTATCATCATATTCCGAATTACTATTTGAGGTAACAATGTCTTCAATATCTAAAACCACATCAAACCCATTTAATTGATTACCAACATCATTATAATCTGATTGTAGTTCGGCCAATGTATTTGCAAAATTATCGGTAAAAGTTTCGGTAGTAGCCGTTATAGTATATATAACAGGTGACCCATTTTGATTGATAATACCATCAATCTCTGTTTGAACCACATTTATTTTATCCATTACTCCAGTCAACTCAAGTTGTCCTTTAGTAATTTTTTGTATCTCACCAGCCATACCATTACTATATCCATTCTGATGTCTTTCAATAATCTCCTTAACCTTTTTCTTATACTTCCTAACATCTTTATTTTTATATTTAGAAGTGTTGTTAGGTATTAACGGGAATGTTCCATTGTCAACCTCAGTCAATGCCTTGGTAAACTGAGTATTTAATTTCTCATCAATTTGTAAGGGTTTTCCAAACAAAGATATACTATTAACTAACGGTGCCGGGTCTATTGTTATAGTTCCGTCCGTATATTTTCTTTCTTTGGTGAATAGTCTTAAACCTATCTCACCGTAATAGTTGGTCACCGTCTCTAAACTACCCACTAACGTTTCCTTATAAGCTAAAGACTTATCTAATAAATCATCCATGATGGTTTTATATGTAATATCACCCGAAATTGATATTGTATCACCAGTCCCAATTTCAATGTTCTGAGTAGTTATATCACCAATTGGTGTCCCTCCATCACTAGTTTTTTGATTATCAATATTATTTACATTAAACGGCGTGTCAAAATCTAATTGTGATGCAAATTCAGCATCTATCTCACTTCTATCCTCAGTGAAATCAGCTCTCTCATCATACATCTCAGTATTGGCATAGTAATTAAATGACAACGCGTTTTGTAATTTTGCAACTGGTTCTTTTAAACCATGACCACCAATAAAGTAGAATGATAAGTTAACATCAGCCAACATTGGTTGAACCCCAATACCCTCAGGATTTAAATCCAATTGAAGTGGCTCATAACGAATATTCATTTGGTTAATTGCTATCTTCGTATGCCAAAAATCACCCACTCTTAAAATACAAATAGGTGGGGTACCGAACGAAGTATTTAACGCATCATTTTGTAATGGATTACCATCTGGTCCAATCGTTGGTATGGTGTCTCCAGGTCTTAAACATTGTTGTAAGAACGTTAAACGTGAATTTAGACCTTCAGGAGTGATTGAGTGGAATGATGGATTAAAGTATTTAACCTTTTCCTTAATACCTTCAAATAGGAACGAAGTGTCATCTGTCAACTGTTCAAAATAATCACACTCAGTTAACATTCTTCTTAACAATCTCTTTGTAATATCTTGTTTAAGCTGTAATTCATCTGTTTTGACAGGGGCTCCTTGACCCTTCTCTGTTTTCTCAACTAATAAAGGACCTTCAGGAATTACATTTTCATTTATTACTTCATCATTAGGTTCTGGTTGTTCCACTTGTTCAGGTTCAATAATCTCAATGCTTGATATTGTCGTTCTACGACAACCCATAGCTTGAACTGAGTATATCTTCTTAATATCTGCATAAGTTCCTGTGAAATCTTGACTACAATCATTACCCGCAGAACCTTGAGATGTTTCTCCCTGTGAATCTTCACCAACTATATTTATTTTACCTTTGCTACCCGCATTAACCTCAGCCACTTTTTTGTTTTCAAGAATTTGTTTCTTAACTGAATCAATACGTCTTTTAGATAAGTTATTATTATAATCAGAACTGTTAGGTGATGAGGCCGAACCAGCAAGAGTAATATTAATAGTATATCCATTATTTGCCGCTTCAACAGCCTTAGTAATTAATGAATTTAAATTTGACAGTGAATCAGTAATGTCTTGGTCGAAGAATGTTTCAACCTCAGTCTGACCACTATATTTTGTTGCCTGAGTTATATAAGTTTGTTTCTGATTTTTATAAGCATTTAAATAAGTTTCATACTTAGAAGTTGACGTCGTAGCATCTGTAGAATACCCCTCAGGGAAATCATTATCAAAATACAACTTCACACCAGTAAAGTCAGTATCTAATGTTGGTGGTACCACATCAGTCTCAGGCGGTTTACTTGTAATCTCAGGAGTTTCTCTTGGTATCTCCTCATAGTATTTTCTGAATGTTTCAGGATTAGTAGTCTTCGTTACAATCTCATATACATCGTTGAATGAGAATTGTCCGAACTTTCTTAATAACTCATATATATCCAACGTTTTACATCCTGAGAAGAATGAATCGACAATTTTAGTTACCTCTGAATCGGGTGTTACATTCGCCAACTCTTTCTTAACCAACGTATTTAATACCGATGGGTGGTCAACAATTATCTTAAATGATAAACTACCCACTCTTTGTGTATTAGAGTAAGTATAAATCGGTTCAGGTCGCCCTAAAAAGTCGTTAGTGTTCCATCTCGCAGTAACATTCTCATCAACCTTTAAATCATAAGGGGGGAACCACATAATACGTCCACCTGCAGGACCTTTCTCACATTCAGGTAAATCTTGTTGTAATTTTGAAGTTCTCCATGCCAAGTTTTCCAAAGACAACATATATTTGGTGATGTTCTCACCATTTCTTTGACCGAAGTTTTGAGGAACTCCACCAATCTGTTGTGGAGCAATATTAAGATTATATGTGTTTGTTAATACTGAGTTTTGGAATTTTCTAATATTACCTTCTTGTTTCTGAAGGTCGTTCATAGTAAAGTATGGAGTGTCTTTAGTGAATACTCTACAATATTCTTTACCAACCTCAACACCGTTTTCATTCACATATCTTTTGACTCTCGAACCTTTTGTAATCTCTCTCGTCCCATCAAAGAATACTTTGGAAACCTGATTGATTGCAGTTCCAACATGTGATAATCTGGCTTGTCCCTGTAAACCGTCAGCCGCGTCAACTAATTTCTGAGTATCATCTAATATTGAACCAGGCGTGAAAGAATAACTCTTTGAACTTGATGATTGCCATTGTGACCCAATACTATTAAAGTTAGGGTCAGAACCCATAACATCACCACCAGTTCCAACTGTCTTACCCGCTGCACTGTTACCTTCAGTAGAAGACCAAGTAAACCCACCCTGAATATCAGGACTATTACCAGGTTCAACGGTATTTAATCCAAACTTAAATTGAATATTACCCTCATATAAGTTACCAATCTCACCATAACCTCTAACCGCAGTTGGAACCAAATCACCGTCTTGATTAACAGGTAATTCACTTGAAGGGGCGACAATTTGATTTGGGTCTTGAACTCGGTCACCAATATAGTAATTAGGTTCAGGAGCAAAGAAGTTAGGGTCCGATAAAAAGTTTCTCTTATAGTCAGGTCTAAACCTATTGTATTCAAAATGTTTGAACATTGTGTTGGTTTGACCCCCACCAGTATTATTTAAGAAAATATCAGAACCATTCTTTTGTTCAGGTAATAATTTCTTTTTAGCTCCGAAGAAACCAGCAATTCTATTTACACTTTCATTAAGAAAACTTTTCTTACCTTCAAAATAATCACCAGGTATCCAAGAGAACGGAACATAAACACCACTAATTCTTGAAATGTAGTCTAATCCTTTACCTACAATATTCGTCGGTGACGAAATGGTCCAATCGGGTTCAATCAGTTCTTGTCTCCCTGTTAGGATATCTGCCGCCATGAACGGGTCTTGTAAAGCATTTAAGAAGTTAAACCTACCTAAAGTTTCTTGTTTAATTTCTTCATCTACCCTATATTGCATCTCATTCTTTAATGATTTAGCAGCAATCTGCATCATTACAGAATCTTGAGAAACTGTCCCATCACTACCTTGAGGGTCGTTACTAAATAAAATGTTTACAGGATTATAGTATGAAGAAACAAACTTATAGTATTCATCCCTATCTGTTACGATTTTTTGAACGTCTTGGACAACGTATCTGTCATCATAACCACCAGGTGGACCGTATTGATTATTGATATATAACTTAACCTCTTCTTGGTCACCGATAACCTCGACCTCTGCACTATCAACAACAGAATAATTGGTCAATGTTAATTCGGATTGACCTGGATTTGTTGTAGGATTGAAACCATCACTGTTGAAAGGTGGTAGGTTCCTTACCAATAACTTTTTTCTGAAATCTTCAGTTGAACTAAATGATAGTGGACTCGGCATCTATTTTATTTTCTATATAAATAGATGGGTTAAATATTTTACGCGTTGTTATAACCCATAGATTGAGAAGACATTCTCTGTTTAATCATGTTTGTTAGATTTTCTAACATTTGAGGGTTATTGGATAACATGTCTAAAGTTAAGAATCTACCATCACCCTCCAATCTAATACTACCTGAGTGATTAATTTGTAAATCTTCAAATGATATACTTGGAGATTGAACAGGTCCCATATTATTTTGTAATACATTCCCAATATCCTTTGGAAGATTACCCATTATCTGAGCTGTGTTTCTATCTACATTACTCTTATCAAACACACCCTTAAATGCATCTGAAACCATCTTCTGTGGGTCAGTTGTGGCAATTAAATAATCTTGAGGGTTTGTGGTAATCACATTACCACCACTATTAATTACAGCGTCATTAACATTAGTACCACTAATAATACTAGCAGCATTTGTACCCAATAAACTCTCTTGTAATCCCTTAACTATATCATCGAACATTTCAACACCACCTGCGAATGCATTCACCGCTTTTGACATACCACCTATTACTTTTGTCGTAACTTCACTAATAAAGTCTGACGTTATTATTTCATCCGTTTTTTTAGCCAAATCTTTAGCAAATTCCCTTACCGCACCTCTAGTTTCCTCATATAAACCCCCTGAGGTCCCTTCCGCCGCCGCAGTTGCAGTTATTTTTATACCAGTCTGTGTCGCCGCATTGGTGAGTTCAGTTAAGATATCCCTTTGTTGAAGTGCAATTTTTTGAGTGCTAAGTGCAGAATCTGTTTGTTGTTTACGTAAAGTCTCAATTTCGGTATTTGTTAATTCAGTAGCATTAACTAATTCAGTCTCTTCACCTCTTTTAACCGCAAATTTTAATTCACCTGTTTTATCTAATTGACCAATAGACGCCAAGAATTCCTTATCCTCCTCCTTAACACCACCCATTAAGTCAAGTTGTGTTAATGCTTCTTGTCTTCTAGCAAAATTAATTGCCCCTTGTGATAACTCATTATAATCAACCCCCAACTCTTTTGCTGTAGCTCTTAATCTTCTCATTTCAAGAGCACTCAACTCAAATTGACCATTCTGTTCATTGAATGATACAGACGCCGAAGTTGCTTCAACCAATGCATCAAATAAACCGTTTACATCATTTTGAGCTAAGTTCATCAATTGGAACCCATCACCTAACTGAGCTAGCTGACCACCCATCATTTGTAAACTTGCAGCCGCATCAATAGCCCCTTCAGGGTCTAAGAATTTTTCAGCTAAGGTAGTTACCGTACCAATGTTAATTCTTAAGGCTTGAGATTTTGCAACCATATTAGCTAAACCTTCGACACCCCCTTGGAATTTGTATTGGTTTAACAATTTAAGATTTTCACCAATGACTCCCATGTATTGAGCGACATTAAGACCATAATTTCTTGCGGTCTTAGCCAACCCTTCCATCTCATGTAAAGCACCTTCAGCACCAACACCGATATTTTCAAAACCAACAACTAACTTTCCAACTTCCTCCGCAGATATACTTGCTGCATCTGAAAATAACATCATGTTTGTAAGTTGAACGGAACTAAAATCCACATTTCTTTGTAGACTTGATGATACTTGTGATAAAAGTGCAGCGTAATCTGAAGTGGTATAACCTAATTCTGCAGTAGCAGCCACGGATTCAGCAATACTAACCCTTATTTTTTCAGCAAATTGTGCTCCTTGACCGAAGGTGTCTCCAACAACTTTTCTAGCTTGAACATCAAAATCTAATAATTTATCAGTTAAACTATCAAATTGAGATTTAAATTCATTATAAGCACCTTTTAACGATTTACCATCACTACCAGTACCGGAATCTTGTAAAAACATGGATTACTTTTTATTTATAAATATCAACTACCTGATTTCCTTTGAGCTTCTTTTCTTTCTTCTATTTCCGTAATGAATTTATTAATGAAATATTTTCTCTCGAAAGTCGGCATCATCATGATATCCATATATGAAAAACCCATTTCTTTGACGAGATAATAAATCTCATCAAGCATAACTTTCCTATAATCAGAAGAAAGGACGAAAAAACTCCGCCCCGAAGGTGATTCTCGCGGACACCTTTTCTCCTGACGGGGCTGTAAAAATTCTTTCAAGGTCCAAACGTGGTTCAGCATCTCTCAATGAATTTCTGATATATTTAGAATCCGCAATAGGTAAAACCTGAATTGCTTGTGCTATTTCCGCAGGGTCTGAAGAACCATCAAACTCAACAATTTGCCTTTCTAATCTCTTAGTAACAACAGGTGCCACAACACCTTCAGGATACGCCCCTTGTAATTTTGTCAATTCTTGAGTATCACCTATTGTTAATAATTTACATTTAACAACCTTACCTGACTTTGGTAACTTTAACTCAAATAATCCTATTTCATTTGGTGTGATAGAAGGTTCTTTAACACTCAATTCATCTAAAGTAACTGACGATTCAAACTCTTTTAATGTTTTTGGGTCCCTTAGATTAAACACATACTCAGAACCAAATGATGTGTTTCTTAAAAAGATAAGGATTGCCTCAACATCACAATCTAATAGTGAATTGATATCCATACCTGGCTCATATAATTTTGACCTTAATAAATTTGGAATCAAATTATCAGGATTTCTTTGTCCCAATAAAGTGTTTTCATCGGCGGCGGTTAAATACCCCACTTTTACTGATGATTTACCATTTTGATAAAACCTACCTTTTGAAGGTAATGAAACCACATCGTGTGGTAAGTTAAAGTCTTGTTGACCGTATTGTGCTGCGTTATCCATATATTTTAATTAAAAAAACCATAGAAGGTCACCCCTCTATGGTTAAATATAAATGAACTGATTTTTTCGTAAATAGTATATTAGTAAACTAAAATACATCTATCAGGACGTAGTGTTGCAGTAATAGTTGCAATACCATCGTCACCATAACCAAGTGAATCAAAGTTCACATCAGTTAGGAATGTTCCTTGTAAAATCCACTTTTCAACTGCCACACCAGTTGGGTCTAACATTTCCAAGTTGATATTTTTCTTATAACCTGCAGCGTATCCCATACGACCCGTTACAGATTCTGCGTGTAAACGAACCCACTCCATCAATGCTTGAGAAGCAGAAGGACCAATAGGGTCACGGAATGTTACGTTAAGTGTGCTCCAAGTAAATCTACCAGCAACATATGTTTCTGTATTCAAGAATGGAATTGGAACAGGGTTAATTGACACTTGAGGACGTGAAGTTGACTCCACATACCAAGAGTTGATACCTAATGATGAGTCAAAGGTCATAATGAACCTATTCTTTCTTTTTGGTTCATAAGGTACCGGCATTTTCATTAATAAATCAGCCATTGTATTTTCGTTTTTATATTTTTTGTTTATTACTTATAAATAGTTGGTAGAGTGAAAATTTTTCTATTTACTTTTATTTTGAAAATTTCATTATATAGAAGCTAACTAGTAAATTTTATACTTCTTTCTTCTCTCCTCCTTTAGTTAAATAAGTTTTTACTGGTTTATCTCCTTCTGGATATGCTTGTTTTAAGAATTCCTTCATTTTATCTACATTTCTTTCATCGTCATCTGAAAAACCTATAGTTGGTTTAACATCTGCTTCAAAATCTGGTATGAAATTATTACTTACATCATCCTTAAAGAAGGCTCTTTGTCTCAATCTTGAAGCCATATCCTTCACATAAGAGATAAAACCT
>JAAHTH010002089.1_pt1 | contig 15367 bp, 25 predicted proteins | sample 6116091 | NCBI WGS metagenome assembly JAAHTH01 (sample SAMN13939990, study PRJNA603662) | sponge metagenome | isolation source: marine sponge | host: Mycale hentscheli | place: New Zealand | collected 2006
CTGTGGTGGGGAGCGGGGGGGGGGGCCGGCCCTGGGTTTCCCTTTGAAATTTAAACCAAAGTGCACAATGGATATGTAGCCAGCAAGTGAAATGATTGGTGTTGGGACACATGGTCAACCTAAAGGTACTTGGTCTGATGATACATCAATGGCTTTGTGTTTAATCGATAGTCTTTGTAATGGGTTGAATTACTCAGACATGGCAACTAAGTTTGCTAGTTGGTTGAATGACCGTGAATGGACACCGCATGGTGAAGTATTCGATAATGGTATCTCAACTAGAAACGCTATTGATAGATGGGTTGCTGGTGATACAGTCGCTACTGATTGTGGTGGTGTTACTGAGAACACTAATGGTAATGGTTCTGTTATGAGAACACTTGCATTGGTTCCATACATTGAGAAGTACAAACCAGATGTACGCTTTTTAGTCATCTCTAACGTATCTTCTATCACACACGCACATTGGATATCTAAATTCTCTTGTTTCTTCGTTTGTGAGTACGCTATAGCGTTAAGACAAGGGTTTGACAAACATAATGCTCTTGATATCGCAGTAGATGCTTTAGAGGATGCTAGAGACCTTCAAATATTACTTGGAGACCTAACCCTTGAAGACTACAATAAAGTATTCGGAGATATCTTTGATTTAATGCTTGATGAGAAAGCAACAGATGAGGACTTTAGAGGTTCTGGATATGCTAGAGATACCGCAGTAACATCAGTTTGGTGTTTACTGGAAACCAACACATACCGTGATGCGACACTTAAGGCGGTCAATTACGGAGATGATACAGATACAACTGGTTGTGTAACTGGTGGGTTGGCTGGCATTCTTTACGGACTTGAAGGTCCTAAGGGTATCCCATCTGATTGGGTTGATAGTATTGCTAGGAAGGATGATATTATCGAATTGGTTGATAAATACGAGTCGATTTATGAAGTGGTATAAGGCCCTCTTACATACTTTGACAGTATTCTTCCTTTCATTGGCGGGGTTAACGGTATTTTATCGTGGCGAACACTTAGGGATTTACCTAGGGTTCGCTTCCTTGTTCATTTATAGGTTATATCGTATTGATAAACTTACCTAATATGAAGGTATTTCTTTAGGATTGGTATTGATTCATCTTGTGTGATGTTGAATGCTCGGCATAGGATTCCAGATAACGTACGCATGGCCATGTATTTTTGGTCATTGTTCGATATTCGGTAAATTGTACCACCAACTTGTATTGCTCTTTTAAAGTTCCCCTTGGTTTTAATACCATAATGTTTGGTATTAGTCATTCTCATTCTAGTTACTGGGTATTCTGTCTTTAAAAGTTCTTCTACTAATTCTTTTATTACATTATTCATTTACTAATTTGTATTCAAAATCTATGTCTTCGGTTAGAGTTGTCTCATAACTAGTATAGACACCGCTATTATGAGTCATATAAGTCTTATTCCAATTCTTTCTAACCAATCTGATACCGTTGAATAACAACCAATTAAAGGTTAGTATATGTGCTAGGTCTTCATCCATATGGAATGTCCTAATAATATTGCTTTCTATTTGGGCAAATCCAATCTTACCATCGTCATCACATCTGTATGCGGCATTATCAACAGCACTACAATAAAACGTATCGTTTAAGTACTCTAATATTAATTCTTTCATACCCAATGGTACTGAAAATATTTAAAACTGTAAACCCTTAAAATGAGAATATACAGTGGTCTCCGAAGTCATCCCACTCATCATCCTTAGTATCTTCAACAATAATTGGTTTAATCACTTCTTCTGGTTCTTCCATAATAACTATTTTTTAAATAAATACTTGAATGATACCCAAATATTTCGTATATTTGAATATGAGTTTAGATAAAGAGATAATTAATTGGGTTGAGTATACTATTTGTGAGAAAGGTATGGAAATATTCCCTAAATCTAAATCAACTAGTACCACCTATCGGGCCTTCTGTGAGAGACTTAGAGATTCTATCGTAAGAGGTAATTTAAGTAAGCGTGAAGAGAATATTTTAAACTCGATAATGTCTAACACCAATAGACAATATTGTTTAACCAATGAAGAGATTTCAATCATTTGTGCGAATTTCTTTATCGACAGGAAGTGGAGTAAATATATGAGGGCTATTGAGTTGATGAGTGTGGTTAGGTGGAAATTACCAGATAAAAGATTTCCTAAATTCTAACGATGAATTGGTTTAATTTTAACTAATCCATTTTTATAATCAAGTTCTTTTTGTTTGAGATATTGCCTAGCTACTGAACGTAACTTAGCATCCTCGTAGGCACCAATGAATATAGGTGCTATAAGACCAGTGAGTCTCATAGTTGCAGCCTCCTTACTCTTAACCTTACCTTTGATGTATTGGTATAGAATTGGATGGTCATCTTTTACGATGACTGATATAGCTTCCCAAATAATTGTTGTGTTCGACATTGATATTAAATAGATTTGTTGTATATTTATAAATATAAATTAAAGATTATGAAAAGTATAGAAGTAAAAGACGATACGCTAAAAGAAGTTTTAGCACAAGAAGGAATAACAGTTTTAGATTTCTGGGCACCATGGTGTGGTCCTTGTAAAGTGTTAGGTCCAATCATCGAGCAATTAGCAGAAGCGAATGACGATGTTCAAGTTGGAAAACTTAATATTGATGAGAACGGAACATCAGCAGCTGCATTTGGAATTAGAAGCATTCCAACCATAATTGTATTCAAAGATGGTGAGAAAGTTAAACAAGTTTCTGGTGCACAACCATTGGCATCGCTACAAAAAATAGTTGACGAATTTAAAACATAATTGGTCTTTTCACGAGGTATCCAAATATTTATAATAAACGATAATTTTGAAAAGGATTGTAATAACAGAGAGACAAAGAGAGATTTTAGCCAAGTTCGAATTGAACGAAGCTAACGACTATGAGTTAATGGTTAAAAAGATTGTGGATGACCTAAATCTTAACTATGAGCCAGTGGTCGGCACTTACCGTCAAGGTGGTGAATATTTCGAAAAGCCCATCGTAAAGATTAAGGCTGACGGTCAGACAACTTCTCCAAAAGAATTATTAGACTATCTAACATTTAAGAACCAATCGGTATCGGAAAGGCTGTTGAGACAGATTATCCTAGATTGGGTGAATGGTGATATAGAGAATTATACGTTAACTAAAAATGTAGGACTGAGTTAATGATTAGAGATGGACTTGAAGAGAAAGATACGAAAAGCGTTAAGGGAATCATATGGTGATTTCAACACGAATCTAGAGGGGGAGTATAGAGATAGGATAACTGAGGCATTATTACATGAAGAACTTAACTCTAAGAAAGAGTGGGCAACTTACAATCAAGTCATTTTAGAATTAAAACACAATGTTAAAGATAATCTTCTTGTAAGGGAATTACTGTATAGACTTACAGATAAAGAGGACCCAAATAATGCATGTATCGAAGTCATCAAAGAGGTCAAGACCAGGACCCCAGAACTAGAAAGATTGTATTATAAGATAATGAATTTTTAGTTATTGAAAATTATTTTCGGTTATTTTCTGGGCATACATTCTCCAATCAAACATCTTGAAAAAAACTAACTATTTTTGCTGACTTTTGCTGTCGGAATGGGTTGCAAAAGACTATTTATTATTACATAACAAATCAATAAATTGTAGTCATGAAGAATACTAATTTAAACACAGGAACTGGCTCTAACAGTAACATACTAGACAAAATGTATGAGCGATTAGTTAGAGAAAATCTAGAGGCTGTTAACGAAGAAACAGAAATAAGATTGGAAACATACGACCTAATCCTTTACGAATTAAAACGAGAAGAAGATTATAAAACGTATGACGAAATCAAATACAGAATCACGGATGGGGAACCACCAAATGAAGTGTTTTACGATATAATACTAAGAGGTGATTACTCTAGTGCATTAATATGGTTATTCAAGCGAAGGATTGAGGAATTCATCGAGGAAGATACTTACAGTAGGTTTTACAAATAATAAAAAGTGTGGTTTTTGCCACACTTTTTTTGTTTAAGGATTGATTATTAAATTATTATTCAGTATCTTTGCACTATGAGCAAATTGGACATAACTGATAGATTAACCTTCCTAGCGGAAAAGTTTGACGTATTCGAGAGTGAGAAGTTTAAGACTTCTGACGAAGCGATAGCTGATGCTGTATCCGATGCTGAGGGTAAGACAATAGAGGAAGTCGTTTCAGAGGTTAAGTCTGAAACAAAGACTAAGACTCTAGAGGAAGAAGGATGGGAGTGTCAAGAGATTGGTGGTAATATGGATACGGTTATTGCAATTGTTTCAACCAAATCAAATAAGAGGGGATTTCCAATTGTTAAGATTAGTGTTGAGTACAAAGTATTTACTGCAATGGTTGGGGCTGACCCAACACCTAACAAGATATGTTTACAGTGGATGTTGAATACATTTGTTAGATTACTTAAAGAAAAGAACTGGTCTGAGGCTAGAAGATTCTACAGTGAAGATTTACCTCAAGCAAACGAATACTTAACACTATTCGAGGCTAATAAAAGAAAGAAGAAGTTTAAAATGATGGCCCAATACAGTCTTATGGACTTGAAGGACATCACAAATATTAATGAATATAGAAACCTTGGTCAACTATTCGATGCGGTAGACCCGTTTATTGAAAGAGACCCAAGTGAAATTGAAGGAATAATGGATAGATACGTTAAAATGGGACAAGCAGAGATACCTTTTAGAGATAGAAGGTACACGGTATACGTGCCATTAACTACGGATGCGGCTACTATTTTTAACAACTTCGCTAGTTGGTGTACTGTTAGAACTGGTAATAGTATGTTTGATTCTTATACTAATGGTAATAAGAAACCTAACGGTAAGTCTTCAACCCTATACATTGTAATGGATAATGGATTCTTTACTGGTGATAACGAAAACATTTATCACCTACACTTCGAGACCAAACAAATGAGGGATAGAAGTAATGGACCTAATGTTGATTTCTACGGTTTAGTTTTAGCTAACAGTGAAGGGATGACCAATTATTTTGGTTCTGAATTGTTAACGATGGCTAGGGAGTTTAAAGGTGGTATGGGTAGTAATGATTACATTGATATCCTAATCGACTTTGGTTTCACTGAGGCGTTATTCGATTTCTTTGATGATGAAACGAGTGTAATCTTAATTGATTCACAGACATCGGCCAAGAGAAGACGAGTGCCAAAGGTTCCAGATGTATCTAGATTCCAGAGTGTAACCCACTTTGTCATATTAGATTCATCGTTGCATGAGTTGCATCCTTCAATCGGTTCGTTAAAGAAGTTGAAGAATTTAACACTTGCTGGGAATAAAATTGAGGAACTACCGAAAGAGATAGGTCAACTATCAAATCTGTTATTCTTGAATCTTTGGAACAATCCGTTAGTGTCTATACCAGAGGAAATTAAATTCCTAGATACATCGATGGGTGGCAAGTTAGATAAAATAGTGGTAAATGAGAAAAAAATTAGCGAGGCTAATTATCAAAAGTTAAAGGAATTGTTGCCGAACGCATCGTTCTAAAACAAATAAATAAATTGATAATTTAAAAGCCTCACATTAGTGGGGCTTTTTTGTTATCTGGCAACATATTTATTAATAGTTGTTGCTGACTAATATACATAAAAGAAAAGTGTTATGGAAAAAAGAAAAATGAATTGGAAGAGAGTTAACAGCGGTGCTATTAAAGAACCAATCTTAGAATACCTTGAAAGGTTATTCGATGAAGAAATAAACAAGGGTTACAAACTTAAGGTAGCCGTTGGAACTGACTCACAAAAAAGTGGGAAGGGTTATAAGTTTGCAACAGTTATTCTTATTATGACAGAAGAAAGTCTTGGTTTTGAAAAAGATGGGACAGAAATCTTAAGTGGTAAGGGTGCTATGATTATAGCATCAACATGGTGGGAAGAAATGAAAGCAAGTACTAGGCTTAAGAGACACAGAGAAATCGAAGTTCTTAACCAAAGAATGCTTTTAGAGGTTAGTAAGTCTATCGAGGTGGCTTATGAAATACAACCATTACTTGAACTTTACGGTATCAAGTTAGAAATTCACGCAGATATCAACCCAGATATCGAAAGAGGTCTTTCTGCTGGTGCTTTAAGTGAAGCGGTTGGTTACATATTAGGTATGGGATACGACTTCAAAATAAAACCAGATGCATACGCTGCTAGTAATGCAGCAGATAGTTTATGTTAATGGTTGCTTTTTACAAAAAAAAGTTGTAACTTAGTATAAAGAAAAACGCTTATGAAAACATATGAATTAAAAACTAAAGGTGGTGAGGTGATTAACAAGGTTAACGCCAAAAGTATCGAGGAAGCTGTAGAGATATTAGCTGGGATTAAAAAACTAACAATCGATTCATTAGTAGGAATTTATGATGTTGAAAGAGCAAAGAACAAATAATTAATGGTGGGTATATCCCACCATTTTTTGTTTTATTTTTAATGATAAGGTTTTTTTCGAACATTTCAATATATTTATTAGTAAAGAAATAATATTTTTTCAAAAATTAATTGACATGTCAGAGAAAAAAGAACAAAAAATCGTTAAGATTGCAGAGAATAAGTTAGTTGACTTAATTGACAACATCGTAACAGAAGCAGTTGCTCAGAAAAAGACTGAGTGGTTAGCAGAACAAGCTAATACAGACGAAAAGAATACTTTATTAGAAGGTAGAATTGCAAAACTTGAGGGTATCTTAAGTAAAGCGACTATCACTAAGAAGGGTAAGTAATTAACTAAGATAATAAGATAATCATAGCTGGTCAAGTTTACTTGACTGGCTATTTTATTGTCTAAAAATTAGTGTTTACAACGGGAAATATCTTAGTATATTTTACCTATGAAATTAGAAAAAGAAGAAAAACCACTATCCGTGGCAATAAATTCCGATGAATTTATTGAAGCCGCTGAAAAGGCATTCGATTGTGCAAACAACGGAGTTTCAGAATTCTACCCATGGAAAAAACCAGACACACCAAAGGACTTCAATATAGGAGTTATCGTTGGTTCTAGTGGTTCTGGTAAATCAACATTACTTAATAGCTTCGGTGAAGAGGAACAACCAATATGGTTTACCGAGAAGGCTATCGTATCACACTTTGAAAGTCCAGACGAAGCAATCAATTTACTTACAGCTGTTGGTCTTAACTCTGTACCATCTTGGTATAAACCATATTCAGTGTTATCAAACGGTGAGAAGTTTAGAGCCGATTTAGCGAGGAAAATTAAAGACGGTGCGGTAATAGATGAATTTACATCTGTAGTCGATAGGAACGTAGCTAAGGCTGCTTCTGTTGCACTTGTCAGATATATCAAGAAGAACAATATTAAGAATGTGGTATTATCCACATGTCACCGAGACATACTTGAATGGTTAGAACCAGATTGGGTAATAGATACTGACTTAGGTGAATACACCGAAGGTTTTTTTTTGCTCGACCAGAAATTAAAATCGACATTTATAGAGCAGATAAAGGTATCTGGGGAATGTTTAAGGACCATCACTATTTAACTGGTGCTCTATCCAACGCATCAAGATGTTATGTTGGTGTATGGAATGGTGAGATAGTTGCATTCGGTGCTGCTATGACAATGCCTAATGGTTACATCAAGAATGCTTGGCGTGGTCATAGAACGGTTATACTACCAGACTTCCAAGGATTAGGTATTGGTGTTAGGTTCTCCGATGCAATAGCAGAAATACACTTAGCACAAGGACATAGATACTTTTCAAGGACAGCACACCCACGTATGGGATTCTATCGTGAGAAGTCCCCATTATGGAAACCAACCTCTAAGAATAGGAAGCTTAGAAAGGATGTAACACACGAAAACTTATTTAATAACCACTATGCTGACAACAAACGAATATGTTTTAGTCACGAATATATTGGAAATAATTTGGTAGATTAAATTTTTAGTTGTATATTTACCGACCTATAAAACTTAAATTATGAAAAACAATAACGGAATTATGATTATTATGTTAGTATTTGCATCATTTATGATGTTTAAGATACTATACACAAGTACTAATCCAAAGCAAGAAGTAATAGCGGATGAAAACTTCCCAAAGAACTTTGATGAAGCTGAGGTTTATATGGATAGTTTATTTGACGACTCTGAGTTTTTACCACAAGCGGAATCCATTGAGTTTGATTACGTTTATAATCGATTCAAAGTATTCAACCCAGATTTAGATTCATCAACGGTTATTTTATTCAATGATGTGTGTAGCTTTTATAAGTTGGATAGTACAGAAGAAATGTTAGAGTGGTGTGTTGGTCAGATACTATTGGAGTCTGGTGCAAAACAATTCTACGAAACAGACCATCCAAAGGAAGGTAAGTTGGTTGAGTCATATGCTGGGGCCGTTGGGTTCAGTCAGATTATGCCATTAACAGCATACGGATATCTAACTAAGAAGATTAGTGATGACGATGCTCAATGTATGATAGAGTTAGGTTGTGAACCATTTGATTATATCTTAGATAGTACTTGCACTAAGTCAGAAGCTGTTGAAATGAGTAGACAGTGGCTTGTGGACGAAACAAACAATATTATCTTGTGGGGATACATCATGAGGTCTAAGTTAGATAAGAGACCTAGTATGCTTAAGGTTTTAGTTTCCTATAATGCTGGAACAACTGGTATGATTAGATACGTTGATGGTGGAGGTTTATTAGCCGACCATAAGTACGTTAAGGGAATCAAATATAAATTAGAATACGCTGAGGGGAAATTTTAATGTCCTCTTGTAATCATTAAGAAATCATTATTAAGTCTATTAGCACCCATCTTATGCCAGAAAGTTCTACTTTTCGGTTGTGGGGTTAGTATGATTCTTTCGGTGTCCTTAAAAGCATCCCAAATGGCTAATATCATTTCAGATATAATTTCCATTGATTTATATTGATGGTCAGCCCTTAGTTGAACGAAGACTAGTTCGATTGTCATATCCATATCTGTAGCGTTACTAATACCTACAGTACCAACTTCTCTATCGTTGTACATAATTCTATAGGTTGAAACGTCTGGTGTTTCATCAGTTACTTCAATCTCCACAGATTCTCTAAACAATCTCTTGATATTAGACTTTCTTGATTCTTTAATATTCCATTTCTTCTTAGCTTCCTTCTCCATCTTCTTAAGACGAGTGTAGTAATCTGGAATCTCAACAAGGTGGTCCATAGCAATCTCCTTAGATAAGGATTTAGAATTAACGTGTTCCATTTCGATTTTAATACCCATGGATAGTTCTTTGTCAATCTTTTGGATTGTTACATTAAACTTATCTGCAATGTCCTTCTTGGACATGTTATCAGATAGACCGCCTTTCATTTTATCTTTGCTCATACTAATAAATATAAAAAAACCCGCTAAAAGCGGGTTTAATTATTTATTTTTTCTTAGGTAATGTCTTTATGACAATTATTTCCTTCTTATCATCGTAATCGATTCTAAGCGTGTCTCCTTCATTAACACCACCACCAAGTACTTCATCAGCAATTGGGTCTTCTACGTATCTCTGAATCGTTCTAGCAAGTGGTCTAGCCCCATACTCTGGGTCGTATCCTTTCTTAGCTAAGAAATCAATGGCATTTTTACCTAATTTAAGTTCATATCCCATTTCGTTGATTCTTTCTTCAAGACCTTCTAACTCTTTGTAGATAATCACATCGATATCTTTTCTCTTAAGACCGTTGAAGATAATCGTATCATCAATTCTATTTAAGAATTCTGGTTTGAATTTCTTCTTAAGTGCTTTCTCAATGATTGCTCTTGCTCTTTCTTCTTCGTTAGCAATTTCCGCACCAGTAGAGAAACCTAATCCCTTACCGAATTGAGATAATTCCTTAACACCGATGTTAGATGTCATGATAATAAGGGTATTTTTAAAGTTAACCTTTCTACCAGAACCGTCAGTCAAGTGACCTTCATCCAATAATTGAAGTAATACGTTGAATACATCTGGATGTGCTTTCTCAATCTCATCGAATAAGATAACAGAGTGTGGTTTTCTACGAACCTTTTCAGTCAATTGACCACCTTCTTCGTAACCAACATAACCTGGTGGTGGACCAATAAGTCTAGACACCGTATGCTTCTCCATATACTCAGACATATCCATTCTAACGATATTATCTTCGTCACCAAATACGTGTTCTGCAAGTAACTTAGCTAAGTAAGTCTTACCAACACCAGTAGGCCCTAAGAATATGAATGAACCAATTGGTTTGTTTTGAGTCTTGATACCGATACGACTTCTTTTGATTGCTTTAACAACCTTAAGAACAGCATCATCTTGACCAATAACTCTACCAGTTAAGTCCTTATCTAATTCTAATAATCTTTTTGTTTCTTGAGTTGAAACCTTAGAGATTGGAATACCTGTCATCATGGAAACTACCTCAGCAACTAAATCAGTATCAACTGTTGTTCTTTCCTTGTCAATCTTCTCCATCCAATCAGCCTTAGCTGCTTCTAACTCTTCGTTAACTGTCTTTTCCTCATCTCTAAGTTTAGCAGCAACCTCATACTTTTGTTTATTAACAACAGCAAATTTCTCTTCTTTGATTCTGTCTCTCTCAGCTTCTAACTTCTTGATACTCTCTGGTGCTTCAATGTTTACATTGGTAGTTGCCCCAGCTTCATCAAGAATATCGATTGCCTTATCTGGCATCGCTCTATCTGAAACATATCTATCAGCTAACTTAACACATTCCTCAATAGCTTCGTCAGTATACTCAACCTTATGGTGGTCTTCGTATCTGTCTTTAATGTTTTTAAGGATTGTAATAGTTTCATCAAGTGTTGGCTCTTCTACTAAAACAGTTTGGAATCTTCTAGTCAATGCTCCATCCTTTTCAATGTTCTCACGGAACTCATCTAATGTAGTTGCTCCGATTACTTGAACCTCACCCCTAGCTAAAGCTGGTTTGAAGATATTAGAAGCATCTAACGAACCAGAAGCATTACCAGCCCCTACGATAGTATGTAACTCATCAATGAATAATACAACATCTGGGTTAGCTTTAAGTTCTTCAAGGATTGCTTTCATTCTTTCCTCGAATTGCCCTCTGTATTTAGTACCAGCAACGATTGAAGCTAAATCTAGTGGGAAGCTTTTCTTATCTAATAAGTTGATTGGTGACTTACCATCGTTGGTTAACATTGCTAGTCCTTCGATGATGGCAGTCTTACCAACACCAGGTTCTCCAATCAATACTGGGTTATTCTTTTTTCTTCTAGAAAGGATTTGAGAAACCCTCTTAATCTCTTTCTCTCTACCAACAACTTGGTCTAAAGCACCATCCGATGCCGATTTTGAAATATCTCTACAGAAGTTGTCAAGTACTGGTGTCTTCTTAGTTGATGTTGCCTTAGTACCACCCTTCTTTGGTTTTTCTTCTTCATACTCGAATCCGTAGTCATCATCTGCTGCGTTTTCTTCATTCATGTTTCTAATCATCTGTTTAAAACTTTTATAATTTATTCCTAGGTCATACAGTACTCTTGATGTGAGAGTGTCTTTGACCATTATTGCTAACATCATGTGTCTAGTATCAATCATAGTATCACCTAACTTATCGCATTCCTCATCGACTTGATTAAAGATTTCCTTTGTCAGTTTACTAAAGGGTCTTCTGATTTTCTTTGACTCAACGATTTTAGGTGTCATGTCGGATTTTACGGTGATGTCGTAGACTAAATCGAACATCTGACCTAAATCAACACCCATGGCATCTAATATGTCAACACATTTATTGTTATTCTCTTTTAAGATTGAAAGTGTGATGTGCTCTGGTTTTATCTTTGCATCATCCATTTCTTTTGCTATAATCATCGAGTTACCGATAATCTTTTTTACTTTGGGTATAATCTCTCTATTCATAATTTATTCAAATATACACTAATATTATTAATGAAACAACCTTGATTTCTATAAATAAATATCGTATATTTGTACAATAATGAAATAACGTTAAAAGTAAATCTTAAAAACATGCTATTAAACAAAACAGAAAAAGACGGAGTAACTAGTGCACACTATGACTCATCAAACATCCTAGCTTCTAAATGGAACGGGAAAGACCTAACAGTATTCTTCAAGCACGGAGCATCTTACACATACAATGACGTATCTAAGACTGATTACGCTAGATTTGAATTAGCTGAGAGCCAAGGTGTTATATTAAACGCCAAAATTAAAGCTTATAGCTTCACTAAGAATGATGCTGTTGATGCTGATGAAATCCTTAAAGAGATTGAAGATGCTAAAGCTGAGGTATTAACTAAGTTCGAAGAAGGAATGGTTGAACAAATGAGATTAATCTCTTCTGCTTACGAAGCTAACCCAAGATTGTCTAAAGTTTCTTTAGAACAACTTACAAACATGATTATCAAACATAGTGAACTTGCTGGCACAACTGCTGGTGTAAAACTTTGTGCTTGTGATTAATAATACAGATAAAGCTTATCAAGCTGTATTAAGAAGAATTCTTGAAGTAGGAAAAGAAAAAGGAGATAGGACTGGAACTGGTACTATCTCTATTTTTTCCCACACACTTGAAATTGATATGGCCGATGGTTTCCCACTTCTTACAACTAAGAAGATGTTTACAAAGGGAATCATCCACGAACTACTTTGGTTTCTCAACGGAGATACCAATATCCAATACCTTGTAAAGAATGGTGTTAATATTTGGACACCAGATGCTTATAGGGAATACAAGAACTATGCTGGGAAGATAGAAGAACCAGATTATGAAGTTCATGTTGATGACCCTGTGCAGAATTGTACTAGGTTGATGACTATTGATGAGTTTAAAGAAGAAATAATCCACAATGATAAATTCGCTGATACATATGGTGAATTAGGACCAATCTATGGTAAACAATGGGTTGATTGGGGAAGTGGTGAGAAAGTAGCTGCTGGTTGGGAGCATGGTGCACCAAATCATTATAGACATAAAGCACTAAACCAAATACAGAATGCTATTGATACTCTTAAGTCTAATCCAGATTCAAGAAGAATAATGGTTTCGGCTTGGAACCCAGCTGAACTTGATAAGATGGCGTTGCCACCATGTCATTGGGCATTTGAATTATATACTGAGGAATTGACTGATGGAGAGCGATTTAATTTATATCTTGAGACTTGTAATAAGTTAGAAACACCATCCATTAAAGGGAGCACTGATAAAGACCAAATGGAAGAATATTATCAAGAGTATAATATTCCAACTAGAAAGATATCACTTAAGTGGCATCAACGTTCGGTAGATTCATTCTTAGGTCTTCCATTCAATATTGCTAGTTATGGTTTATTGTTAGAAATGTTTGCACAACAATGTAATATGGTTCCAGATAAATTAGTTGGTGATTTAACTAACGTACACATCTATAAAAACCATGTTGAACAATGTGAGGAACAGCTTGAAAGACAAGGACTTGAGTTACCTAAACTAGAGTTAGAAAAGGCTGATTCAATCTTCGATTATTGTTATGAGAATATTAACATTAAAGATTATTCTTCACATTCTGCAATAAAAGGTAAAATTTCCGTTTAATCCATATATTTATATTACTAAATGAATGTAATGCACGATAAAAGAAGAGATGTAAGATATATTCCCAAGGGGAATAGTGTTGCAAGGGAAATAGAAGCTATTAAGAACAGTGAAACCGATAATAGGTTGAATCTAGAGCATGATGTAGAGGTACAGTATGACAAGAACTTATTAAAAGTATTAAAGAATATCTTATTAAAAGTAACTAAAGCATCCTAGGATGCTTTTTTTATTAGTTGTAGATATGTTTTTAATCTATGACAATTAGCACATAGTGTTTTTAGGTTTGAAATATCATCATTAGTTTTATCACCATCTATATGGTCAACATCTAATTGACATGGGTGTGTAGGGATAAATCCACAATCTTCACACGTATCTTTCTTGTGTAGAGTGTAACCATATCTCCTACCATTAGTATTCTTAAGATTATATATTTTTCTGTGACATGTAGGACAATACTTAGAATATTTTCTAAAACCATCTTTAGACAATCCGTTTGTTTTACATGGTCTGTCACCACAATTGGTACATGTTGGTCTTTCTTGTTCGCTTGTTATTTTCTTTGACATACACATAAATACATTAAAAAGTGGTAATCGATGCTTTTTTTATGTTACGGCAATATTTATTAATATAATAGCTAAATTAAAACAAACTAAATATGCCTATACACGGAATAAATTCAATTATACATAAGGCTGGTGACATAGATGTTACAGCATTCACATATACAAAAGTATATGCTGGTGTGGCGGCTGCACCAGTAATCAATGGTACTGCTGTTAATATGCCAGCTGGTACTACAATAGATATCTTAGTTAAATCAATAAGTGGTACTCTAACTAACGTAGTATGTATAGGTGATAAAGTAGAGACGGTAGACCCAGGTGGAACAACTGGGGTTATTTTGTAACTTTACCAAAAATTCTAATATTTATATAAAAAGATTAAACACATGAAAAATTCAAATATAAGACCAACTGGTAGAAAAGGTAGAGAAACTACTGACCGTATTAAGGAACTAATGAACATTACTCCAATCAAAGAGGGTGTTGATAGGTCTACTGAGGTGGTTACCAAAAAGGGACCAGATGGTAAAGCATATGCGATTATCAAAGAGAATAACCAATACTACATTAAAGTAGCTGATAAGACTGATGGTCTTGTTATGGAAGACTTTAAATACATTGGTGGTCTTATGAACAAAAAGAGTGAGGCTTATCATTCTTATTCTGAGGCAACAAAGCAATTAAACATGAAATTCATAAACTTAGCAGAATCTGCTGAGGATAAAGTATTTAACATTCTTAGAAACGACAATCTTTTAAAAGAATCAGTTGAGAACGATGGTACTGGAACTAAAGAAGACAAAAAGACTTCTGGTGACAACCTAGCTTCTGGTGATGCTGTTGATGATTTCGATAAGGCTAATGCTGATGGAACTAAAGATGGTGACACTGGTACACATGCTGAGAAGTATGTAATGGAAGATGTTGAATTAACAGAAGCAGAAGCATATGTTGATGGTATGACTAGTGAGTCTATCGATGCTGACCACGATTCTAGTAATGGTGATGGTGACGAGTCTGACGATTACTTAGCACACAAAGACAAGTCAATCAAGGATGCTATGAAGAACGAAAGTATTAGTATTTCAAAAGCTATGGGAATGATGGATGAAAACATTGACGAAGCAACTGGTAGTTCAGAACAGATTGATGC
>JAAHTH010002222.1_pt1 | contig 15363 bp, 25 predicted proteins | sample 6116091 | NCBI WGS metagenome assembly JAAHTH01 (sample SAMN13939990, study PRJNA603662) | sponge metagenome | isolation source: marine sponge | host: Mycale hentscheli | place: New Zealand | collected 2006
TACCACCTCAAGAACCAGTAGAAGAATTAGCTAACTTACCTTCTGCTTATGCAGTTAAAGCCCCAACAGGATTAACTTTTACTGATTCAAGCTCTAGCTCAACAGGTAGACCTATTTTATCTTGGGATGCTCCTACTGATTATCCTGATTATGAATTTAGAGTTAATGTTGTAGATAGTTCAGGCAATCAGTTAATGAATAGAATCGTAAATACAACATTTGCTGAACTTAATTTTACCCCTACAGGAAGTAATTATGTTGCAAGTGTTACTTCATTAAATACTTTAGGAACTGAATCAGATGCTGAAACAGAAACTTTTTCAGTAAGTGATGAGCCAGTAGGATTAGGTGATATAAGAGCTGATGCCGTAACTGCAAATACTATAGATGTAAATGAGTTATCAGCTATATCTGCTAATCTTGGAGCTATTGATGCAGGTAGTATAGATATTGGATCAGGCAACTTTACTGTATCGTCAGCAGGTGTAATGACCGCAACTGGTGCTACTATTTCAGGAAATTTAACAGCCACATCTTTAAACGTAACTAACGCAACTGTAACAGGTACTTTAGATGCAAGTGTTATTACACTTAATAGTGAACCTTTAGATAATGTTCTTACTTATTCAGAAACAGGTGGTATTGGTTTACTAACATTAAATGAAGGTGCTGCTATTGATGGCGACTTTGTTGTTGATGGTAATTTTGAAGCGACAGGTTTAACTCCTGATTTAATTGTTGGTAAAGTAACTGGAATATCAAGTGATACTACACAAGCAGATGCAATTTTAAGAAGTTCAACAGGTAGTGGCTCATTTAAAATACAAGCTGGCTCAAGTAATACAACTGTTGTTTCACTAGGCTATGATGCTCTCGGTGGTACAAGTCTATTAGGCGATACTGGAGCAGGTGGCTCTACTGGAAAAGTTAGAATCAATGTAGATGGTTCTTTAGGTATGGAATTTAATGAATCAAGAAATGCTACATTTGCAGGTGAAGTTAAAGCAAATGCCTTAGAATTATCTTCCAATACTCCAGCTACTACAACAAACAAACTCTATAACGTAGGTGGAACTTTATATTGGAATGGTAATTCTGTTAATACAGGTGCAGGAGATATAACAGGTGTTACCATTACTACTACAGGTGGCAGTTTAACTGGTGGTGCTGCTTATACTTCAGGAGATGCAACCTTTACCCTTGATATAGGAAGCACAATAACAGGTGCAAAGACTTTTGATAACAATGTAGTCATTCAAGGAAATTTAGACGTACAAGGTACAACCACGACTATTGATACTACTAACCTAGATGTAAAAGATAAAAACATAACCCTTAACTATGGAACTGGTGATACTTCAGCAAATGCAAATGGAGCAGGTATTACTATTCAGGATGCTGTAAGTGCGGGTAATGATGCAACCCTAACTTGGAATACAAGTAATGACAGTTTTAATTTTTCGCATCCAGTTAATGTAACAGGTAATTTTAAAAGTACAGGTAATTTAGATGTTGATGGGATTATTGATAACACTAGAAATAATGGAAATGTGTCAGCTCCTAACAATTCAGACCATACAGCAGGTACAAGAATTAAGTTCTATGATAACGGTGCATCTGATTGGTATGCAATGGGTATTGAAAGTCAAACTTTGTGGTTTCATTCAGCTAACGAATTCAAATGGTATGAAGATGCTGCTTTAAGAATGACACTTGATGGTGCTAATTTAACTGTAACAGGTAACGTAACAGCTACAGCATTTTATGGTGATGGTTCTAATTTAACAGGTGTATCTAGCACAACTATTAATAACAATGCTGATAACAGAATTATTACAGGTAGTGGTACAGCGAATACTTTAAACGCTGAATCAGGTCTTACATACAATGGAAGTGCATTAAGTGTTATAGGAACTATCAATAGTGGTGCTATTACAAGTACAGGCGATATATCAGGAGCAACTATTGAAGGCTATGTATTTCCTTCATATCCAAGTCAAAGTGGCGGTGTATTAACCAGTAATGTTGATGGTGATATGGCTTGGAGCTTTAATACTATTAGTTCTTATGTTGATAGTGGTGATGATAGGGTTGTTACTTCTACAGGTTCAACAGGTATTCAAGGAGAATACGGACTAACCTATAACAGAACAGATGGATTAAAACTACAAAATTATGATGGTACTGGTGGTTTAACAAGTTCTGCTACTCTTACACTAGGTCAATCAACAAATAATTCAGGTATTAGTCAATTAATACTTGATTCTCAATCACAAGGCTCTATCAGATTTAAAGATGGCACAACAACAGATGCAAGTATTTCATATAATGGTGCAATTGGTAATGTTTTATCTATTACTTGTGGTAATGGTATTACTTTTGGTAGTAGTAATTTAGAAACTACTGGAACTTTTTCTAGTGGCTCAATAACAGTAGACCCATCAGGCACTTATGGTGATGGTATAACTATTAATGCAGGTGATACTAGTTCTGCTACACAAAGTGCTAAACAAATTATTATGTCGTTTGGTGGTACTAGCTCTATTGATTATCCACATTCAATTCGTACTAGACATAATGCAGGTGCAGATACAGGCAATACAGTTGAAGTTTATCTTTGGGACTATGGAACAGACTCATCTTCTACTATTGGTACAAAAAGAGCTTTAGTATTAGAAAATTCTACAGGTTTAGATTTATTAACAGGTGGTTATAGGGTTGGTGGTCAAGAGGTCATTACAAGCTTAAGAAACCTAACTAATATAGGAACTATCTCTACTTCAGGTAATATTAACGCAGGTGCAAATATTAATGTTCAAAATAATGGTATATTAGATGTTACTACTTTGCGTGTAAGAGGGGATAATGATACTGGTTATAGCACCCCATCTAGTTTAACTGGAGGTATTTCTCTTTGGAGTACAGGGGCAACTACTTCACAAATAATGTTTAAACCAACTTCTGCAGGAAGTTTAGGAAATCATGGATTCTGTACTGACTCATATAACACTTATTTTGTTATGGACACCACGAATCGTGGTTGGGTATTTAGAAATCATACAACAGCTACAAATGTAGCCTCAATATCTAATACTGGGGGTGCTTCTTTTAATAATGGAATCAAAATAAATGCAACAACAATTGTAGACTCCTCAAGAAACCTAACTAATATTGGAACTATTACATCTACAGGAGAGCTTAGGGTTCAAAGTGGTTCATCTTATACTACTCATTTTAATTATTTGAATGGTGGGAACAATATTATCTCTCAAGCAAATGGTGGTTCTACTGCAATTAGAAATAGTAATGGTAATTTATTTAATATAAATAGCTCAGGTAACGCTACCTTTGCAGGAACTATCTCTAGTGGTGCTAATGGTGGAATAATTAAAGAAATAGGTGGTGATATAACTCTAGTACAAGGTGCTATAGGTTTAAGAATAAATGATGCAGCTTCAGCACTTTCACCAACAACCAATTCTGTAAATAATGATGCTGCTGTTGATTTAGGTGTTAGTAATATTAGGTTTAGAAACCTCTACCTTTCAGGAACTATCTCTAGTGGTGCAATTTTTGCACCATCAATAACTAATACAGCTTCAGTAACAGTCGGTAACTCAGGAGCAGGTGCAACACTTGTTGTAAATAGAGTTTCAGGTAATCCTAATATTAAAGCAGGTACAGATGATTCAGGTTATCTCATCATGGATTCAAGCGGTGGAAATGCTGCATTAAACTGGTATACATCAAATAATGTTGTTCTAGCTTTTGGTGGTGGAAATGTAGGTATTGCAGATAATACGCCTTCACAAAGATTAGATGTAAATGGAAATATTGGTATAGGTGGTACTGAAATCATTACTTCCTCAAGAAACCTAACGAATATAGGAACTATCTCTAGTGGTGCTATTACTAGCAGTGGAGCTTTAACCACGTCCACTGGCGTTATTATGAATAACGGTGGAGATAAATATTGGATTCGTTGGAGTGGTGCTTCTACAACAGGGCTTTATTATCAACAAACAGGCGGAGAAGAATTACAGTATTTATTTGGGGGTGCTAAAAAATTTGGAGTTACTTCTTCAGGCAATGCTACCTTTGTAGGAACTATCAATAGTGGTGCTATTACGAGTGATGGAGTTTTAACACTTAGTTCTGTTGCTAGTGATACTCTTAATTTTTCAGGAACTACAAATAGTGATACAAGAGGTATTTCTTTTAATGGAAAGGCAGCAGTTACAGCAGATAGTTCAGATGGTTGGTTAAGATTTAATAACAATAGCGAATTTACAAATGGAATGTTTAGCCCAGGTGGAGCTTGGATTAATGGTTTTGTACGTAGTAGTCAATTTCAAATTTCAACAACAACAGTAATAGATTCCTCAAGAAACCTAACCAATATAGGTACAGGTAGTTTTGCAGGTAATGTTACTATTGACTATACAGGTAATTCTACAAATGATGCAGGAATTTATGTTGCAAATGACAACAGCGATTGGGGTATTTATGTAAATAAAGATGGTTCAGCCACATATGGTATGAAAATTTCAGCAGATGGTACTTATGCATTTCAAATTACAAACGCATCTCAGGTAGAAAAATTTAGAGTAAGTGGAGATGGTGACGTAGTTATTGCAGGAACTATCTCTAGTGGGGGTATAACCGCATCAGGTACTTCTAATTTTGGTCTTTTAAAAAACACTAGCGGAGCTTTATTAGAAATACAAAATGGTACTGATGGTGGTTCTACTCGCGGTATTAGAATGTGGACTTCTACAGATCCTAATTGGGGTTTCTATATGGGAACAGCAGGTGCAGGTAAATCATTTAGCGGTGGTACAGCTTGTTCAGGATTAGATGGTAGAACCTCTCATGCAATTAGATATAGGGTTAATGATTCTGCATCTCAAATAGGTCATTTATTTGAAAATGCAAGTGAGGAAGCACTTTTCCAAATACAGGCTGATACTGGTAATATTTTTGCTAGGGGTAATGTTACTGCTTATGCTTCTGATGCAAGATTAAAAACCAACATTAAAACCATTGAAAACCCAATAGAAAAAATTAAAAAGATTAGAGGTGTTGAGTTTGATTGGTTAGACAACATAGAAGAAACACATCAATTTAAACCTAAATGCAAACGTGAAACTGGTGTTATAGCTCAAGAAATAGAAGAAGTAATACCTGATGCAATATCACCAGCTCCATTTAATAACGAATATAAGACTGTTGAAAAAGATAAAATAGTAGCTCTATTAATTGAAGCTATTAAAGAACAACAACAACAAATAGACGAACTAAAAGCGAGGTTAGACAATGACTCTTGAAAGTAGCGGAACCATGTCTATTGGTGGCACTACTTATGGGAGATCAATTAACTTAGAATTAAAAAGAGCAGCTACAGCTACATCCAACATGAATGAAACCTCATTAAGAGATTTAGCAGATGTATCTTCAGGTGCAATATCTATGTCTAACTTTTATGGTAAGTCTTACTATAAATGGCAAAACACAATTACATTAGGTCAACTTGTTAAATTTGGACAAACATTTGAAGGCTATGCACCAGATATAGCTGGTGATACTGTCGGTTCTACAACAGATACATCATGCGACTTATATAGCACTGCACCTACTTGGGGTCTATATCATGTTAATAATAACAACACTACTTTTTTTGTTTATGATACAGCAGGTACTCCAACAGGTAATGCTGGTTGGTCACAAATACATCTATACATAGGTAGACAAGATACTAATACAACTACTTATGTTGCTAGATTTAGAAATGGCTCAAATTATTCTAGTCCAACTACAGGAATAAGATATTGGGATTTGGGTTTTAAATTATTTACTGTTACTAGTGTTTACGTAACAGTGGGATTTGTAGAATAATGCACTTTGAAATAGTACAAAGAGAAGAAGATGATTTTGTAAAGTTTTATGTAGGACAAAAACAAGATGGGGCTATATATGCAGTTCCATGTGTCTTAGATGATAGTGGTGATGTTGATATGACAGCAACACAAACAAAAATGGATGCTCATATAGAGTATTCAGATGAATTAATAAGTTATATAGGAGAATAAAAATGGCAATAACATTAACAAGAACAGTACAAAGGATTGAAACATATCCAGCACAACCAGCAATGGAAGAGGGTGAAACAACATATCCTACTTTAATGGTAGTTTATAATGATGTGTTTGATGATCCTGATGATGAGCAGTTACCTGTAACAGCTACTAAAGTTTTACATTTTAGTCATGGTGATGATGTATCAGGTGAAGATGAATTAGTACAAACAATTGCTAGTGCAATTTGGGCTGAATAATATTTTTTAGTGTATAATTTAATTTTAAATAATTGGAGATTATATGAGTAAAGAAAAAAATAATATGCAAGAAGAAAATCCAGTAATAATTACATATAACGATGTAGAGTTTAGAGCTTCTGATCTTAACGAAGAACAAATGGCTTTAGCTGCTAAGTTAAATGTTGCTGGTAGAAAACTAAACAGACTTCAAGAAGCATACGATGATTATGTTATTACTAATGAATATAAAAACTTAGTAATTGAATCATTTGATAGAGCTATTAATGCTAAAGATGAAGCTGAGGTAGTAGAGGAAGAATAATGCCAGCTAGAAAGACCGCCAATGATGTGCATTCAGATCTTAGGGTCCATGAAAAAATGTGCGAAGAAAGATGGAAAACTATTTATAAAAAAACAGATGATTTACAGTCATCAATAAATGGTATGAGGCTTTGGTTAGTTGGCGGTCTTACAACAATTATTGCTTCTTTAATAACAATTATAGTTAGAGGTTTACTTTAACAAAAAATAATTTATGATAGACAAACTTATTGAGCCTGTTAGCAGCATATTAGATAAATTTGTTGCTGATAAAGATTTAAAAACAAAACTATCTCATGAATTAGAGAAAGAAATTATTTCGCTTAACAAAGCGCAATTAGAAGTAAATAAAGTTGAAGCAAAACACAATAATATATTCGTTTCAGGTTGGAGGCCTTTTATCGGTTGGTGCTGCGGTTTATCACTCGCTTATCATTTTATTTTAGAACCTATCATACAATATATTCTTATTGTAAACGGTATTCAATATGACACGCCTGAGTTTGACTTTAGTCAACTATCTACAATCGTTATGGCTATGCTTGGCATGTCAACATTACGCACATACGAAAAAACAAAAAAATAATATGCAAGATCTTGTAAAAGAACGGTTAATACAATGGGAAGCATTAGTTTTAAAACCGTACGAATGCTCACAAGGTTATACAACTATCGGCGTTGGAAGAAATCTTGAAACAAACGGCATATCAAAAGAAGAAGCTATGTATCTTTTAGATAATGACATTGATAGCGTAATAAAAAAATTAGATAAGTACTGGCCGGTGTGGTCTACATTTCCAGAAGAAGCTAAAGCTATTATTATGGACTTAGTATTTAATATGGGAATAAACACCTGGCTTTCGTTTCGAAAAACCAGGGCTTATATGGAACTTGGAGAATGGGAAAAAGCGGGTAAGGAATTATTAAATTCAAAATATGCACAACAAGTTGGAAGACGTGCAATATTTAATTCAGAAGAGTTAAAAAAATGCCAACAAAAAGTTCAGACGACCATCAGCGAAACTCAAGAGTAGGAGCATTTGCTGAATCATTAGTACAGACTTTCTTGCTGGAATACTGTGATTTCTGTTTCCCTTGTCAAGATAAACATCCAGCAGATTTAGTTTGTGAGCTTGGACCCGCTATGTATACCGTTCAAGTTAAAGCCAGGAGCAAAACGCCAGAAGGTAAATATGTTTTTGTTTCTGATAATTCTAGAAATCAAAGCGAAATATATAAAAACTATCATTGTGATATTTTAGCTTTTGTATTTATGCCTGAAAAAAGGATCTTATTTAAAGCTAACTCTAGCTCTCAAACATACTTTACTTTTGATCAGAAAATATTTCATGATGATTTAGAAATAAATACTTTTCATGAAACATTAAAAACTTTAGTGGCTGTTCCGGTCGTCCGACCGATTATAGATGAGGCTGATTAAAATATGGAGGTATTGAGTAAGGAGTAGTCATATTTTATTATCAGCCTCTTAATCATTCTACTTTAAACGCCTTAAAGTTAATACGAATAAATACATATAAAAAGGTATACAATTATATATATCCTCGATATAATTTATTTATGTTAAATAAAATTAAGGAGTTAAATAACATGAACACAACACAACTAATACAAGCATTAAGAACTGAAAGACTTAGATTATTAGGCTTACCTAGAAGAGAACAAATACAAATTACTCATGCAAGTAATCATGGTGAGTTTAGAGATGTTATTCAAGATATTGAAAACACTATCACAACTTTACAGGTAGCATAATGACTAGATACACACTACAAGTTCAATTACCTAGCTTCGGCTGGGTAGTTGCTATCAAGACTAGCGACTTATTTTATATGGCTAGTAAGAGAGCTAGATTAATAAAAGAAGGGCATAAAGTTAAATTAACTAAGGAGAGCAAATAATGGATATTCAAATATTATTAATATTAGCTTTTATGGCAGTTTGTTTATATGCCGTAGCATTAATTATTAAAGATAAGGATGGTAAATAATGGATATACATTTAAATGAAGTTGGAACTACTAAACCGTTAATTTTACCTAAAAGATCGATAAGAGGTTATTACAAAGATTTTTTAACAGGTGAAATTAAGGTGCAAGTTAATGATAAAGAATATTCAGTTAGAGATTCATTAACTGAAATACAATACTTAATGGGAGTTAATACATGAATTTAAATTTAAGTCAACGCAAATTAAATAAACAAGAAGTAGTTTTTTTATTATGGTTTTTATCTATAACTCCAGATAACCCAATTGAAAATCCTATTGAAGATACAATATTTAACTATGACGGCATTGAATATACAGCTAATGATTTTAAAAATTTATATACTAAACTAAAAGCAATACAAAAATCTTATTTATCATGATACCGATAGAAGACATACCAAAAATTACTGAATGGTCGAATAGAATTAAACTACTTGAAGTTAATAACTGGGGCGATCATAAATATACAAAAGTTATTTATAACGATGGAACTATTAAAGTTACTGATCGATATATAAATAAAGAGCATGAAACACATATTTACCCTTCTGATCTTTCATTACAAGAATTAGCAGATTTATATTATAGGAGAAAATTATAATGGTTGGTAAAAAAACACGATACGACCAAGCTAGCTGTTCAACGCTGCCATATATTAAAGGGATTAGTCAATATCAATCAAGAAACGAATGGCTTGATATTGCTATAAAAGCAAGTGAAGGTGAATTGCCAAAACAAACCCCTCAGCTTATGCTACAACGCATGGGCGATTTATTAGAACCGGTTTTATGTGAAGAGGCTAAAAATATATTAGGCCTTGAAAGTGTAAAAGTAGACTACGAAGAGCCTGTACATCATCCGATACTCCCCCTATCAGGCTCTTTGGACGCTACTGGTATAGCTAAAGAATTAACATTTAAAAATGGAGAGCATGATCATATTATTATTCCAGAACAAGAAACAATAGTATTAGATGGCCCTGGGGTTATAGAATGTAAGGCTACTCGTAATGCGCCTACAAATGAGTTAGAAGAATGGCGAGGCGTATTGCAAGCTAAAGGTTTAATGGAATGTACTGGCTATGGCTGGGCGGCTGTTATTGTGCTTTGGCAATCTACAGATTTTAGAATTTATTTATATTCAAGAAAACCTGAATTTAACGAATTATTATCAGCTTTAGTGTTAGATTTTGATTACAGAGTTAAACACAAAGAATATTATGCTCCTTCATCAAGTAATGATGCTAACGTTGTATACAAAAATGTTAATAAAGATATAATAACTTTAGGACGTAGTGCTGATATGTTTTGTGAAGAAATTATTAAAAAGAAAGAGCATATAAAAGAATTAACTGAAGATATTAATGAGCTTGAATTAAAACTAAAAAAACAAATTCAAGATGCTGATGGAGGTCAAACAAATCAATACACTATTATGTGGCCAATGATTAATTATAAGGCGCAACCAGAAAAAGTAACGCCAGCTAAAGAAGCTAGGCAAGTAAGGGCTAAGACCCTAAGGATAAAAGAACATGGATGAGAACCAAATGAAAGCTGTATGGGTAAAACCTGAAACGCATAAGTTATTAAAAGATTATTGTGATGAGCACGGAAAAAAAATGATTTTTGTTGTTGAACAATTGCTTAAAGAAAAATTAAAAGATAATGTCTAAATGGCATGGCGGTAAAGGAAGTAAACGCAGACCAGAAGATAAAAAAAAAATAAATAATAATTGGGACAAAATATTTAATGCCGGAAAAAATAAAGAAGTCAGTAAAGATAAGAAATAAAAATACTGGTAAGTATGAAATAGAACATCATTATTTAAAAAATAAATCAATTAAAGAATTAGAAACTTTAATTAACAATACAAGCACACGACCAAAAATTAAATTAAAAGCCTGTAGAGAATTAATTAAGAGAGGCAAAATTGGTTAATAGCAGGAATAAAGGCGCAGCATTCGAAAGAAAGATTGTTAACTATTTAAAAGAATTATCTGATGAATATAATGCTGATATACACATTACAAGAAATTTTGAGCAATTGTATAAAAAAGGAGAATGTGATATTAACTTTTTAAATTATGCTATTGAATGTAAATGTTATGCTGAAGGTAAAGGTTATAAATCTGGTTGGTGGGACCAAGTATGTGTATCAGCTGGTGATTCAAGAATTCCTGTTTTAGTTTATAAATATAACAGAAGCCCTATTGAAGTAGCTATGCCGTTCTGGTCTATTATGAAAGACGAGCCAAAAGACAATAATAAAATTTTTACTTGCAAATGGGAAGACTTTGTAGATATAATAAAAAAAAATACAATTTTCCAGGCTTATGTCAACAGAGACCAATAAAGATTTACGATTTTCAGAATTCTGTGTTTTAGAATATTTAGAATATTTAGAAACCGATATGAGAATCAAACTAAGTTTTGATGAGTATGTATCTGAGTTTAGATATGTACTAATTGAAAAATGGCGCAATGAAGCGCAACCAATATTACATTAAAGGAGTAATTTATGGATATTTTGGGTATTAATACGAGTGGTGATAATGTTTTTATTAAGCATAGCAGCACAGACAAATGTTGGATGGTAGGAGATGAGGCTCATCAAGATATAGTTCATATTCTTATTGATCCGGCTAGTATACAAGCTGGCTGGGGTATGTATGAAGGTGGTTAGAGGTGGGAATGGGATGATAAACCGGGTGTTTCTAAAGGACAACCTACTTCTGAACATAAAAGAGCGTTTAGTGTTTGGATGTATACTAAAGAGCATGGGTCTAAACTATGGCGCAGATTTAGTTGGGGCGAAAGTCAAGGCTTTAATTCAATGTGCGCAACGTTTTGGAATGATATAAAAGCAAATCCTGGAAAAGTTGTACATATGAAATATACTGGAGCTAAAGTTGAAAAGTTCAAAGTAGGGCAAGCAGCTATACCGCAATTTGAATTTGTTAAATGGGCTGATAAGCCTGCAGATTTTGTTACTAATGATGTAGACATGCCTTTAGAGCAAGCGGCTACACAAATTAATAATGATTTTAGCTTTGCGATGGAAAATCAAACTCCAGAATCCGGTGATCCTAGATTTGACCCATCAGCAAAACCTTTAACTGAAGACGATTTACCGTTTTAATTATGAGAGAAGTCAACTTTGTAGAGTTGGCTCCTCGTGTAGGTCTTCATTTATTAGGAAAACCAACAAAAGAATCTAGCACGGAATATAGATGGGGCACTAATGGAAGTTGGTGCCTTAATCTTGAAACTGGATTATTTTTTAGTTTTGAATTAGATGAAGGAGGAGGAGTTATATGGTTAATAGACCACTTTAATCAAAATAGAAATGATATATTAAATATGTACAGTCCAGATATTAATGACATACCAGTAGCTGAAACAAAAACATATAAACAATATAATCAAGAACAAATGCGTTCGTTAGCTCAAGAAGCTGTTGTTTTACTTAAATACACAGATTCTTTTGTAGTAATGAGATTTGCAGATAATCATTCAATTAAACAAAAGTATGCACCATTTTGTAAGCAAGGTAATAATTGGTTTTTAAAAAGGCCTGAAGGTTTAATGCCTATATACTATAATAAAGCTGATGGCCCTATAGTTATTAGTGAAGGTGAAAAAGCAACCTTAGGCGCAAATCAATTATATGATGGACCTACTGCAACTTGGCATGGAGGTGTTAATAGTTGGAAAAAAGCCGATTGGTCGCCTATATATGGTAAAGATATAATTATATGGCCAGACAATGATGAAGCAGGTTTTAAATGTGCAAACGAATTATCAGAGTATTTAACTGAAAATAAATGCTCTGTACAAATTGCTAAAGTGCCCGAAGCTTTAAACGATAAAGATGATTTATATGATGCATATCATAATAATATTTTTAGCAAAGAATCTTTTAAAGATTATTTAGATACTGAAGTTTCAAAGCCTAAAAAGCCGTCGCTTGTTTTACGTAAGATATCAGATCTTATTGCTAATATACAAGAGCCAGAATGGATTATAGAAGACATTATGGAAAAAGATTCGGTAATAGATATCTATGGTGCTCCGAAAAGTGGCAAATCATTTATTGCTATTGATATGGCTTTATGTTCATCAATGGGTATACCATGGCAATCACACAAAACAGTTCAAACACCTATTATTTATTTAGCAGGTGAAGGCCAACGAGGTATTGCTAGACGTGTACAAGCATGGGAACATTATTATGGACATGACTTAAACAATGCACAAATGTTTGTATCTGATAGAGGTGTACGGTTTTTAGATGAAAAAGACCATCAAAACCTTATTGATCATATAAAACAAGTAGCTGATGAATTTGGCGATATTGGCTGTTTATATGTAGATACGTTAGCTCGTAACTTAGGAGCCGGAAATGAAAATAGTACTGATGATATGAATAAATTTATTGAACGAGTGGACCACTTAAAGTCTGAGTTCAGTTGTTGCATATCTTTGATACATCATACAGGGCATAGCAGTTCAGGACGAGCACGTGGCTCCTCTGTGCTTCCTGCTGCTGTTGATGCTGAATTTGCGGTTAAACGACCTAAAGATGAAGGTGAAGAAATGAAGGTTGAATTTACTCAAACATTAATTAAAGACGGCAAGCCGATGAATCCTAAATACTTTAAGTTTAGAGAGATTGATTTAATTAATTATCCTGGTATGACTTCAGGTGTATTAGTTAAAACTGAATACGATGAGTTTAAAGAAGAAGATTCAAAGATTGATGAAACTATTATTGTAATAGCAGAAATACAGGCAGAAAGGGCTGTAGCTGAAAATGTGGATCCTATTAATATTTGGGTAACGCAAAAAGAAATAATAAATAAACAAACAGATTTGAAAGACAGTACTGTTAAACAACGGGTAAGAAGGTTGAAAGAAGCAGGTAAGATATATTATGAACAAGGTAGAGGCTATCAAGCTAAAAAGTATGACAATATTGATTAGTTACATAATTAGTTACATTAGTTACATTTTAGTTACATTTCTTGTCCAACTTAAAGAAAAAAAGAGTTACATTTTGAGTTACATACATATACCTATAGGTATATGTAACTCATGTAACTTTTTGATAAGTCGATTTTTAGTAAAAAGTAACTGTTGATGTAACTATGAATTATAAAGAAAAGAAAATTAAAGAGTTAGAAGCATTAGAAAAAAATAAAGTTTTTAACGAATCATTACGAAAACTTAACGCTATAAAAACAAAAATTAGTCTTGAATGGGGCAATGATCGTATTATGAATTTAATTAGTCCTGAATTATTATTACGATTTAAAAGAGCTGATACAAAATACTTTCATGAGTATCACGCGTCATTTAATAAAATTGCATTAAACGAAATGATGATTAGAGCTTATGAAGCATTAATACAAGATGCTACTAATCGCGGTTATAATACATTATCACCAGAATTTATATATACAAAGCATCCAGATACAAATGATAATATTATTATTTGTGTTAATGAAGATGATGTGCCTATAGCATTTGAAAAGTATAAATCTAAAGAAGATGTTATAATTTTTCATATTAATGAAATACTTATATCAATGACTGCAGATTTTATTGATATAAAAAAGAAAACACATAAAATTGGAGGCAGAATAAAAAGTTATGTTAATGTCAGTTAAAAGTAATATCAAGCCATTTGTTAAGCAGCTTAAAAAGTTTCAGAATGTTGATATTCCGAATATAACAAGAATTGCTTTAAATGAAACAGCCACTAGAGTTAAAGAGCTCGAACAAGTACAAATGCGTAAATCATTTGATAGACCTAAACCGCAAACAATAAAAAGTATTTATGTTCAATTTGCTAAAAAGAATTATCCTATAGCCCGTATAACATTTCGAGACTGGGCACAAGAGTTTATACATAGAAATATTGTTGGAGGCATTAGAAGAGTTAAGAATACAGCAGTACCTACAGTTAATGCACGATTAAATCAATTTGGTAATATACCAGGAAGAAAACAAGGTGTTGTAAAAGGTAAGCAATTCAGAGCAACAATCGATGGCATATATGGTGTATGGGAGCGTAATAAGAACGGTTTAAAGATCATACATAGGTTTGAAACTAATCCTAGATACGACGCTATATTTCCTTTTTATCGTGTTGCTAATAAAGCAGTTAAATATGTAATGCCAGTAAAATTTGAGAAGGTTGCTAAATATTATATTAAGAAAGCAGGATATCAAATTAAATGAAGTTTAGTCAGCTGTTAAGTATGGGTATATCATATGAAGAAAAAGTTCTTAAAGTTTTACATAATAAATATCCATTAGCTAAACGTATTGAAGGTCAGTTCCTTGATTACGATATATGGATTCCTGAGTTACATAAAAGTGTAGAGGTTAAGTATGATAAGCGATCGGAAACAACAGGAAATATTATTATTGAATATGAAAAAAATAATAAGCCTGGAGATATATTAAGTACCAAGGCAGACTACTGGTGCATTCATACTAATACCGGATTTTTATGGATCAAGCCAATGAAGATTATTGAATGCATGTTACGAGAAGATTGCCGAGAGATTAAAGTTGGGTTAGGTAAATGTTATCTAATACCTATACATATATTAAAACATTACAGCATGGAGAGAATGATATGATGCAAACAAAGGCATGTTCCAAAACAACAGTTACTTTATGGGATATAACCGGCGTGGTTATTCGCT
>JAAHTH010001813.1_pt1 | contig 15341 bp, 15 predicted proteins | sample 6116091 | NCBI WGS metagenome assembly JAAHTH01 (sample SAMN13939990, study PRJNA603662) | sponge metagenome | isolation source: marine sponge | host: Mycale hentscheli | place: New Zealand | collected 2006
CGCTTGGCTACGAAGTTGAACTCTTACCAAAGGAGACTACCAGTGAGCAAAACCAAATTACACACGACAAAAAAGCAGTTCGAGGGCGCACACGAAATAGCTGACACGGGACGCGCTCGTAAAGTCGAGATCCCCCGAAAGATGTTGTACGCGCTGCTGATGGACCACTCTAATATGATCGGAAAGCTAGGTCATGACGTGCTGATTGTACCGGGAGAGAATGATGACGCCCGAAGCTAAAGTCAAAAAAGTCGTAGCCAAACAACTCAAGGATATCGGGGCTTACTACTTCTACCCCGCTACAGGCGGCTATGGGCGCAGCGGTGTGCCGGATATCATCGGCTGTTACCTTGGACAGTTTTTCGGGATTGAGTGTAAAGCTGGAAAGAACAAGCCTACTCCTTTGCAGGAGAAGGACTTAGCAGATATACGCAAAGCCGGAGGCATTTCCATGGTAGTTAACGAGGAGAACATGCACGGTGTACGTGAACAAATCATTGGGTTCACAGAACTATAAACAAAGGAGAGTTACTATGAAGTTTTTTGATTGGTTGTTTGGGAAAGACCTAAAAAAACAGTTTGACGACTCGCCGCCGCAAGCGGAGAGGCAGTGGCGTAAACCGAAAGGCGCTGTGAGGGTGTGGCGTTACTGCCGCGCCAGTAAGGTATACGGCAGAGAGATATACTGCCCCCACTGTAGTGCGCCTAGCACGGTGTATAGTTTCGCTTGGTCCGCGCTCAAATGCACAAACTGTGAGAACAGCGCCGAGCGGCGTAAGTGGTACACGATACGTACCGATAAAGAACTCAGGCGACAGATTGCTCAAGCTGAAGCCAAAGCAGGGGGTAAGAAATGAACGAACAATTAGAACTACCGTTCGACCCACCGTTGGATCGGGTCGCGAAACGCGCAGAGATACTACGCACGGCAGAGGAGTATGTAACCAAGGATCGAGCGGCCACGCATGGTAACATGGAGGATAACTTCTCTACGATTGCTGAGTACTGGTCCGCACATCTATCATTCGACATCACGGCACTGGACGTAGCGGTGATGATGACGTTAGTGAAGATAGCGCGGATCAAGAATAACCCTTCGCATATGGACAACTACGTTGACGCAGCGGGGTATATGGCTTGCGGAGGCGAGTTGGCCGATAAAAGTTTCTAACCCTACACCCCTTTCTGACTTTCTTCCAGCCCGGTACGAAAGTTATGGAGCATACCTGCCCCGCGTCTATAGGGGTTAAGCGAGAACTGTAGGGTTAGAACGACACATAGGTTTTTCGTAAGGGTGCAACCGAGCAAGCGTAAGCGTAACCCCCCGGCCTTAGTGAATGGGCCGGGGGGACTTAAAACAAGGAGATTAAAATGGACCTGATAACAATCGACTACGAAACTTATTATGACAAAGAGTTTTCATTGTCGAAGATGACGACAGAGGAATACATACGCGACCCACGGTTTCAAGTTATTGGCGTCGGTGTGAAAGTAAACAATAACGACACAGAGTGGGCTAGTGGAACACATGAAGAAATCAAAAATTATTTACAAACATTCGATTGGCATGAGGCTATGCTTCTTGCTCATAACACTATGTTTGATGGTGCCATTTCTAGCTGGTGTTTTGATATTCATCCTCGGGCTTATGCCGATACTCTTTGTATCTCCCGTGCTGTTAATGGGGTGGAAGATAGTTCAAGTCTCAAGGCGCTGGCTATTAAGTACGGTGTCGGTGTTAAGGGAACGGAAGTCATCAACGCCCTTGGAAAGCGCCGAGAAGATTTTACGGCGGAGGAGTTAGACCGCTACGGTGACTACTGCATAAACGACGTAGATATAACTTATGAGTTGTTCAAGCGTATGGGGTCTGGCTTTCCCCGCAAGGAACTCAAGCTGATAGACCTGACACTGCGTATGTTCGTAGAGCCGACGCTAGACTTGGACCTTGGGCTACTCGAAGAACATTTGAGAAATACTAGAGACTCAAAGGATGACTTGTTAAGGGAAGCCGGTATCGAACGTGAAGAACTTATGAGTAACCCTAAGTTCGCGGAGGTGTTGCGGTCGTTCGGTGTTGAGCCGCCGATGAAGGTAAGCCCGACCACAGGCAAGGAAACCTATGCGTTCGCCAAGTCGGATGAAGCGTTCAAGGCATTGGCTGAGCATGAGGACAGCCGCGTACAATCCGCCGTCGCAGCACGGTTGGGCGTCAAAAGTACTCTTGAAGAGACACGTACACAGCGATTTATAGATATATCCAAGCGCGGATTACTGCCGGTTCCGGTTAGGTATTATGCCGCACACACTGGGCGTTGGGGCGGTGACGACAAGATCAACCTGCAAAACCTACCGTCACGTGGACCTAACGGTAAAGCCCTCAAGCGTAGTATCGTCGCCCCCGAAGGATACTCAATCATCGAAGCGGACTCCGCGCAGATTGAAGCACGGGTGCTGGCGTGGCTAGCAGAGCAGGACGATCTTGTTAGTGCGTTCACTAACAATGAAGATGTTTACGTAAAGATGGCGTCCCGCATCTACGGTGTCGATGAGGCTGACGTAGATAAGGATCAACGGTTCGTTGGTAAGACTACCATCCTTGGGGCTGGCTACGGTATGGGTGCAGTGCGCTTCCAAGAGCAGCTAAAGAACTTTGGGTTCGAGATGGGGTTGAGCGAAGCGCGTCGTGTCATTGAAATCTACAGAGAATCCAACTGGAAGATAAGTCAACTGTGGCGTAACGCGCAGGACACGATAGCCGCGCTGAACAACGGTGATGAGTCTTCCTTCGGTGTCGGGGGTCTTATTAAAGTGCAGTCAGGTGAGTCAGCACTTCACCTACCTTCTGGTTTGTTGTTACGGTACGGTGATCTACAGGCCCACCAGACTGACAGAGGTTTTGAGTACGACTACAAGACGCGCCGTGGCCGGACACGGATATACGGTGGCAAGGTTATTGAGAACGTATGCCAAGCACTTGCACGATGTATTATTGGTGAGCAGATGCTAGAGGTAGCTAAGAAATACAAGGTCGTTCTGACCGTGCATGACTCTATCGTTTGCTGCGTCCCCGATGCCGAAGCCGAAGCGGCCAAGGCGTATGTCGAAGAATGTATGCGCGAAGTACCTGAGTGGGCAGACGGATTACCTATCGATTGCGAAGCGGGTATCGGTAAATCTTATGGAGACTGTGAATGATGAACGGACATGATGATGATGACTACATTGATTTGGAAAGGGACGTACACGACTCTTGGATCAAACTGCTGAACCACATAGCAGATGACTTCCCCGAAGACCTGCCCATGATGCAGGAACTTAATGAGAAGTACGGGAATACCCCGAAGGACATATTTGAGCAGGGATACCGCACGGGGTTTCGTAAGGCTATAGCCCTCATGAACTCGTACGTAGCCGCGAATGACTGATGCTACGGCGCTGAAATTGTATTATAAAAGTCGTATGAGTATGTTCGACAAAGAGAACCCCCATAAATGACATATAGTGTATCGCCTTGGTCTTTCAGCAAAATCAAAGCCTTTGAGCAGTGTCCGAAGCAATTCTACCATATGAAGATTGCCAAGGATTATATCGAAAAAGAGACCGAAGCGATGCTATATGGAACTCTGTTCCACGAAGCCGCCGAGAACTTCGTCAAGGACGATACCCCTATTCCCGAGAAGTTTAAGTACGCCGAGTCTGCGCTAACTAACCTGAAAAACAAACCCGGTAAGAAGTTATGTGAGTACAAGTTAGGACTCACCGAAGACCTAGAACCCTGCGGCTTCTTCGATGAAAACGTATGGTTTCGTGGTATTGCGGACCTAATCATACTAGACGGTGATACCGCTTGGGTGGTAGACTACAAGACAGGTAAGTCAGCTAGGTATGCTGATAAGGGGCAGCTTGAGTTGATGGCACTCGCCACGTTCAAACACTTCCCCGAGATAAAGAAGGTCAAGGCAGGTCTGTTATTTGTTATCGCCAAGGCTCTCATTAAGGACAGCTACGACAGTACGGCGGCTCCTATAATGTGGAAGAAGTGGTTAGCCGACTACGCTAGGATGGAGAAGGCTTTGGAGACGGATACTTGGAACGCTAGGCCGAGCGGCCTATGCCGCGCACACTGCGCGGTTCTGGATTGCCCTCACAATGGGAGAAACTGATGCCCTACACGAAGAAACCACGCCCCTACAAAAAAGAATACGCACAGCAGAAGTCCCGTGATGAGCACGGTGATCGCATGGAACGACAGCGGGCGCGTCGTAAGATGGACAAGACAGGTAAAGATGCCAACAAGAACGGCAAAGCCGATAAGCGTGAGGGTAAGGATGTCGCGCACAAGAAGCCCCTATCACGCGGCGGCACCAACAAAGACGGAGTAACCGTCCAAAGCCGAAAACGTAACCGCGCTGCGGGAGGCGCACTGAGTAAAGGTAAACGGAAGAAATAACACCCTTAAGGAGAACTTACGTGCAAGTCGTCAACAACAAGGCGCTTCTTCTAAAACTACAAAACCCCGGAAAAGTAACCAACACAATCGCTAAGAGTAAGATCGTTGGCGATAACAAGGTACTGGTAAACTGGGGTGTAGAAGAAGCAATCACTCTAAAAAGTATGAACATAAACGCGCCATCCCCCATCGAAGGGAAGTACGGGTGGCCGGGGAAATACCCACCGTTTGAACACCAGAAAAGCACAGCGGCGTTTCTAACCAAACACCGTAAGGCGTTCTGCTTTAACGAGCAGGGGACGGGTAAGACTGCTAGCGCCATATGGGCGTCTGACTTCCTGCTTGAACAGGGGGCAATAAACCGTGTGCTAATCATCTGTCCGCTGTCGATCATGGATTCGGCGTGGAGGGCAGACCTGTTTTCGTTTGCTATGCACAGGACTGTTGACGTGGCTTACGGCTCCCCCGACAAACGCCGCAAGATCATAGCTAACGGTGCTGACTACGTTGTAATAAATTATGACGGGGTAGAGATCGTAGCCGACGACATTGCGGCGGGGGGTTTCGACCTCGTAATCATAGATGAAGCCACACACTATAAGAACGCACAGACTAAACGATGGAAGGCGCTCAATAAGTTAGTGGGTGACAACACTTGGCTTTGGATGATGACCGGTACACCGGCAGCGCAAAGTCCCCTTGATGCGTACGGTCTAGCTAAACTCGTCAACCCACGCGGCGTTCCACGTTTCTTTGGTTCTTTCCGCGATCAAGTTATGTACAAGGTCACTCGGTTCAAATGGGCTGTCAAAGATAGTGCCACAGAAACGGTGTTCAATGCGTTACGGCCAGCTATTCGATTTACGAAGGACGAGTGCTTAGACCTGCCACCTATGGTGTACACCAAGAGAAAGGTCGAACTGACTCCACAGCAACGCAAGTACTACAAACAACTCAAGGACCAGATGGTTATGCAAGCGGCTGGTGAGGAAGTTACCGCCGTTAATGCAGCCGTCAACATGAATAAACTGCTACAGATATCGGCTGGTGCGGTATACACCGATCACGGTGATGCTTTGGAGTTCGACATCAAGAACCGGTACAAAGTTCTTATGGAAGCCGTACAAGAAGCCAGCAGCAAGGTACTTGTGTTTGTCCCCTTCCGCCATGCTATAGGTATACTATCGGAGAAGTTGGCGTCAGATGGCATTACCAACGAGATAATCCAAGGCAGTGTAACTGCCACTAAGCGCACTGACATTTTTAAGCGGTTTCAAGAACAGGATGACCCAAAGGTTCTGGTTATCCAACCCGCTGCCGCAGCGCATGGTGTTACGTTAACAGCGGCGGATACAGTTGTCTGGTGGGCACCGACGAGTTCCTTGGAAACCTACTCTCAAGCCAACGCCCGAGTACACCGCTCGGGGCAGAAGAACAAATGCACTGTGATCCAGCTTCATGGCTCTCCTGTAGAACAACACGTTTATAGGTTATTGGATGACAGAATAGACGTTCATTCAAAAGTTATAGATTTATACAACGAATTGCTTGACTAACCACCCATACTCAACTATCTTCCGTAATCCACAACAAAACGGAGAACTATGAGGTGGAAGAGAACACTCTAAACAAGCTAACTGAGACGTACATAAAGATACGTTCGAAACGTACCGACCTTTCCTCTGAGTTTAAGAAGAAGGATGATGATCTTAAAGAGCAGCAGGAAAAGATAAAAGCTGCACTTCTTGAGTACCTCAAAGATAACGATATAAACAGTGTCGGAACTGATGCTGGTATGTTTTACCGGAGTCAGAAGCGCCGCTACTGGACTAGCGATTGGGAGTCGATGCACAAGTTTATCCTTGAGCATGAAGCACCAGAGTTCCTTGAGAAACGTCTCAACCAGACTGCTGTTAAGGAGTTCTTAGAAGATAACCCGGAACTACTCCCACCGGGTCTTAACGTGCAGTCTGAGTACACACTATCCATAAGGAAAAACAAATGAGTAATGAGTACGTCCCCATTGACGACGTTGCAAAGTGTTTGCACGTGTCGCCAGCCACAGTACGTGGTTGGGTGCGGAAGGGGGAAATTCCGCCAAGTACCTACATCAAGGTGGGGACTACCTACCGCTTTAATGTAGATGCAGTAGTTAAGGCTCTACGTGGGCCGGAAGAAGCCGAGGGAGAAGTTCCCTACGTGGAAGCCGACAACGTAGGGAGTGATAATACAACTGATAACAACTTAGACAAAGACATTTAGGAGAACAAAAACATGTCTGAACTATCTATTTTTGAGGGTAACTCTCTCGTATCTAGTGACCTGTTCAAGTCATTGCAGAGTGCTGGCAACAACCTACTAGGAAGTTCTGGTGGGGGTGTCCGCCGTATAAGCGTTCGCGGTAAACGGTTCCGTGAACTTGTTGGTAGCGAAGAGATGCGTGTTAGCAAGTCTGACAGTATGAATATTGTCATCGTCAACGCAGCACCACTATCGCGTACTTACTATGAAGGCACATACAGCCCTGATAACCCATCTGCCCCGCATTGCTGGTCAGCAGATACCAACGTACCGTCGCCTGACGTGCCGGAGGATCAACGTATGGCCCCCCGCTGCATGGATTGCCCCATGAATATTAAGGGGTCTGGACAGGGTGAAAGCCGTGCTTGCCGGTTTCAGCAGCGTCTTGCCGTGGCACTAGAAGGCCAACTAGATAAGGTCTATCAGATGCAGCTTCCGGCAACGAGTGTATTTGGTAGGGGTGATGACGGGAAGATGCCGATGCAAGCCTACGCACGGTTCCTTAACGAGCATGATACTCCACCGATTGCAGTTGTCACGGAGATGTATTTTGACGATGACAGTGATGTTCCGAAGCTATTCTTCAAACCGGTTCGTCCTTTGGAGGAGGCTGAGTTACAGCAAGTTGCTTCACTTCTGGAGCACCCCGACACGAAACGGGCTATCACTTTCTCGGTGGCTAAGCCCAAGGAAGGGGGGGATGTTAGTGCTGCACTAACAAAACCAGAGCCAAAACCAAAGAAGGCTAAGAAGGCCAAGGTTGAAGTGGATGAGGGCGACGAGCCAGAAGAACCTAAAAAGGTGGCTAAGAAGTCGGACGACGCCTCCGATGGTGAAGACCCCGAGTTAGATGCTATAGTGGACGCTTGGGACGACTAAGTTTTTACTGTAGCACAGCCGCGACCGGTTCGTTCTCCATTCGTTTTTGAATGATCCGTTGGGGATTCGGTCGCGGCACCTTCTCGGGAGATAATAATGGAACCAAGAGTATTCTTGGAGAAGGCGCTATCGGAGAACGGGTACTACTGTGTATTCGCTGCAAAAAGCATAGAGAATAAGCGGACACAGAAGTTCTATACCTCGGTAAGCGCCGTTATAGATGCGGCACAAAAACTAGACGCTGATGGTTTTGACGCATATTTCGCACTCGCTACTTTCGAAGAGGATGACTCTCGTAAGGTAGTCAACGTAAAAGAACTTAAGTCGTTCTTCCTTGATCTGGATTGCGGACCAAGCAAGGATTATCTAAATCAAAGTGAGGCGCTAGACGCCCTACGTATGTTCTGCACGGCCACCAAGCTGCCGAAGCCTTTTATTATGGATTCCGGTCGGGGGGTTCACGCTTATTGGTTTCTTGATGAGCCGATAAGTTACGACGACTGGCTACCTGTGGCGGAGAAGCTCAAGGCTTTGTGCGTTACGCATAACTTGTTAGCGGATCCAGCCGTAACATCCGACGCCGCCCGTGTGCTTCGCGTTCCCGACACACATAACCACAAAGATAGTCCGCCTCTTTTGGTAAAGCAGATCGGTATGAATGTACCCGATGCGATTAGCCTTGAGGTGTTCTCGAATACTCTTGGCATGGACATGATGCCGCCACCTAGAAAGTATGTCCCCGCCGGGGCGAACGCGGTTATGGATGCGCTTATTGGTAACAAGACCAGCGTGTTCCTAGATATCCTAAACAAAACACGCCGTGGCGTGGGTTGCGCTCAGCTTGCTTCGATTATGAAGGAACAGGCAGAGGTGCCGGAGCCGTTGTGGAGGGCGGGGCTATCTATCGCAAAGTTCTGCGAAGACGGTGATAAAGCAGCGCACCTTATGTCGAAGAACCACCCGCAGTACACCCCGATTGAGACCGTAAAGAAACTCGATTCCATAAAGGGGCCGTACCGTTGCGCTAGGTTTGACGAGTATGCGCCGGGTGTATGTACTGGGTGTCCGCACTGGGGGAAAATAAAATCACCGATTGTGTTGGGGCAGAAGATACGTGAGGCAACAGAGGAAGAAGAGGTTGTTGTAGAGGCTACTTCGGCTACCTTACCTAACAACCCCCTAAAGACTTACACTATACCAACGTACCCGACTCCGTACTTTCGCGGGGCGAACGGCGGTGTATATGTACGCAAGACAGAGCCAGACGGCACGGTGGACGAGATACCCGTTTACCATAATGACCTATATGTAGTACGGCGTATCAGCGACCCCGAAGTCGGTGAGTCAATACTTATGCGGCTGCACCTACCAAAAGACGGGGTGCGTGAGTTTACAATCCCTCTTACTTCGGTAACGTCAAGGGATGAGTTTCGAAAGCAGATGTCCATGCAGGGTGTCGCTGTTCCACGGGTAGAAGAGTTAATGAAATATACATTAGATTGGGTGAATGAATTGCAAGCAAACGATGAAGCGGATGAAGCACACAAACAGTTTGGGTGGGTCGGCAGTGGTTTCGACTCGTTCGTACTAGGTAATCAACACGTCCTTGAGAACGATATAGACTTCAACCCGCCTTCGTCTCAGACGTTATCACTGTTCCCCATTTTTGAGCCAAAGGGAACTATGGAGCAGTGGCGTAAGAATATGGATTTCTATAACAAGGATGGGTTTGAACTACACCAATACGTAGTCGGCACCGCATTTGGGTCTATCCTTATGCAAGATTCACCCTTCCACTGCGCGACACTCCACCTGCATAGTAAAGAGTCTGGTATTGGTAAGACTACGGCTATGATTGTGGGGTCATCATTGTGGGGGAACCCTGACGAACTGGTGATGGACCAGAACACCACACTTAACTTCAGGATGCATAGGGGCGAGATATACCACAACCTACCGTTCTACATTGACGAAATAACGGAGATGAAGCCCTACGAAGTTAGTCAGTTAGCCTACTCAATGAGCAGCGGCAAACAGAAAGGTCGTCTGGCTGGTAGCGCAAACGCAGAACGGTACAGGGGTGATCCGTGGAAGTTTCTTGCCGTCACAACCGGTAATGTAAGCGTAATTGAGAGAGTATCTGCGTACAAAGCTATGCCGGAAGCGGAGTCGCAGAGGATAATGGAAGTGAAGGTGGACACACTGTTCCATAAGTCCTCGGATACTATGGCACAGGAGGCGTTTCTGGATTCCGTCGGTAATAACTACGGCCATGCTGGCCCCATATTTGTGCAGCACGTAATCCAAAACAAGGACAGCATCCGAAGTCTTACCGACAGCATAAAAGAGAAAGTCATTGCAGAGGCGGGGCTAACCAGTAAGAACCGGTTCTGGACCGCCCATGTATCCTACACTCTAGCTGGACTTATTCTGGCAAAGAGGCTTGGCTTTCACGACTACGACATCCAGAAGATATTTAAGTTCGCTATATGGATGTTGAAGCTAAACCAAAACGCCGTATCTGATATGACGTTAAGTGTGCAGGATATTCTTAACGACTATATTAACGAGCACTGGAACAACGTGTTGTGGATCAAAAGTACAGATGATCTACGTGCAGGGCAGGGCGGTGCACTCGATTCCCTTATTGTGCCGGAAGCGTTGCCACGGGGGAAATTGGTTGCACGATACGAGACTGATATCAAGAGAGCGTACCTACTACTTAAACCGCTTCGGGATTGGTGTGTAGATCAGCAGATAAACTATGGTTCGTTAATACAAGATCTAACTGACCAGATGAAAGCCAAGAAGATTAAGATGCGGTTGAGTAAGGGTACGCATATGCAGCTACCACCGGCTCAAGTACTTGCGGTCGATTGCGCTTTGGATGTACCGGATGAAGTCCAGAGTTCGGAAGAAGAATGATCTCGACCCTGACGGGGTTAGGGTAGTAGTTAACTGGGATAAGTTTCTACCTAATACATCTGTGTTCATCCCATGCGTAAATACTGATAACGCAAAACAGCAGATAAAGAAGATATGCAGCGACTTCGGCTACGAAATAACCCTAAAAGTAACTATATATAAGGGTAAATTAGGTGTTCGTGCATGGAGAACGGTATGATACTATACACTTGACAGTTCTCCCGACTGTCAGTTCTCCTTGTTGACTCCCCCCTGCTCCGGCAGGGGGGTTTTTTAATCCCATACAGACACGTTCTTATCAAACTCGTTGGCCTCTGCTTGCAGAACGCCTCTCATATTCTTGTTCAACGTAACGCCGTGGTGCATCTGCGCGCTTGTTCTCATGTGGCTAAGCATAGATCGCCGCACTGACTCACCTGTAATCGCAGCGGTGGGATGACGACGGTTAAATTTTTGGAGGCGGGCTATCATATCCTGCACCCCGTTGCTGTCACCGTTTCTAGCAGAGACATATAACCTACGAAGTATGCGTGTACGTTGTCTCGACACAGAACGGTCGATCTTCTTAATCGCCGCGTTCTCCATAAGCTGCCGAGAGTACTCTGCTGGGGCAAAACCAAGCATCTGGCCTATGGAGTGTCCGACCCCGATATCTTCAACGATGGAGTCACCACGCAGCGTTTTCGGGCCTTCCGTTGCAAAGCGGATACCCTTCATTACGTTTCGGATGGAGGATGGTAACATAGTTTCCAGACCACGGGTCACATCACCTTCTGCGATCTGGTTAAGGCCACGCTCCGCGCTCATACCAATACCCACGACCGGACCACCAAGTTCTTCGATTGCTGTAAAGAAGATACTCTGGTCTTTGGCTATGCGGTTGTTACGGTATATGAGATCAGACAGCCCTATACGAGAGGATATGTCTACACCAAAGAGGTAGTTGCCTAGACCACCATATGTAGCTTCGCCTAGATACTGACGAGTCATGGTCTGGAAATCTTCTTCTTCGTCATCTAAGAACATGTTCGAAAGCATCGCAAACGTGCCGTACAACGGCATACCACCAACACCTGCAAGAAGCCCGGTAGCACCGAACACACCAGCAATTTGCTTACGGGCCATCTTCATATCTTCCGGCGAACCCTTCACCGACTTATTTGCAAGCTGCCACATGAGGTAGTACATCGACACGCCGTACCTCTTAAACATAAAGGCGATGCGGCCAATGTTGTTCTGCGCGATACGTGGTGTACCAGCAGCGGCTACACCACCGTTAGTAAGTTCCGTGGTGTATACAGCATCGCGAGCGGCAGCGTCCATAACAGCATCAGATATCTTACCGTTTTGGTACGCTTTACCTAATTCATTGAGCGGCACACCAGTGCGTTTGGATAGTTCAAGCTGATAAGCTGTATCCAACGTAACCTGCCGCTGTGCCCTCTCAAGGTGATGGAACATAAATCCAGAGAAGAAGTTTATCTTTTGTAGTTTACCGCCGACACCACTGTCCATACCTTCCATATCCAGAACATCCTGCGTAATGGATCGGTTGAGCATACCCTGTTCAGCGGCTACCTCGGCTAACTTACGACGCATCTTAATCTCGGGCGGCGTGTCCTTCGCATCGAAGTTATAGTTATCAAGGGACCACAATGCCCCCGATTCTTTTTTGACTTTACCCACCCCATCAGGGCCGTAGGTCTCCACCGTACGCTTCCCGCCACTACTCATGAAGGTTTTTATGGCATTACCCATAGCTGCTGTGGCGTCGGCGTACCCATACTTACCACCAACATAAGGCAGTACGATCATTGGTAACGCAGTGAGGTTGATGGCTGCGGATGAAAGGTTAAAGCCGAGTGTAAAGTTAAAGCCGAGAGAACTACCGTACTTTGACCAGTTGGCTATGTTCGGGCTAGCCGCAAAGTTGGCACGCTTATCTAGGTCGTTCTTGAACAGCGCGTAAGTATCTTTCTCTACGTTCTTGGTCGGGTCTTGGTTTATCGCTTTGAACTCAGCCTCGATTTCGTCTTTGAACGCCTGTATCTCTCTACCGTATTCGATCTGAGACAACTGCCGCACGATACCGTTACCCTTGTTCTTGAGGGCCAGCACCGCGTCTTTACGTGCACCGGACGTACCTTTACGGTTTCGGAACCCTTGCAGTAGGGAGCGTTCCGGTATTGCATCCAGATACAGGCGCACGATCTGGTCTTGTATGGTCTTATCAGTAACGCCATTCGCCTTAAGTGTCTTCAGTACATCGTTGACGAAGCTGGTAGGCGGTGCGTTATTGTAGTTGGTTTGGTTGCCGTTGCTGTACTCGTTGATTGAGTTAATTTCCACACCCGAGTTGGGGTCGGCTTTCAATACAGCGATGGCGTCTCTACGGCCAGACGCGGAGTCAAACGCCTCAACAAAGAAGTCCATCTGCCCCGTGCGGGGGTTGACCGCATTATAAGACATCCAGTAGTTACCACGACGGAACAGTGGGAAGTACGGATCAATTACACCATCTTTCATGAGGCGTTTATTGATTTCGTCGTAGATAGCTTTACCCTGATTACCGCCTACTTCTTCCTTAATGCGCTTTTGTAGTACGCGTTTGATGTCCTCGAACAGGGACTTATAGGTATTCCGAAGGGTGCGATACTGAGTGCGGCCACCCTCTCCGATTTCATTGAACGTACGCTTTGAATCACGCCACGCCTGCATACGTTCAGGTTCGCTACCGTACTTCTTCTGAGCCTGCGTAGCGTTAAGTTCAGGATCTACCTGCTCGGTGGTGGACAGCATGATAAGTTCATTTAACGTGTCCATCTTCTCCGAGTTGGCGTTTCCCCACTTCGCCACCTGCTTCACCACTGCGTCAATGGCTTCGGCACCCTTGTTAATAGCACCGCTCTGGCGCTTAACGATATCGTTCAGTTTTTCAGCCGAAGGGAAATACGGAGTAGCTAACTCGACCGCTGCGTGTAGCGGCGTTAACATCATCAAGCCTTCTTTGACCGCAGCGCCTATACGCCGGTCTCTTACGAAGTCCATCATCCGTTTAGCACCGGCCTTGGTCATAGCCGGAGTGTTATCAAGGGCGCTATCCAGTACCTGCTTGTAGTCGCCAAACTTGGACGCCATAAACAGTTCGTTTGCGCTACGCGACTGCGGGGCTGGGGCAAGGATGCTTTCGATCATAGTATCCGCAGCGGTCAGTGCGGACCCAAGCGGCTTAACCTGCATACCCAGAAGTCGCCGGACGAAGTTCCCAACGGTGCTCATAAACCGCTGCAATGCGGAAACGGGCTTACCATTGATATCTAGCTGAGCGAGTTCGGTTTGGAACTCAGGATTAGAGAACGCCTCAGACACGAACTCATCTACAGATGTCGCACCGTAGTAGTTTTCCAGCCTACCCTTAACATCTTCAAACAACTTAGTAAGCTGCTTTGTGACGGGGCTGTTCTTATTGGCAAGCGTTGCCGAAACCGCTGCGTGGGTGACTTCGTGCAGCAGGGTGTGGGTATCGACGCTAGTATCGGTGAGCGTGGAGAGGTCGCCCATATCCGAGTTTAGCTTGATGGTGTTGGTCTTGGGGTCGAACAGACCAGCCGCAGGAGTGCCATCGGCACCCTTCAAGCCCTTCACGAGTTCTACCTTGGTATCACCAACTACCTTAAGAAGTTTACCAGCGATCTGGGCAACGCGGTCACTCGGAGCAGTTTTAACCAATGTCCGCAAAGCGGTCTTTAGATTACCCCGCTCCAATGCAATACGAACGAGCGGATGAAGCGGCATCTCTAGGTTAGCCACCGAATCGGCTGGGAGTTCTAGGAGATCGGATTCGGCTTTGGCTCTATCTCTAGCGACCCGCACCGGATCAGCATACTTACTAGCAGCATTGATGCGGGTTGCTGCCTGCGAGTAGTACTGAAGTGCGTTGTCGAGCCAAGCGTTTGTTTCCGGGGAGAGGTTCTCCTCCACCCACTTCATAGCCTTACGAGCGTTAACAGCGCCCATACCCTCAAACATCTGCTTATCTGCAAGGGTCTCGTCGGGTGCACGTCGGTAAACTGCCTTCTTGTAGAGAGCAGCAGCATAGATCATCTCTTCAAGGGCGGCTCTTACGCTATCACGCCTGCCAAAGAAGTTCGCCGCAGCCTGTGCGTTGTTAGCACCAGAACCGGATTTAGGTTTAGTGTCCTGAACAAGTTTGAGTACCGCTTCCACATCCCCCTCTGTGGTGGGATCAACGTCGTATACCTTCTGTACCTGAGATGCTGCCGCACTAACTTCTTCTGTGCCTACTTCATACTGCCCCGTGCGTAGCTGTTCCTCAATCTTGGGCGACATATATCCTTGGTAGGACCGCGCCCGCATCAATTCAATCTCTGCTTCGGTACGCTTTGGGCCTGTGAACGCCTGCTTCGGCGCTTCCTTTTTCTCGGTAACTGGTTTCTTTGCGGCAGCAGTGCGCCTCGGCGTCGGTGCAGCTTTTGGTTTCGGCGCAGCTTTTGGTTTCGGCGCAGCCTCGGGTTCGGAGGTAGAGGTTAATGGAGTTCGCTCTCCTCCCTCTCCTGTAAGAGTTCGTACAACATTGCTTGCAGCAGTACCCAATCGTCCGGCGTCAGTTTCTGTAATGGTGGGGGCAGCGTCACCATCGGTACGTCCGCGTCCTTGTGAAGCAGGTGCAGAGCTTGCTCCACCTGCTTCTGTTTCAACATCGCCTAGCGAGATGTCATTCCCGAACAGAAATAATTGGTCACCAATAGCCTCCGTTTCCGGC
>JAAHTH010000152.1_pt1 | contig 15338 bp, 13 predicted proteins | sample 6116091 | NCBI WGS metagenome assembly JAAHTH01 (sample SAMN13939990, study PRJNA603662) | sponge metagenome | isolation source: marine sponge | host: Mycale hentscheli | place: New Zealand | collected 2006
ACGATTCGTTTGTGGATGCAATGGAGCGAAGTGTTGGCCGCGGATTCGAATTGTGCGCGCACATCATGCTCGGATTGCCCGGCGAGTCACACGCCGACATGATGGCGACTGCGCGAGAGGTTGCGAATTGTGGATTAGACGCGGTTAAAATCCACAATTTGTATGCCGTTGAAAAGACACCGCTTGCCGAGCAAGTTCGCTCAGGCGAAGTGAAATTAATGGAGAGGGATGAGTACGTTTCGACGTTAGTTGATTTTCTGGAAATAATTCCTCCTACGATGGTCGTCGAGCGAATCAGTGGCGAGGCCCCAGGTGATTATTTCATTGGTCCAAGTTGGTGTTTGGATAAACCCGGAGTTCTTCAGGCGGTGAAGGATGAGTTTGAGCGTCGCGATTCGTACCAAGGGCAACGATTCCTAGACGGCTGTAACCAGGATTAAGTGCTATCCGGTTTGACTCGGCTAATCTATGAAACCCGGTTGATGATTCAGTGTATTTCGTGTTTCAAGGTGATGCCTGTCCTTCCCGTTGGCTGCACGTCGACCGGGTAATTTAGTCAAGCGGCTCGATTTCCAAGTCATCCCTCTCACCGAGGATCAAGCTGGAGATAAACATAAGACTAGTCGTTTTTTCTAATTCTCTTCGGTCTCCCCGATCTGGATCGTTGTCTTCCTGGTCACATGCGTTATTGACGAGCGATTCGATGGTCTGATCGACGGACTTGTTATTGTCTGAGATTTGATTAAAGGAACTATTTAACGGCTTTGTCATTAGTTTAATGTCGGTGAATAATGGGCGTTGGGTCACTCAATGAAACTCTAGCTTCCTGGAGATTCAAAGGGTCTCGAGGAGAGATTAAAGTTCGAGATCGAATCTTCCGAACCATATTCAGTAAGGGTTATGTGGTTTATGTCAGCCGGAGCGAGACATCAGATTTTGGGATTTCAGCCTACCCAGACCACTTGACCGTCAAATTTTGATTCGATAGCGTGTAATTGCTAGAATTTCGATTGGGCTGTCGAGTCTCCCGGAATTAAGAAAACGGCGTCGTAGCCAAGTGGCTAAGGCAGCGGATTGCAAATCCGCCATCGCGGGTTCGACTCCCGCCGACGCCTCTTAAAAGGGCACGGTTTTTACCGTGTCCTTTTTCTTTTGCCTTCTGGAGAGTCCCCGAACTTGGGGGGGCGGGGAGGCCATAGTCTAAAGAAACCTTTTGGCTGGTTAAACTAAAGATTAATTTAAATGCGAGCCCTGGTTCGGATCAAATTTTTAAATTTTGATGCGTTGATTCTGACACCGAAAGAGCTGGGAAAGCTCAAGGTCTAATCCCGGTGAAACGAGTCTAATCGGTTTGAACGGGTTTCGAATTGGCATAAAAGAGTCAGGGGAATCTCGACCTCCAGCCTGCTCTGTACTCATCTTTTTCGACCCTTAATAGCCAATCAATACTCCTTTCCTGTTCATACTTAAGTTGGTGATTTATTGAAAAATTGGAATAAAGGTTGGTTTGCTTGATGGATATATTTCGAAGATAAAGGCAACCATCTATTTCTGAAGTCCGATGCACTCATGGTTATCGCGTCGGCAACTGTTACGAGGAATTCGCTGCATCTTGTCTACGAAAACTAAACTGTTTGTTATTCTTGGGTTGTGCCTTCTTCTCCCTGCTCAAAACTTGTTTGCGTGGAATGGCCACGGACACCGAGTTATTGCATCGATTGCGTTCCTGAAACTCTCTCCGGAATGCCGGTTAGAAATTGCAGCACGCATCAAGAACCATCCACGGTGGGAATCGGATTTTGCTTCGAGAATGCCCGATCTGGTAAAGGCGGGTGATGAACAGATCCAGGCAGAGTGGATCTTCCAGCAGGCAGCTTGCTGGCCTGACACAACGCGAGGCTTGAAGGGAGACGAGTACAAACGGTTCAACCATTCGACTTGGCATTACATCAACCTTATCGACTACCTGAATCCCAAAGATACAAATGGAATCGACACGTCCAGAGTTAACCTAGCGATGCGACCGCCAAGCGATGCCAGTGAGTTGTATGGGTTGAATGCGGTGCAGGCAATTCAGTATGCGCAGTCAAAAATAACGAATCCAGCAACATCCAGAGAGGATGATGCATTGATGATTTGCTGGTTGCTCCACGTTTATTCGGACATTCATCAACCCCTGCACACGACCGCGTTATTTTCCCAAACGCTTTTACCGAAAGGTTGCCGTGGTGGAAATTCGATTAAGACAAAACAAGGTCGCAACCTGCATTCGCTTTGGGATGGCTTGTTGGGTAAGGACAATAAATTCCAGGCTTGTCATAATCAGGCGGTCAGAATGCTTGAAGACGCAAATCTTGCATCGCTTGCAAAGCGCGGAGCGAGTGTGACTGATGCCGAATCGGTTTGCCGAGGTTCGAATTTGTGCTGCAAAGAATTCGCCTATGCGACAGAGGTGCGGGCGCATTTGCAACGATTGGAAGACAATGGCGAAACTAAAATTGTTGCCGTCGATCTATCCGATCTTTATCTAAAGCGTGCTGGATCGGTTGCAGAACAACAAGCGAGTCGTGCGGGATGGCGACTGGCAAAATTGTTGAGTCAGTAAGCCAAGTAAGACACCCGTCGGGGCGATGTACTTCGTGGCAAGGATTGGGCCAGTTTTGTCTCTTGCGGTTTACACGAATCAAGTCAAACCAGTTGTCGGTTAACGCCAGGGGAATTCAGAAGTCTCGGTTTCCCATTTCTCAGCGCGGCTTCGATACACGCGTTTATCTCTTTGGGATTTCTGAGCCGAATCAAAATACCTGAGTCGACGATTTTTGTGCGGCTTTATCTTTTTAGTAACTAAGTGCCGCGGGGTTGCAGACTTTTTTTGAGTTCTTGCTTATTGCATTGCGGATTCAAACCCGAGGCGATGCGAAGATGCCATCTCGACGCAGGTCGGTTCTGTCCCCACCTGTAAAGAAAGATAATAGTTCTTGGCACAATGCTGGAACAAAATTCGCACTAAAGGATATCGGGAGACAAGAAGCAAAGTTTCAATCAGTTTTTCACGAAGGGATTGGGTAATGAGAAATGAATCCGCAGCCGGAAACGTTTTGGAGTGGACCGTGATGACTGGTTTTTGTGTTTTCTTGATTAAGGTCGATGTGTTTGGATTACTCACGCAATTAGTATCCACGGTTTTATGAAGTCTTGTGTTAGACCAATTCAGTCGCGAAATCGCTGAGCGTATCGATTGGCAATCCCAGAGAAGAAGCGGATTTTTAGAATCCAGTCGTAGAACCGCTCGTTTATACGTTGGCGAATTCTTACGTCTAACTCATGACTCGTGAGTTTTCTGATAGAGGTCTGATAGAGGTGCATTGAGATTTGGAGTAACTATACTAAGATTCGACTAGAAGTCCTGCCTCGAAACAATCGCGTTAAATACTGCCCCTCAATCGTCTTCACCAATTTTCAAACTGAGAGAACCGCCATGCCTTTATCTAAATCAATCTCGTTATTTATCGTCCTCGTTGTTGTTTTGGCAGCGGGGATGTTTGCCACGCAACCACTAGCGGTTGAAGCGACGACTGGCAGCCTGGATAAAAAGAATAAATCGAACTTTAGTCAAAGCTCTCTTTTGGGTTCCTACGGGACGGCTGGCCGAGCCAATGGGTTCCAGTCGCGGTCGGTGGGTGTTGCAGATTTTGATGGAAGAGGTGGGGTTACGAGAACGGTTCGAATTAATGCAAACGATGGTAGCGGAGGTCGTCGCTTGATCGATCTTACTTCCGTTGGTACTTATTCCGTCAATTCGGATGGAACGGGGGAAATCTACTTTTTAAACTTGAGCTCTAGTGGAGAGACGACTCCCGTGACCTACGATTTTGTAATTCGCACGACCGAATCTGGTGGTGGTAAAGGCAAGTTGCTGGCGAGTTCCCTTGAGGCTGTTCAGAGAGAACCCGGCGTTACGGCGTCACTGGTTGAAGAATCTCTGACTCGGCGAAATGGTGTTAGGTAGGCCTTGCTGCAGATTTGAGCAGATTTTGCTGCGCCTTCTCAGCGGCATTTGTATTAAGCTGCGAATACCACTGAACAGAAAATTATTTCAACGAAACCATTAACTCAGTGTCAGTCACTTTGAAAGTGAGGGGACTGCCCTGCACGGTCATTTCGAGAAGCCGGTTGAGAGTTACGTTTACCGCTTGAATCGCAACGGGTTCGTTAAGAGCTTTTGAAACGGCGGGGTTGTTTTTATCGTAAGAAAATTTTAGCTTGCTGCGCTGTGCCGCGGTAGCAAAGATGGCTCCCCGCGCTGCGCGGGTTGTGAGGGAAAATGTGGTGGTTGATCCAGTGACCATTTCCGGTTTTTGAAACTCGATGGATCGCATCTTGGCGAGTCCCACTAGCTCGGGTGCGCCTGTGATTGAAATTTGATTGCGCCCCGTCGAAAATTTTAAGGATTTAAATTCTTTTCTTAAAATTTTGCTTACCGTGGGTGCGTCACTAAGGTCACCAATTGTTGAAGTCACCTGTGTCGGTGGTTGAAAATCGACAATTTCAATCGTCTTGCCTGTCCCGCTAAACTGGAATGATTTGTCAAAACCTGCCAATAGGAGCGATATTCGACAGGCCAATGACGAATCGGGTAAGTCCAGATTGGTCCATAAATCGTGGGGAATCTCGCTAATTCCGTCGATTTGGATGTCGTTGGCTTTTGCGATTTCAAGCAAAAGTTGCTTAGGCTCAACGACGGATTCAGTTCTCAAGGATTCGTTCTTATTCCATCGTATTTGAGTTCGCTTTCCAAATTTACCAGCTACTTTCAGCAACGATTCGGTGGTAGAGGCTAAGGAATTGGCAGTCTTTTTGGGGCCTAGATAATAAACATTCTCAATTTGGCAGATTCCTATATCGGTCTGTTTGGCAATTTCCAGCAGGAACTGCTCAGTGGTAACGTTATTTGAAGTTAGGTTGATGATCGTGGACGGATCGATTCGACGATCAAGGAAGATCGCGACTCGCTGGGTTTGGGAAAACCGCATCAAACGATCTTTTAATTCCGCATCGCGCCACATAACAGAAATGGGCAGGGAGTTGTGCTCAGAAAGTGCTTCATTGCTAAGCCAGGCGATTTCATTTTTCTGATCTTGCCCGAAAACCCGTGTTGAAGTGCTTCTTAATTCACTCGACAAGCTAATCGAAACAACTGTCACGATCATTAACCAAGGCATTGCTAGCACAGGATGCCTTTTAGAGCGTAAGCTGGTCGGATTAGTCCTCATAAAATAACCTATTCGTCATATTCGTTAAGGTTTGAAATAGATGGCATTATTGGAACCCGATTCCGCTCCATCTAGGCAGGTAATTGAATTCTTGTTGTTGTTTCTGACAAGGTCCCCAACTAGACTCGTAAAGCGAATCTGTTAGGTAGGCAGTTCCTATTAGCTTACCCGAATGGTTTAGTCCTTTTACAGTGTTATTTAGTTTTTGGGAGTAAGGTCAATATGTCGGAATTTGATGTCCGATTACCGCTGCTGGATATATTCTACCAGCAATACTTGACCGACGAAAATTCGGCTACGTTTATTGATTCGATTTCGCAGCTTTACTCGATCGGAACGATGGAGCGATTGGCTGTTTATGGTGGTCGTACGACACGGCGAGCCGCTATTTTGGGTCTTGGGTTTTTGGGTGACTTTTCGGTCAACGAAATCATGGGCAACGCCCTTGTCGATGAAGATCGTGCCGTAAGGCTTTTGGCTGACCATAGTATTCGAGACGTTTGGGTTCGCCAGGGTAACGTGGCCGAGCAAAATTCCATCAAGGCGCTATACCGACTGGTAACGCAGGTGCGAATGGAAGAGGTGGTTGATGCAGCGACTTTAATCATCGAATCGAATCCAACGTTGGGAGAAGCCTGGCACCAGCGAGCCATCGCTTATTGTGCTCTTGGCTATCTGGATTCCGCGGTAAGCGATTGTCAGGAGACGCTTAATTGCAATCGGTTCCATTTTCCGGCGGCAAGGGGGATGGCTCACTGTTTCTTAAAGTTGGACAACGCTTCGCAAGCGTTAGAGGGATTTCGAGTCGCGCTTCAAATTAATCCTGATCTTGAAGGCGTGCGTAGTCAAATAACCCACCTTGAGCGACTTCTAAAAGAGGGTTAACGCCCGAGCTTTGGCAGCGAAGCCATCGTAGTAGCCTGTTCCCGTTATCTCCGTCGAAAACTGAACTTCAAAGGGGCGTTCTGTTTCAGGTTTGGGTTTAATTCACTTATTAATAGACGTATCTTTTGGAAAGCAAACCGGTTGCCGGCCATCCGCGATAAGCGATTGAAGCTATTGAGATCAGAAAACTCATCTACTTGATCCCAGTTTCTCTTGGCCGGCGTGATTTTCGACGGAAACACGTCCCAAGTTTTATCGTGTCTTTGAGCGATGGTCGTGGTCTCTCTTCACGCCATGTCGAAGAGCACCTTCTTTTTTTACTATCGATAATTTCGTCAGCCGTCTGGTCCAGTTATGGTCGGAGAAGAATTGTTGCGACTGATATTATTTCCAAATAGATAGTTCAGATGCCTGCATTTGATTGACGATTCGAGCCGGTAGGATAAAAATGGGGACGATGACAATTTTTCAACGACTAGGGCACCCAATGAGATATAGATCACAGCAATTCGCTTTTTGGCAATCCGCAATCATCGTATTGATTAGTTTTGTTTCTGTGGTGAAGGCCGACCCAGGTGATTCAAATCTGACCTCACCCAATTTAATCGTGATCATGACCGATGAGCACAATTTTCGGACATTGGGGTGCTATCGAGAGATGATGCAAGAACGGCAAGCCTACATGTGGGGGCCTGCGGTCGTTGAAACGCCGAATATCGATTGGATTGCAGACCAAGGTGCGTTGTGTACTAGTTTTTATGCGACGACTCCCGTGTGCAGTCCATCCCGTGGTTCGCTTATTTCGGGGTTATATCCTCAGGCGACGCCAGTGGTCACGAACAACATTCCGTTAAACGATGAAGTGGTAACGTTTGCTCATTTACTCGGTAAAGCGGGCTACCAAACTGGCTATGCTGGCAAGTGGCATCTCGATGGCTTGGGAAAGCCGCAATGGGCACCTGAGCGAAAGTTCGGTTTTCAGGACAATCGATTTATGTTCAACCGAGGGCATTGGAAGAATTTAAAAATCGACGACAGTGGTCCCAAGGTGGGCTCGCTCTCTAAGAACAAACCCTCTTACGCCGTGGGCGATGCCGACGAAAAAACATTCACTACTGATTTTTTAATGGACCGGACACTGGAATTTATTGACGCGAATAAATCGGTTCCGTTTTGTTACATGTTGAGTCTTCCTGATCCACATGGCCCTGATACGGTTAGGGCACCTTACAACACCATGTATGACGATCAGGTGTACGAGAAACCGACTTCTTTCGATGTCGACGACCGGGCGATTCCAGAATGGGGTGAGCCTGCAAAGAAATCGGGTTTTGGCCAAAGTAAATACTACGGGATGGTTAAGTGCATTGATGACAACATTGGACGTTTAATTAAGAAGTTGACCGATGACGGAATTATCGACAACACCATGATCGTCTTCACCTCGGATCATGGTGATCTGAGAGGCGAACACCATCGCCAAAATAAAGGCGTACCTTGGGAGGGTTCAGCAAGAATTCCATTTCTCGTTTATTACCCTTCAAAAATTAAACCGAAGACAGTTATTAATCGTGCTCTAACTAGCGTTGATTTTTGCCCGACGCTTTTTTCATTACTTGGTAAAGATGTCAACGTGGATTTCCATGGACGGGATTTTTCAAAGTTGCTGACGGAAGCCTCGGCGGATGATGGTTGGGAAGATGTGGCTTTTGCAAGAGGCACCGGCGACATGGCGGGTTGGTTAATGGCGGTTTCGGATCGTCACAAACTGGTCATTGCCACCAATGATCAACCGTGGCTTTTCGACCTCGAACGAGATCCAGACGAGATGGTCAATATGTTAGGTAATTCTGGCTACCGCGATACTGCTCGCGAATTAGCAATAAAACTTAAAGAGTATGGGGTCAAATATCAGGATCCCAGAATGGACGACCCGCGCATCAAGGCCGATCTCGACTGGTTAATGAACGGCAAGGGCGCGTACCTCGCACCCAAGGTGAGTTCACAAGGCAAAAAAAAGAAAGACTGACTCGCGGTTTAATTTCAGTCGGATAGTTTTAGTCAGATAAAGAGAAGCAACCAACGGAAACAATTAGGAATTCCAATGAAGTTAAGAACGCGTGATCGGCAGTTGAGATTTTGTTTGACTTTTTCATTGGTGTGGATGATTTGTTTTTCGTATTCAACCGCGACTACCAGTGGTCAGGGAAGTGAGGAGGATGAAGTGGTTGTCATTGAGATGCCTAAACTCGGCGAGGCGCTAACTGCAGCACAGGTCGATTCCTTTGCCCAGTTGGCACTTAAAAATATTCAAACGGAATATCCAAATAAACCGGGCAATATTGTGGTCGATGCTGAGTCGGTTCGGACACCCCAGGAAATGCACCCGGCGTTTTATGGTTGTTTTGACTGGCACAGTAGCGTTCATGGTCACTGGATGTTGATTCGGTTGCTGCGTCAGTATCCCAATCAAAAGTTAGAAACTGTGATTCGAGAGAAATTAAACCAAAACCTCAGTGCCGAAAATTTAGCAGGTGAGCTTCGGTATTTTGAAGAAAAGCAGCATAAGTCGTTTGAGCGCACGTATGGCTGGGCTTGGTATCTTCGGATGGTTGATGAACTTGAAGGCTGGGACGATGAAGATGGTAAACGATGGCGTGAGAATCTGCGCGGCCTCGAGAAGCTTCTAGTAAAACGGACATTCGACTATTTGCCGAAACTATCATTTCCAATTCGTACGGGGTTACACGGCGACACGGGTTTTGCGTTATCGCAGATTCTCGATTACGCGCGGAAACTTAAAAATACCGAGCTCGAGACGCTGGTTGTTCAACGGGCGCGGGATTATTACTTCAACGATGAAAACTACCCCACCATGTACGAGCCCTCTGGACAAGATTTTTTCTCTTCGTGTTTGAACGAGGCAGACTTAATGCGTCGGGTACTTGAGCCTGAAGAATTTTACGCGTGGTTTGACAAGTTTCTGCCTACTCTGAAGGATGGCGATGGAGGAAACCTTCTGGTCCCGGTTGAAGTCAGCGATACAAAGGACGGCTATATCGTTCACCTTGCCGGGTTAAATCTAAGTCGTGGCTGGTGTATGCAAGGAATCTCTTCGAGTCTTCCGGTGGGTGATTCACGCGGAGTCCTGCTCAAACGTTCAGCAGCTGACCACGCAACGATGGGTTATAAGTATGTTTTTAGCGGCAACTACGAAGGAGATCACTGGCTTGCGACTTTTGCGATTTATCTTCAGACCAATGTCGCCAAGAAATAAAACCGCCGGTTAGTTTTAAACCGCCGGTTAGGCAATGTGTTTGATTTAACCAAAGTGGGTTGACCTTAACCCTCGCCAAAACGCTTGAAATATTAACGGGACTCATAGACCGGCAGATGTTTGGCTATATAATCTACGCTCATTAAAATCAAAACTTCGCGGTCATTCTTTCGATGTCGTCGGTCTGCTTGCGAAATAAAAAGGGAGACTGTGATGGTTCGTAATAATAACAGCGTAGCAAGGGTGTCGTACACGATGCTTACTTCCTTCGCGTTGGTTCTCTGCATGTCCTGTGCGATATTCGCTCAGGATGCGACTGCTGTTCCCGGGTTTGCGCCGACAGCAACGGTTCAAGACGAAGGTTCTTTGACCGAAAAGGCCAGTTTTCTGATTGGCTATCAAATGATGGCTAACATGAAGAGCCAATCAGGTGCTGACATCAACATGGATGAGTTGATCAAGGGCATGAAAGCTGCCGATGCTGGTGAGGACTTCGACAGTTTTATTGCTGGCTATCAAGTGATGACTAATTTTAAGAACCGTAGTTTTGGCTTGAAGCTTGAGAAAATTATTGAAGGCTGTGCGGCGTCGGTTGGCGGGAAGCCGGTAGGAATGTCAAACCAAGATCAGGAAGCCCTGATGCAGGCATTTCAAAAGCTCGTCCAACAGCGAGAGATTGAGAAAATGAAAAAGGTTGCGACTGAAAACGTAGCCATCGCCGAAGCTTATATGAAGAAAAACGCCGCGACTAATCCCAAAGTGAAAATGTTGCCAACCGGTGTTCAGTATGAGATTTTGACGGAAGGGACCGGTCCCAAGCCAACCGCAAGTGATGAAGTTAAGGTGGATTATCACGGAACGTTTTTGGATGGAACGGTATTCGATTCCTCGACTGCTCCCCCAAATGGGCGTCCTGCACAGCCAGCGACGTTCCGTGTTAATGGGGTGGTTCCGGGTTTCTCTGCTGCTCTTCAGAATATGAAGGTGGGTGGGAAGTGGCGAGTCGTCATTCCTGGAGATCAGGGTTACGGGGTTCAAGGTGGCGGCGGCGGATTGATTGGCCCTAACCAAGCCTTGATTTTCGAGATTTCCTTGTTAGAAATTGTTAAATAGTCGTGGTCTTATCGTTGCTCAATTGGGCAGATTTTAGATTCTCGATTTGTGATGTGTAAATTTAATCTCGCGGCCGTTTTGGTCGTGAGATTTTTTTTGTGATGTGTCTATCAATTGAATGAACGAGATTTGAGTTATGAAAGTTGCTTTGACTGGTGCTACAGGATTTGTTGGTACTGCCCTGTTAAAACGGTTTCACGACTCTGGTATTCACTCAAGATGCTGGACTCGCAGCAGTTTGTCAGAATCGCCGGTGCACAATGAAGGTGTTGAGTGGGTACCCGGGCAACTATCTGACAAGAAGTCAATGGAACTGCTTGTTCAGGGGTGCGATGCAGTCGTTCACGCAGGTTTGTCCAGGTCGGGACGCTCGTTTCAGGCCAATGAACTCGATGTTGTCGAATACGCCCGAGTCAATGTTTTGGGGACCCTTGAGTTAATTGAGACCGCCTTGGCGGCGGGAATCAAGCGATTTGTGTTCGTGTCCACGTGCGCAGTACATGATCATATCTTATCGGACCGCCCGCTCGACGAAGCTCACCCTCTATGGGCCAATACGCATTACGGGGCACACAAGGCGGCAATCGAGAAATTCGTCCATAGCTATGGCCTCGGTTGCGGTTTCCCAATCTGTGCGATTCGTCCAACGGGTATCTACGGTATTGCAAAGCCTTTGGAGAATTCCAAGTGGTTCAAACTAATTGAGAATATTGTCCGCGGAGTCGATGTCGAGGTGAAAAGTGGTGGTAAGGAGGTTCACGTCGATGATGTTGCCCGGGCGATCGAGTTGCTCTTGGTGAGCGATGGAATTGAAGGGCAGTCTTATTCGTGCTACGACCGCTATATTTCTGAATTTGATGTGGCAAATGTCGCGAAACAAATATGTAGCAGCTCAAGTTCGATTGCTGGAGGTCAGAAACGACCCAAGCACGAAATCGACGTCACTAAGATAAAGGAACTTGGTATGGAGTTTGGTGGATCCGACAGGTTGTACGAGATGGTTGAATCAATGGTCAAGCAAATTCGGTTGCGTTGATGATCTGATTTTGATGTTCCAGATAAATTAAGCATCTTTGTGCTTGATTAATCAGTTAATTAAATAGCCTGATCTGTTTAATTGTTTTTAGCAATGGTTCTTAGATATAGGTTTTCTACTTTCTGACGTGCCCAGGGCGTGCGCCGCAGGAATTTCAGGCTCGAATTAATGGATGGTTCATGGTTGAAGCAGCGGATGTTTATTCGCAAGCCTAATGCTTCCCATCCTAAGGAATCTACGAGGGTTTCGAGCATGTCTTTGAGTTTTACACCGTGAAGCGGATTGTTGGGTTGTTCCGAACTCATTGATTTTTGATTTTCCTAATTTTGTGCAATGGTGTAGCGGGCTGGGTGTTGCAGGTCAGGTGGCAAGATCAGTTGTGACCGTTATGGGGCAAAAGATGTGAAGATCGTGTTCCAGGGAACGGCATCTTTTAACGTCATGATGGCCACTGCCAGAATTGCAGTGGCGCTTACCCATAAAGCCGCGTCGTAAAATTTGGATGGGCTTAATCTAGAGTCTAGCCGTCGGTATCGAAAGTACATGGCGGCGAATACCACAAGCAGTAAGATGACGCCGGTGATTACTCCGCCGATAATAACTAATTGTCCGGGGGCTTCAAAGAACAGGTAGAGTGCCGCCCAGGCGAGAGGAAAGATGCAAGCGATGATACCGATTGTCTTTTTCCGTGATTTTGGATTGTGAAAATCAATCCAACCGATTTGGCCAAACGCGTCTGCATACAATCGAGTCCAAGCGGCTAAGGCGGCAAACATCGTGGAATACAGGACTACCACGGCACCAATCACGAAGACAAATTTCGCGCCAGACCCGAGAGTTTGGGTGTACATCGTACCTAGAACTTCAATTAGGTTGCCTTTCGCCGGTAGCGTTCCGGCTCGGTGCAAGATGGCTGCGCCAAGTAGGTAAAACATCGAAGTCATAAGCGTGTAGCAGACCATCGCCAGGATTGCGTCCCAGTACATGACTCGAATCCAACCCTTAGCGCGTTTTTCCCAGGTTGGGGTGTCTTCCCGAGGTCCGGCATAGGACGCGTAACCTTTTTCAATTAACCAATAGTTATAGGCGAGTATTTCATCACCCCCTACTCCCGTAATTCCAAAGGCGCCGATGGCGATTAACAAGGTAGTTTGATCTGGCCAATTAGGAATCAGACCGCTGGTGAATTCAGCGCCGGTGATCGCTGAGGGAGTGGTCTGCAACATGGCCAACGAAGCTAATGTAAAAACCAAAAAAACAGCGATCATAAACAGGGATGCTTTTTCCAAGATGGAATAATAACCTTTGAAAACGAGCATAGAGACTGAAAGTGCGACGACAAGCGTCGTCAGAATCCGGGTGGGCAAGACACCTTCCGATAGGCCGGGTCCCAAGGCGGGGAATAATTGTTCGACTCCCAGTACGACTGCGCCAATGATCCCACCGAGCTGTAGGGTCTTGGTAAGCATCAGAACCAGCCAAAGCCAAATTGACCAGTTGGCTGAGCCGAGTTTAGGGCCTGGTAACGAATTCAGCGCCTCCATCGTCGTCTCGCCGGAGGAGATCGCATGCTTGCCGAATTCCAGTTGAACCACAACTTTGATGACACAACTGAAAATGATAAACCACAGGAGCGTGAACCCTGCTTTAGCACCCATGAGGGTTGTTGCGATCAATTCCCCGGAACCGACAATTGACGCTGAAAGAATAAAGCCAGGCCCCAAATGCCGAAGACTTGCCGCGAATGTCTCTGGGGGGGCCAGAATGCCGCTTGAATGGCGAGTGTATGTGTCTTGTTCAGCCATGTGTTTTGGGCTTCAGGTTAAAGGATGAGGCAGAACAATCGGTTTACCAAACGGTCTGAAATGACTTCCTACCATTGAACAATGGTAACGAATCTTTTAATCTAACGTTTGTTTATGGACATCTGAACGACCCGAATTTTTGAACTTTTTATGCCAAAAGATTTCCTCAAAGGTACCGCTGACAGTTACGACGTCGTTGTGATCGGCAGCGGACTCGGCGGACTTACTTCCGCAAATATTCTCGCTCGCAATGGCCTCTCAGTGCTGTTGGTAGAGCAGCATTATAAATTAGGTGGATTAGCAACCTGGTTTAAGAGACCTGGCGGGCATATTTTTGATATTTCGTTGCACGGCTTCCCTTATGGAATGGTCAAAAGTTGCCGACGATACTGGTCCAAAGAAATCGCTGACTCGATTGTTCAGTTGGAGGGCGTTCGGTTCGACAATCCAATGTTTTCTCTGACGACCTCATTCGACAGGAAAGATTTCACACGCCTGCTGACAACTGATTTTGGAATTGCTCAAGAGAATGTTGATCGGTTTTTTGATTCGGCACGGGGAATGAATTTTTACGACGACCAGTCGAAAACAACACGTGAGCTATTTGAAGAATTTTTTCCCGGCCGGGAAGATGTGATTCGCTTGTTGATGGAGCCGATTACTTATGCCAACGGTTCGACGCTTGAGGATCCAGCGTTGACTTATGGTATCGTGTTTTCGAATTTCATGTCCAAAGGGGTATTCGTATTTCAAGGTGGCACTGACAAACTTGTTAAGTCAATGGAAAAGGAATTGGTTGCCAGTGGCGTTGATGTTCGGATCAATTGCGACGTAGAAAAAATCAATGTTGGTGCGGGTGGCGTTGAATCGGTCGTCGTAAACGGAAAGACGATTAAAACATCAGCGGTTGTTTCAAATGCAAATCTTAGGGCAACGATTTTTAATCTTATAGGAGAGGATAAGTTTGACCGTTCGTTCGTGGACGAAGCGAAAGAGGTTCGGCTCAATAACAGTAGCACGCAGGTCTACATGGCGTTGGGTAACGATGACACAGTACCACGGGAAACCGGTGATTTACTCTTCTCAAGTACAGCGGACAGATTCCAAACAGATTTGTTGTTAGATAGAAACGTAACGAGTCGGACGTTCTCATTCTACTACCCGGACACGCGCCCCGAGGGAAAGGGGAGGACGTTAATTGTTTCCAGTACCAATGCGAACTATGCTGATTGGGTTGGGATGTCGAAAGAAGAATACGAAGCCAGTAAGCAGGACCTCGTCGAGACGACTCTTGATGCGCTCGAAAAATACGTTCCCAATAGCCGCGAGAGGATTGTTCACGCGGAAGCAGCGACTCCCGTAACCTTCCAGCATTACACGAAGCATATTTCCGGAGCGAGTTTCGGGACAAAATTTGAAGGGTTAATGGTAAGCCGTGCCTTGCCTGATCAAATTCGGGGTTTGTACCACGCGGGCAGTTGCGGAATCATCATGTCCGGCTGGCTCGGCACGATTAACTACGGTGTGATTGTAGCAAACGATGTTATTAATCACTTGAGCAAAATGCCCGCTACCTCTCCCGTTGCATCGAACTGAGATCTTATGAATCCTCACCCAAGTTTAGAAAAAATCCATGCTGCCATTCCTCATCGAGCTCCGATGTTGTTGGTTGATGAAATTGTTATGCAGGATCAAGAATCGATTGTCTGTAAGAAAACGTTTCATGCTGATGAATACTTTTTTCAGGGACACTATCCTGAGCATCCGTTGACGCCCGGGGTCATTCTGTGCGAATCAGCGGTTCAATCGGGAGCGGTTTTATTATCCGAGGTCCTGGACGGAGTCAGCGGTGTGCCAGTTTTAACGCGTATGGGCGATGTTAAATTCAAGCGAATGGTGCATCCTGGGGATACAATCGAGAACCATGTCAAACTCGATGAGGTCGTGTC
>JAAHTH010000496.1_pt1 | contig 15334 bp, 8 predicted proteins | sample 6116091 | NCBI WGS metagenome assembly JAAHTH01 (sample SAMN13939990, study PRJNA603662) | sponge metagenome | isolation source: marine sponge | host: Mycale hentscheli | place: New Zealand | collected 2006
CCCCCCCCCCCCCCCCCCCCCCCCCCCCCCCCCCCCCCCCCCCCCCCGCGGGGCCCCCCCCCCCGGGGGGGGCCCCCCGGCGCCAACCCCACCGACCAAGGCTTTGGGGTCAGAGCCCCCGGGAATTTCTACGGATCGCTGGGATATTGCGCGTTCTGAATCGGTGTTGTAACTGCTCATCAAAAACTCGTGGTTCAAGGTGACTTCTGTCACCACGGTTCCTGGTTCCGATAACAACTCCCGACGACGTAAGCACAGCGGTCCCAGATCGGTGTCTTCGTAAGCGAGGATTTTCAAGTTGGGTGGGGACATACATTTCCTCGAAACGGTGGTGTCAGGGAATCGCAACAAAACGAATCAAAGAACTCACGAGAGTTCCTTAGCTTGCAGAATTCTGAACTGAAAAAATCCTCGGGTAGGTTGCTGAACCAGCACCCAGCATCAATCCCGGAAGGCCAGCGTAGATATCAAACAAAGGCAGATTCCACGATCCGATAGGCTACATTGCCCCGTTGCGTCTCGATACCATGGGAAGCAGGATAAAGCGACAAGATAAACAACATGGAGCGAAATTGATTCATCTGCTTGCATCATCCAGCATTCCAATCCACATCGGAAGACGATTAATCATGAGACACCTTTTGATTGCCGTTTTGATCATTTTCAGTTTTGGTATTCAACTCAAAAGTAATGCCACGGAAACAAATATCTGCCCGAACATTGTTTTCATTCTGATCGACGACTTGCGTCATGATACGTTTGGTCATGCGGGTCATCCGTTCATACAGACGCCACATATCGATCAACTGGCATGGGGAGGCCTACGATTCACGAATGCATTTGTGACCACCTCGTTGTGTTCACCCTCACGAGCGACTTTCCTGACCGGCAAGTACATGCATAACCATAAAGTCGTGGACAACTCATCATTAATGAAGAAACAGGAACAGACCTTTCCTCAAAAGCTTAAAGAAGCCGATTACCGAACTGCATTTATCGGGAAATGGCACATGGGTGGATCCAGCGATGCGGCTCGCCCTGGCTTTGACCATTGGGTCAGCTTCCGAGGTCAGGGAACGTACCAACCTGAGGGCCAATTCCTGAATATCAACGGCAAGCGGGTACCTCAAACCAAATATATGACGGATGAACTGACCAACCACGCAACGCAGTGGTTATCCAGCCAGACACCCGAACACCCCTTCATGCTATACCTTTCGCACAAGGGTGTGCACGGACTTTATGATCCAGCTCCTCGACATCTGAATCAATACGAGAACGCCAGCTATTCACGGCCAGCAACGATGGCCAATACTCCTGAAAACAACTCTGGCAAACCGATGTGGGTCCAGGACCAGAGAAACAGTTGGCACGGGGTTGAATTTCCATACCACGGTCGAGCAAAACAATCCATCGATGAAATGTATCGACATTATTGCGAAATGATTCTGTCCATTGATGACAGCGTTGGCCGCATTCTGGAAACACTCCAAACCAAGGGTATCTCCGAAAAAACCTTGGTTCTGTTCACCAGCGATGGTGGTCACTTGTGGGGCGAGCATGGCTTGATTGACAAACGCTGTGCTTACGAAGAATCCATTCGAATCCCGTTGCTCGCCTACTGGCCCTCCAAAATCGCCCCCAAAACACGTAGCGACGCGTTGGTCGCAAACATTGACATTGCTCCGACGCTGCTGGAACTGGCGAATCTTGCTATTCCCGCCAGCATGGATGGAAACAGTCTGGTACCGCTACTGCGCGAGGCAAACAGTCCGCAATGGGGACGCAAATCACTACTGTACGAGTACTACTGGGAACCCGCGTTTCCCCAAACACCGACAACATTTGCCCTCCGCAACAAGCAATACAAATTAATTCAGTATCATGGACTCTGGGATACCGATGAACTTTACGACGTCGGCAATGACCCAACCGAAACCATCAACCTCATTAACGATCCGGACCAAACACAGCGAATTGCAGCAATGCGCAAAGAATTACATCGCCGCCTCAGTCAAAGCAGTGGCTTATCGATTCCACTGGGCATCAAACGCAACCACGGATCCAATCTTCGTAATTCTCAGGGCAGCAGGCGTGCGGAATTCCCAAACGCAATCATACGTTCGTCCTCCCATTGATCTCCCGCTCACCAAAGTTCCATGAAGACAGCCAGCAATACAAACGCAACCTATATGCTTCTCGGTTTGTCATTTCTGCTCGCAGCAGAAAACAGTAATGCCAACGAAACACCACTCGCTAAGGCCAAACAGGCGGATGCCGCCCGAATGCCCGCCGCGCTTACATGCCCCGGGAAGTACCAGCATCACTTGCAGGGCGTTTGTTCCAACAGCGAAGCAGTTTTCTGGTCATTCACAACGACACTGGTAAAAACAGACCGACAAGGGAAACTGTTAAAGAAGGTGGCTGTTGCTAATCACCATGGTGACCTTTGTCATCACGAAGGAAAAATCTACGTGGCGGTTAATCTCGGAAAATTCAATGATCCGAAAGGTAATGCCAAGTCCTGGGTCTACGTCTACGACGATTCCAACCTGCACGAAGTCGCTCGCTATGCAGTACCCGAAGTTTTTCATGGTGCGGGCGGTATCGGGTTTTACAACGGAAACTTTTTTGTGGTTGGCGGGCTACCGGGTGACATCAACGAAAACTACATCTACGAATACGACGGCAATTTCAAAGCAACAAAACGTCACGGCATCGCCAGTGGGCACACTCATCTGGGCATTCAGACCGCAGCGTTCGTCAATGGCCATTGGTGGTTTGGTTGTTATGGAACTCCACAAATCACCCTTGTCACAGATACCGAGTTCAAAATGGTCGGGCGTTACGAGCAAGACTGTTCCTTGGGTGTCGCGCAAAAAAACGATGGCCGGATGTGGATTGCAAGCGGGGCATGCCAGCCAGAGACTGGCTGCACAGGAAAAATCCAATCAGCAACAGCGAACCCGCAAAAGGGGTTCACGCTTCAAAAATAGAGTTGCGTCACAATGCATTGGACAAATACATTTCCGCTGAAACATTTCCGCTGTAACTTGCAAAGCCTCTTTGCACCTCAGAAACATCAACCGCAGAACGCCCATATGCCTGACAGAGACCGGGATGCAATGCAGCCTTAAGAAAAGATCAGTCATCCTCACTCAAAGCGGGGGTGTCTGATAAAGCCATCAGCTTCATGTCCGATACGACAAAACGCCCGTTTACGACTTTACCGCTAACGACTGCTTTTCGCACGCAATTACACAAGCCATCATTAGCATGCGCGTCGCCATGGCCATCAATCGAACTGCCATCCACGTAGTAGAGTTTGTCGTTTAACCTGATCGCCAAGTCACATCCCGCGCCAGGCATCTCAAACTGACATTGCCCGCACGACGCATCCACCTCCGTCAGATTCACCTCCAAAACAGGATTGTCCGACGTTGTAGCTTCGGGTTTTTCTACTTCAAAAACCAGGTGGTTCTCGTTGGGCTGACAACCGGCGGCACCCCAAAAGGCACAGAGCAACAAAAGTTCAAAGCCATACTTCATTTCCAATCCTTTCTCTGGACTTTTTTGAGGGCGGTCGAAGACACAAATCGGTCGGCAATTTTTCACTGCGCCAGTTTATTTATCAACGTGCACCGCAATACCGGCTGTGATTTTCCGCTTCTGAGATAGTACCACGCCGCGATATACCCGTGCAGTCAAAATCAAGATTGCAGCCTAAACCGTTAGCGATAACACTTAGTTTTTAGCCGCACGTCTTGGTTTATACCAATCCGCTTGCCGACCATGCGCGTCGAGTTCAACCTGCCTGCCAGTATCACCCTGTTTCCGCATCCAACGCTCAAGCACGCTAGCGAGTTGCTGCTTGTGATCTTCCAGCTCTGCATCTCCAGCAAGATCATTCTGACAATAGGGATCTGCAATCACATCGTACAACTCCTCTGCAGGCCGTTTCAGGTATCGCTGTACCCGGGCCCGTGTTTTCTCATCCATCCCACGGGTGGCTTGATCCACCGCACGTGAAACCGGAATGCTAAATTCATTTTCGGGAAAAAGGTTGCGGATGTACCGGTACTGTTTTCCTACCACTGTACGTATTCCATACGGATCGAGGTAACCGTTCACACCCCGCGTCGTCTGAATGCTAAAGGCATAATCACTGTGATTCTTTGACGTACCCTGCAACACACTCAGGAATGATCTGCCATCGAGTGCCTCTGGAATAGCCAAACCTGCTGCGTCCAGAAAAGTGGGTAACACATCGGTATACTCAACAATGGCGTCGGTCTGCCAGTTCTGCTTCACAACTCCCGGCCATGAAACGACCAAGCCACTAGCAACACCGATTTCGTAGCATGTCCACTTTCCAAACGGAAAACCACTTCCTTGCTCAGTTGCAACCACAAAACACGTGTCGTCATTCAGTCCAAGGTGCTTCACCATGGCGGCCACCTCACCCACTTGGCCATCAAAATAAGTAATTTCAGCGAGGTACCTTGCAAACTCCCCCCGCTGAAATTCGAATTGCTGAGGGCTTAATTTGGCGTCACGATAGGGTTTCGGATCACCTTTACTGTAAGGTGCATGCGGCTCATTTGAGCACAAAAAGAGGCAGAATGGCTGTTCCTTCACTGCCGACTCCTGCATGAACCGCAGCACATCATGATAGCGCCAACCATCCACCACGGGAACGTCCTGATCAGGTGGATCAGCAAACTCCTTCATGTATTCAAATGGGAACACTGAAAGGGGTGCAATGTGTGTCTTCCCAGCCAACCCAACACGATACCCAGCTTCCGACAGATAATGTGGGATACTTTTAACATTCTCATAAGCCTTAGCGTGATTCGGATACGCGCCGCTGCGCACTGGATATAACCCCGTGTAAAGCGCATGCCGAGTTGGCGAACACATGGGTGCTGCCTGGTAGCACCGATTAAATGTCAGGCCAGATTTTGCCAGGCGGTTTATATTTGGGGTCTTCGCAGGACCACCGTACAATTCCAGATCACGATAACTGCAGTCATCCGCAAGAATAAAGATGAAATTGGGACTCTCTGCAAAACCCATGGACGTTCCCAATCGTGGTGCAAAGCATCCAAGAAGCAGCAAGCCTGCAATCACGAACCGACGCAAACACCACTCACTACCCACATCAGTAAACACACGGTCAATACTCACAGACTTAATCACCTTTCAAAAACAACCGTTCGCACTGACATACCCGGCATGGGTTCACTGGCAGGAACCGGCTCGCAGTCATGCTGCTGGTCTGTTTGCCGCACCTTACTAACTTTGTAATCAGCCGGTGCAGGAAACTGGACATCGTGGACATCATTTGTATCGTTGATCACCACCACAACCAGTTTGGACTTATCTGGCGAACGGTAAGCTGACACTTGAAGATGCGCCGGTGCATCCACCGCGAGTCTCTGGTATCCGGGACGTATGAATCCTGAATACTGTCGAAATGCATAATACTTCTTAGTCCGTTCCAAAAACGACTGAAACCCATTTTGAGTTTCTTCCTGAACTAATACCAGTCCTTCATCACGGTGCTTTTGTTTTGTGTTGGGATCGGTGACTCGCTCAGGTGCGAGACTATAAACCAGACCCCACCACAAAAAAGCATTCGCCTCCGCATCATTCAACGTCATATGAATGTAACGTGCTGCCATGATCGCTTTGTCATGCTCAGTCAGGTCCGGTGTCCAGCCATAGGTATGCCACTGTGCGCCATTCCATTGAGCGCCAGTCGTTTCTGTCATCCAAAGCCGTTTGGACGGAAAATTTTGCTGTCGAATTCGGCCGAGATCACGAGTTTTCGCGATCAGATTTTCGATACCACCATTCTGTCCCTCTACAAAGCTGTCATACATATGATAGGCGGCGACTTCGACACCGGGACTAGTCAATGTGGGCAGAAACCGCTGCACCTCCGATGCATTTTCGCCAAGATAAGCAAGGTCAGGAGCGGCGATCTTTACGTGTGAAAGCCCAGCAGCATTCAAACGGGGTCTCACTTTTTGATCGATAAAATTAGCCAGCCGCAATGGATCCCAACCACAGGTCTGCGTACCCGGATGAGACCAGTTTGACTCGTTCTGCACAGCGACAACTTCAACATTGACTCCCCACTTCTGATGCTGCAGTACACGGGCAATCATCTCATCTGCCCACTCATCTTCTTTGGAGGACTTCAAACGGAACTGCTCGGTTCCATTGAACTCCACAATATCCAACCAATAGTCGTTTCCAGGTTGCGTGACTGAACGAGGTTGCCAGAACGTCAGTAAGACTTTCAGATCAGGATTCACTCTGGTGGCTCTTTGAAGCACATCTCGATTTCGTTCAGCATCACCAGTTTTTGAGACCTCTCCCTGAACACGAATGATGTTGACATTCAATCCATTGATCGCTGCTTCCAAGGCCTGATCATCTGCATGAACTCCCCAGAAAGCAATGGAACCACCAAATCCGTCAATGCTTTGCCGCACTCGTTGATCCTGAACATCCAGCTTGATGACATTTCGAGACTTGACTTTTCCGGTTCGAGCGGTCACGCCAAGGCGATCCGCCATGGTTGGTTCAGTTTGTGTTTCTGCTTTGGAGGCAATCGCCACCGCACTACGATTTGCTCCACCAATATTTGACTGCTGCTGCCGCATCGCTGGCTTTCTCGCCATATCGATTCTCAAGGAGAGTCGTTCTTCAGCACGAGCCAAGGCATCAGCGTGCTTCGGATCATCAACCAAATTAGTGACTTCACCGGGATCATTCTTAAGATTTGTCAAAACTCTCGCTTTGACCTGCTCGGCATCATCTCGCCACTCGGTGTAACGGTAATTTCCAAACCGCAGACTGTGCCCAAGCATTTTGTAGGCCGGATAGGAACTGTATGCGTCATAACGGTGTCCGGCTTCTGGTTCGGTTAGCAACTTCCGAAAACTACGCCCTTGGCAATGATCAGGCACAGGAGTACCTGTCAGATCACACAGGGTGGGATAGAGGTCAATCAACTCCACTAGTCTTGGAGTAGGTTGCATTTCGCTGAGTCGTGGATCACGAACAATCAAAGGCGTTCGAGCATCACATTCAAAATTGGTATGCTTAGTCCAGCTACCATGGTCACCGAGTTTCCAACCATGATCTCCCCACAAAACGACAATTGTGTTTTCAGCTAATCCCGTCTGCTCGAGCGTATCGAGTACCCGCCCTACGCAAGCATCCGCGTAACTGGTCGTGGCGGCATAACCATGAAGCAAGCGAAGATTCAATTCGTCAGAGAAATCAGCAGGTGACTCGCCTTCAAAGTCACTGTACTTGTGCATCTCATGAGCCATCAGATTGGCTGCGTGCTCGGGGTATCCCTCTGGAATCGACTGATTCGGAGGCATCGAGAAATTCTCTCGCTCATACAAGTCCCAATACTTTTGGGGCGCGACGAACGGCAGGTGCGGTTTCGCAAATCCCACCGCCAAAAAGAAGGGCTGCCGTTGATCCGATGCGAGATCTTCCAGAATCCGCGTTGCCTCCGCTGCGCGTTTACCATCCATGTATGTGTCATCATGAACATCCGCCGACTCGGTAAGCGGGCCCTTGGCGGGATCCTTCTCATCCCCAACTTTTCCCTCCGCCCGAACACGAGCCAGCGTCTCCAAATTTTCTGGTTTGGCATAATCAGCAGCGGAAATATCTACCCAACGGCCCCAATTTTTGGGATCGACTCCTCGCCCACTGTGCCCGTGATAAATCTTGCCCAAGCCAATGGTTTGGTATCCCTGCTGACCGAAATGCTGATTCATGGTCACTACATTGGGGTGACGATCACGCCAACCTGAAACATGAAATGTCTGCTCACCCGTTCTGATTGGATACAGACCACTCATCAACGACAAACGCGATGCACCGCAAACGGCCTGCTGACAATAAGCCTGATCAAATCGCACACCTGAAGCGGCAAGCCGATCGATATTGGGTGTCAGCACATCAGTACCGTAAGTACCAAGTTCTGGTCTCAGGTCATCAATCGCAATGAAAAGTACGTTTGGCCTCCGTTTGTCCGGGACCTGCGTCTTGGCAGGTTTTACACCTTCGACTGGCACGCCCGAATGAGGCACGCCTGAATGAGGTACGCCTGAATGAGGTACGCCCGAATGAGGTACGCCCGAATGAGGTACGCCCGAATCTGACCTCGTAGTGTCTGTTGACGCAATCAACGGAACCGATCTTGGCTCCATACGAGTGATCAAAGTCTTCGGCTCACCCAGATCAGCAGACGTTCCTCCGACCCGCACCAGATACTTTCCTGAAGGCAACACTCGATTCAAAAAATTGTCATGAAATGACAAGTCTTCTGCTTTGATCTGAAAGACAACACTTTGGCTTTGTCCCGGCTCAAGCGAGATACGACGAAACCCTTTCAACTCCAAGGCTGGCCTTGCAATGGCGAACGATTCGCCCGTTACATAAAGTTGCGCAATCTCGGTCCCTGCTCGTTGTCCTGTATTAGTAACGGTGACTGTCGCCTCAATGATGTCTCCGGGATGAATTTCAGCGGCAGACATCTGCAAGCTGCCATATTTGAAGTTGGTGTAGCTAAGGCCATGCCCGAAGGGATAGACCGCGTCACGGCGTGAATCGATGTAATCAAAGATCAGTGAGCTTTGCTGCTGGCTATAATGGACAGGCAGATGGCCAACACTTCGCGGCCAGCTAAGAGTCAGCTTTGCCGATGGATTGGTATCACCAAACAGAATTTCAGCGGCCGCCGTTCCCGTTTCTTGACCTGCATAATGAGCCGTTAGAATTACGGGTATCCTGTCTCCCAAGTCATGCAGCGTTACAGGTTTGCTATTATTCAATAAAAGAATGATCGGCTTGCCAGTAGCCAGGACAGCATCTGCGAGGACGCGCTGCGATTCGGTCAAATCCATCGTGCTCCGATCACCAACGTGGTTGCCGCCCCACGCTTCCCGACCGAGCAGAACATTTTCACCGAGGGCGAGTACTACAAGATCCGACTGCTTGGCAACTTCCACTGCGTCAGCAATCAAGCTCTCATTGTCTTTGAGTGTTGCAAACTCCACTTCATTGACATAGCGCCAATTCGCGTAGGAATCACCTGCATCGTTGAGTGCAATCTTGCAGCCCTCTGCGTGCACTACTTTGGCAACCTCACCCAGATGATTGCGTATTCCTTCCAACAAAGAGACTGTCTTTAGAGGACGTCCTGAGTAATTGCCAAGTCGACAAACATCGGCATTCGGACCGATGACAGCGATCGTGCCATGCTTCCCAGGCGTTAAAGGCAGCAAACGTCCTTCGTTCTTGAGCAGAACAATTGACTGCCTGGCTGCTTCGCGACTCAACTCACGTGCAGCTTCGGAAGTCGCCAACGATTTTGCCTTGGGCACGTCGAGTTTCATGGGCGCTTCGAACAACCCCAGTCGGAATTTCAGCTCAAGTACTTCACTGACAGCTTGATCAACCAATTGCTCATCAACGCTGCCAGCTTTGACCAGGTCTGGCAAATGCTTGAATCCAAAATTATTAGGGAGTTCCAATTGGAGACCAGCCTCAAGTGCCATGCGGCCGGCATCAGCATCTGACTTTCCAATTTTCTGATAGCTGCGAACAAGGTCGATTCCCTGATAATCACCAACCGTGAGTCCTTGAAATCCAAGTTGGCGACGTAATAGGTCATTCAGCACCCAGCTATTAACGTGACAGGGTACCCCCTCAACCTCATTAAATGCTGCCATGACTGCTGCGGGTTTTGCATTTTGAATGACATGCCGAAACGGCGCAACTTCCGTATCCAACAACTCACGTGGTCCATGAACATAGGGTGAGCGATTTCTTCCTCCCTCGGTTCCGGCATAGCCTGCAAAATGCTTGAGTGTCGCCGCCACATGATTCGGGGCGATATTTCCATCCGATGATCCCTGCAAGCCGCGGACCATGGCAGCACCAAGGCGTCCCACCAGATAGGGATCTTCCCCAAGCGTCTCATCAACGCGTCCCCACCTCAAATCTCGGGCGACATCAAGGATGGGAGAGAGGACATGGGAAACACCACGTGACCGTGCTTCTCGCCCCGCCTGTGAGTAAATCTCCCGCATCAGATCGACGTTCCATGTGCAGGAGAGCCCAATGGGTGTTGGAAACGAGTTTGCCTCAAAACGCATGAAACCATGGGCTGCCTCATCATGAAGAATGGCAGGGATCCCCAAACGGGTGTTTTGGCGGAAGTGTTTCTGCACAGCGGCATAGAGACGGGCATCCTCATCAACCGTCAGATTGTGCAAAGGCCCCAATTCACCAATTCCATTCGGGCATTTCTCGGCAAAAAATTCGCTACGGAAGATCGCCCCCTGTTCACGCAGTTTTTCTTCGCTTGGATCCCACCAACCAGTGATCTGCGCGACTTTCTCCTCAAGGGTCATCCTGGCAAGTAAATCAGAGACGCGCTCCGGTACAGATAGTTCAGCGTTCTGATAAGGCAATTCCTGATTGGGCACAGGTGCTAAAGGGGGCTCCGGAAAACCAATATGCTGAAATGGCTTATCAATTGCATTGATAAACATCGGATCCGCCATTCGTTCCAACCATCTCTGCTTTAACAGAGGAGCACTTTCCAGTCTTGTTTGCCCCCATCCATCCCACATATCCTGTGAATCCCAATCCGCATTGATGTAGGAAACGGCGCGGATCACATCAATATTGCCATCGACGTGATCGAAAAACTTTGTGAACCACTCATTCCAGACTGTCTCTGCGTCCTCTTTACCAAAATAATGACCACGTGCCGTTGCTTCGGCGATAAACACCGGCTTGCCAACCTTACGGGCAAAATCAAGTGCAGCCTCTCCGTCTTTGTCACCTCCCCACCACGAGTACCCAACCCAATCGTAGTAGTCTGCGCCTGGATCATATTCTTCGAACTGGCCGACTTTCACGCTACTTGAGGAAGCAAACACCGTCGCAAAATTTTGCAGTTCCCTGGCCCGCAACGCATCAACGATTCGTCGAAATGCCAACTTGAAGTTTTCGGGATCGTAATCATTCCACGAACCATCGAACTCGTAACCAATCCGAATCAGAAAGGGCCGATCAGGGTACGCCGCAACAAAATCAACAAACTCGGCAATCAAATGGTCGAACGAACCATCGGCAACCTTGTCTTCACAGTTTCCTTCCATCGCAATTGAAACGTGCATGACACAGCGATTCAGTGTCGCGGAGTTTAGATAAGCCTTTTGGTGCATCGGTCCAGATGCCCACTCGGTCTCACGATTCAGCCCTGCGACTTCACCCTTTGCAAAGGTGCGACCAAATTCATTCGTCCAGCCTTCAGAAAAATAGACGTAATGGGTGATGCCACCTGGCACACCCAGATTGTCGACGTATCCGTCACGATATTCTGTAGTACCGCCGACAGAGGCATTATCCTGACCAGCAAAAACGAGCACCTTTCCAGGTCCCGGTGCAAACTTACCTCGAATTTCGACTGCGTTGCCGACAGCCGGGATAATGCCAAGTAAAAAGCCAAAGAAAAGAAAACAGGATTTCATCATATAACTCAAACGGTTGTGTAACGCACAAACGACAGCCTGTTTCCGTACAAGGACCTGACGCTCAAAAAAGCTGCTTGTCAAGCGAGTGATGCCAACCGTTTCATTCTTTTGACGACTACCTCTTCAGAACCAAATCAGCTTCGAGTTCCTCGAGCGATCGTCCCTTGGTCTCAGGCAAGATGAAGTACAGCAGAAAAAAACCAAACGCCGCAATCACACCAAAAATCAGGAACGAGGTGGCATTGCCGAGGTTCGAAACCTCCCACGGAAATATTTGGGATACGAACCAGGCGGTGCACGAGTTAACAAAACCAATGACGCCAATCGCGAGACCACGAATACGGTTTGGATACAACTCAGAAAGCATCACCCACATCACCGGCCCCAATGAGAAGGCGAAACAGGCGATGAATCCAAGAATTCCAGCAAGCACCAGTTTCGCATTCATTTTGGTCGCTACTTCAAGGATAACCCCCTCGTTCGAATCATAAACTTCTTTCCCCAAGGAATCCCTCATTTTCTGCTTGAAGTCGACGTCATTACCGAAACTCTGGTTGGTCTGAGAAGTCAAAACTTTCATGTCATCGGGACTCAGGGCCCCCGTATTCTGCAACGTGACAATGCCATCATCCGTCAGCTCATAAGTCGCTTGGTTGAACGCAAATGCACACAACAACAGGCATACTGCAATTCCAGCGATCCCGACCAGCATTAGTGGCCGACGTCCCAATCGGTCAATCAGTACGATTCCCACGAAAGTGAACAGCAGATTGACCGTACTGAGCAGCAAGCCGGATTCGAACGCGGCGTCTTGACCGATTCCCGTCTGTTTAAAGATGCTGACAGCATAAAAGAAAACGGCATTGATGCCGGTACTCTGCTGCAGAATGCCAATGGCAAGTCCTACCAATAAAACGAAACCCAATTTGCGATGAAACAACTCGGCATAGTTACCTCTGATGACTCCGTCTTGAGCTTCGATGCTGTCCTTGATCGCTTTTGCTTCCGCATCTCCATCGTCCTGACCATGCAGTCGCTGCAGTACAGCATGCCCTTCAGCAGTCCGCCCCCGAGTAAACAGCCAGCGTGGACTGGAGGGAACAAGCAGCAGGAAGAAAAAATACAGCACAGCCGGGACAACCTCGATGCCCAACATCCAACGCCAAACATTCTCTTCCGTAAGCCAGTCAGCACCCGCTTTGAAGGTACGGTTCAAATACCAATTACACAGAAATGCTGCAAAGAATCCGATGACGATATTCAATTGCTGAATCGATACCAGCTTTCCTCGATTAGACGCCTTGGAAATCTCGGCAATGTAAGTGGGTGCGATGATCAACGCTGCACCAAAGGCGACACCGCCTAACATGCGAGCCAAGTACAGCATGACATAAGTCTCAGCATAAGCGGACCAGAGTGCCGATGCCGCATAAAGTATCGCAATCACAACCAGCAAGGGTTTTCGGCCACACTTATTACTGACGGCCCCAGCTGCAAGCATGGCAAACATGGCTGCAAACGTAGGGCAACTCACCACCCAACCAGTCTGCACATCATTGAGCTCCAGCTGAGGTGCAGCGTAATCCATCACCCCGGATATGATGCCCATGTCAAATCCGAATAAAAAACCGCCCAGAGAAACGACGAACGCAATGAACAGCGAATGGAACTTCATGACAAAAAGCTTCTTTCCGTGCGTCTATCGCACTTCGAGGTAATCGAATTCAGCCGGCAATTGCCGACCCGTCAGGTCTTGGCAGGCCAAGCCGATAAAGGTTCCGGTGAAACCCCAATGGTCACCGTGGTCATCAGACAGAACAGAAGCATCGAGGTCGGCACCAACCTCGTGATACATGCTGTCATCTGTTGACCAGTAAAACGTGAGACGGCATTCGTCGAACACCGCACGCAGGTAGAGATCACCCTCAGGCAATGGAATCAGATCCGCCCCCAGAGGAAACGAAGATACACCATCATCACAACAATGAATCTGAAGACAACGGCCGAGCGTTTCATCACTGGAAACGTAAAGATAGTGAAACAAGTGTGTATTGTAATATGCGACCAAACCCGCCATCTGCTGGAACGATTGGGGCTGGAACTGAAGCCGGGTGGTCACGGTTGCAACTTGGCTTGTGAGACGCCGAGCCAGCATGGCTTGGCGAAAACAAGACTCCAACGACTCGCCCCCACGCAGGATCAGTTTATCCGGTTGGCGATCATCTGAACTCAGCGGTATCCTCGGGGTGGCATAATGGATGGAGTCGAATGGGAGGCGAGATGGAAGTTTGTCCCATTTCGTCACTGACAACTGGGGCTCCTCAACCAGCAGCTTTGGTCGGTTGCCTTCACCAACCATGTACAGCCAATCATCATCTCGCCATTCAACTTTCTGAATGGCAGTCTCGCGACCCAAATTACAACGCCGTGTACCAGGCAGAGGGCGGCCACACAAATGTGGCATGTACCACTCACCTGATTGTGTATCAACCAAACTAGCGTGACCTGCTTTTTGAAGGTCAATGTCTGGACATCCCGAAGAAGTTAAGACAGGATTCATTGGATGAACCTCATAGGGTCCTTCCAACGAACGGGACCGCGCCAGGCTCACCGCGTGTTCGTATTCAGTTCCACCCTCAGCGGTCAATAGGTAATACCAACCGTTACGTTGGTACAGGTGGGGCCCCTCGGTGAGGCCTATACTGCTGCCCTTGAAAATAACTTTCGGTTCACCAACCAACCGTTGCTCACTCGCTTCGTATTTCTGCAACGCGATACCATAAAAAGGGTGATGATTCGGCCGATGATCCCAGACCATGTTCAACCAGTACTTTTCCCCATCCTGATCATGAAACAAAGAAGGATCGAAACCAGATGAGTTGACGAATACAGGTGGTGTCCACGGCCCCTCAATGGATTCCGCAGTTGTCAAAAAGTTTGGCGTATCCTTCGTAGCCGACTCGTGTTGATGCACGACCGTAAAGCAGAGGTAGAAGAGGCCATCGCTATGACTCAAGGCCGGAGCCCAAACACCACCAGAACTTGGCACCCCACTCAAATTGATGTGTTCCGTTAAGGCATGGGTTAGCAAACGCCAATTCTGCAAATCCCTGGAGTGATGAATCTGTACTCCCGGGTACCACTCAAATGTCGAAGTCGCAATGTAGTAATCATCTCCGACTCGACAAATCGACGGATCAGGGTTGAAACCGGGAAGGATAGGATTCTGAATCATGTTCCGCCAGAATGAGCCTTGAAAAAAGAAAACACACCAAGCACGAACGCCACTGCACAAGTCACAGACAACCACACCGCTGAATTTGAATTTGCGACAAATAGTCATCGGACAAATGAGTCTGGTTTCTACACGGCCAATCCTACCGCACAAAATCCCCCCAGCGAGCTATCCAAATGCACAGTTTTCCTGCGAGATGAGACCTGCCCGAATGTCTGACTGCATGGGGCGCCGCCTAGATAATAACGAATCACGGCAGACAGTGATATGAACCTCGTTGCAGGATACGTTATTTACTAGCGCTGGCACTGCCGCTCAAAGTACATTCCACAGATAGCCTGATGAGTGACAAGATGGATGATGCCGTTTGATCTTTTCAACAAATCCAGAAAACGAGGTCTCTCGATGAACTCCAGATGAACTCCAGATGAACTCTCGAACTCCGTCACGGCGTATCACGAAGACTGCACGCGAACAATCCTGCTCAATTGTTCGAGTCCACATTTTTAACGGT
>JAAHTH010000897.1_pt2 | contig 15331 bp, 9 predicted proteins | sample 6116091 | NCBI WGS metagenome assembly JAAHTH01 (sample SAMN13939990, study PRJNA603662) | sponge metagenome | isolation source: marine sponge | host: Mycale hentscheli | place: New Zealand | collected 2006
CCCTGTGTTGATCCGGGAAAATTGTCATGACCTTATCGTCCGACTGGTGAATGAAAACGTTGAATTTCTGGTAGAAATCAGTAAGCGATAACCCCATGTTTCTTTTGAATGCCGCCGATTTTCCGATGCGGGGAATGTCTTGATACCAGCTTTTTAGGACGACTACTTCGTCCACGCCTTGTACATGGATCAAGTAGGCTGTCGCCCACGCGCCGAGCATGTAATAAACCTGTGCGGATCTACCGCCTTCCCAGTAATCTTCATTGTCCAATTGCCAGCTGTTTGTTCTGGCAAGAAATTCGTTGATACTGGGACGCCCAATGTTGCCACCCGTATTTCGAAGTTGCAGCATGTAGTTTTTGAAGTCGATAAGCCCCAAGTTTTCCATGAACTTGGCTGAGCTGTAGGTCGCCATTCCTTCAGCCATCCAGGAGTTGATGTGCTTGTCGGAAGTGCGGGGCTGCGTGGTGTCACAATGGGCCATCTGAAACACGTGATGGTACTCATGCAATGCTCCCCATGTGTTTTCAACAGGATCCTGTTCCCGCTGTGTTGCATTCGTAGTAACGTCTTCGTAGAGAATGGGCGCTGTTTGGGTCCACGTCAGTCCGCCGTCTGTCTTTCCCGATAACACCGCTTGTATCTCAGCCTTGACGTTTGGTTGTTTGAGGAAGGCAGTTACCTGTTCGCTCTCTGGCTGATTCGAGTTCCTGTTGACTCGGCTCATTGCTCGTTCATGGTAGATGTCGCGGATGCTGCGTTCACTCTCTGGACCGAGCAAATATACGTAAAATGGTCCATGGTTGCCAAAGTATTGAATCGCGTAATTCAAACCCCGTTGATAATACTTCAGTAGCGATCCGTCATCATTGAGTCCCGCAGCGATGCGCACAACGGGCCGTTGGCTTGTCGCTGGGTTGCTTTTCTTTTGCAGTGAATGTTCATCTGCCGTCGAGACACTTTCGTTTAGCAGTGAGACAGTGATGGAAAATAACAGAGCTGGAATCATACAATGGTGCACGCTGGATCCCCAGTGTTGGGCTTGAAAGTTTTAGTGTTGGGCTTGCAAGTTTCGGGTTTGGGTTTGTGAGGCGGCATGATAGACCACTTTCCCTCGTTGATCATTCTGGCAGGTATCAGCTAACAAGTGGTGATCGTGTGTTTTGGCTAATCAAGACAACGGAATTTCATGGGCAGAGAGAGCGTGGGGCTGTGCTCTGTTTATGTGCGGTTATCGTGCCATGTTATAATTCTTGTGCCAGTTCGTCTGCCAGCACCATGTTTTCACAAGGAGCGTTTGAGAATGTCGAATCATCTACCGAACCAGTCGTCGCCCTATGCCGCAGCACCGGAAGTGGGTGGGAAAATGTTGAAGTCAGGCGGGGGATTGGTTTTGACTGTTGGATTGGTGGTGGGAGTCGTGTTCATGCTCCTTGTCTGTGGGGGCCTTGCTGTTGCATTATTTGTGCCCGCCGTTAGCAACGCGCGACTTGCTGCTTGGCAAGTGTCGGAAAATAATAATTTGAGGATGGTGGGCATCGCACTTTACAATTATCACTCAGTCCACAAACAGTTGCCTTGTGCGGTAGCAACGGATGTAGATGGGAAAGTGGTGTCAACGTGGCGGACGGCAGTGGGGCCCTACTTTGATGGGGGCGTCCCGGTGACTGCGAATTCGGCAACAGCTGCCGCCCCTGTGCCGCTGCGACCGATAGATGCGGCATCAGCCAGCGAAACAAATGTATTTGCAATTGTTTCACCCAATGGCATGTTTTCGTCTACACCGAATGCAATTGTAAGATTCAGTGATGTGTCTGACGGTTTGAAGGATACAGTGATGGCGGTCAAACTTCCGAATCGTTCGACAGATTGGAGCTCGACCAACAACTTGACTCCTGACGAGGCTTTCGGTGCAATTCAGTCAATCTTAAAGCCCGAGGCGGGGTTCTGGCTGATGGGAGATGGATCCGTGTCGCGGATTGTATTACCGTTAGATCGAAAGACCTTCGATGCATTAATCACCTGCGGTGGTGGTGAGCTCCAGCAGTAGGGCTGATCAGGGTACCGCGTCTTTTTTGCAACTTTCCGATGAAAGTTTTCATCATGGTTTTTCGCGGACCATCGTTCATGTCCTGTAAGTTGGAAATCGCCCAACGTTGCATCGGGCGTTCGGCCACCACGGCAACGGGTGAGCAGTGAGCCTACAGTTGAGTCCAGATTTGGATGTCGTCGATTTCAACATTAGCGCCACTACAGCGGAACACGATTGCTGATTTAGTATTAGCAAACGTTTGAGCTGCCCCCGTAAGTTTACTTTGGTTATCAATTTTCGCGGTAACGTACGGTCCCCACGTCGTTATTCTCACGCTGTACCACCGATCCTTGGTGAATGTTTTATTTTGTTCTGCAATCACTTGTTGATCAGTATTCGGAGGCAGGTTTACGTCGCTGTCTTTGATAAGAGACCATTTGCTCGGGGTTATTCTCAGTGAGAAGTTGAGTTCGCTGTTCGTGACATCTCCGTTCGATCCGTTAAAACCGAATTCGAGCGATTCTGCATTTTTCGTGAACATGAATTTGAATTCATAAACGGCGTTTCCCGTCTTGGCTGTGTGGCAAATGACTGCGGCATGCTGGTCTTTTGGTTGTTCCATTCCGGTAAGAGCACCGGAGGCAAGTTTCCATTGGCCTTTCAGAATGTGCCACTGATCACCTAGCTCTGTACGATCAAATGATTCTTGCAGGGCTACTCTGCTGTTGGCTGGGCGTTGAGCAAAAACAGGGGAATCCACTACACAGGTGCACAGGCAGAGGCTCGCTGTAGCCAGTAAACCGGATGTAGAGAATTTAAGCATGGGGGATCTTTTAGTTCGGGAATGTTGGGAGTTGTGTCCTTGCCTTACATTGTGCAAGGGTGACCAGTGTCTTTCACGGGAGACCAGTGTCTGAACTGGTCCTGCGTGCATGCAGTGGTAAAGTGAGCGTTAGATCGCTAGTGTCAGCTGCTCCCCGCGACTGGCAGATTTCGTTAGGTAAAGCGACATGATGGTCACACTTGTGCACGTTCATTGGCGTGAATTTCACTCAGCCAAGCGACCACCCGATTCTCCATAAGCGTGTAAAACGGGTTTTGCCGGCAACGCACGAAGAGTGTACTCGGAATCATCAGGGCGTTAGGTTCTGCGCGCATGCTAATGCTGCCGAGAGACAAACCGTGCGTAATTGATGAGTCCCCGTAGATGAGATCGTCGGGGGCAATGGGAACAGCGACGTGCGAAAGAGAGATCATTCCAGCTGGCCAGCGGTCGTGAATGGGCTGTTCCTGCCACTCGCCTTTGACGCGTGTCGCAAGCACCATTTGCTCGGGCGTATGATTCGCGTTGCGGACAATGGTGAGTCGATAATCGTGATCGTCTTGCTGCAATACGGGAAGAATGCTGTTTTCGAGTGAAAAATTGATAAGGTTGCTGAGATTGTCCACGCGATTGATATCGAAAAGGACTAGCTCGTTATTGTCTGATTTCAGTCGTGCGAACAAGGCTGAGATGAGTCGGGGCACACTGACAGTTGAATCCACTGCGGATTGCATTGCTAGAATGGGAGGAACCTCCTTCATGCGTCCTGCTTTCTGTAACGCAGCCAGCTTTTTTTCGACGCCCTGGGTAGTCGACCATGCTTGCGAATTCGCATTCATTGGCCAGGAACTGTATTTGAATGGATCGATTTCGGCATAAATGTGCGACCACTTTGTTTTTTCATTCCGGGAGATAAGGCTGACGGCGTTGGATAGGTGCGTTATTTTCGCCAACGGGTTAATTCCGATCATTGGCGAAAACACAACGATTGCTTTCACGGGTGGCAGGGCTGCATCATCCAAAGTTGATAAGGCGTAGTGGACGCTCAAAGCGGCACCGTTGGAGTATCCCGCCAGAAACAGCGGGAGTTTTTCAGGCAGCTTTGAACGCAAGCCTTTCATTGCCACCTTCACGGCTTCTGTCCAGTCATTCCAGCAGACTTCAGCTAATGCGTGAGGGTTTGTGCCATGCCCCGGGACCCGTAGCCATATTACGGTGTAACCTTCGGAATGAAGCCGCTCCCCGAGTCTTCGTAGAGAATAGGGAGAGTCGCTGAGTCCGTGTACAAGTAAAACGCCACCGACGGGATCCTCGTGAATGAGGACTCGACTACGGTTCCAGTTGTGCTCGAGGATGGATGCTGGATTGCATAGGGAGTCTTGGTTGAACCGGTTGTAGGTACCTGCCGCTTGTGTGGCCCATTCGCCTGTGATGAAGGCATCCAATTCTTCGAAAACTTTTTCTTCCTGTGCCAAGTAACGATCAAAGTCATATTCACTGGTAGCCTGTTTGGCACGGAACTCGGACTTAGGGCTCTGCAGATGCCAGCCTTGTAGCTCGGGCAACGACTTTGACAGACGAAGCCAGCAGTAGAAAGCAAGGGCTGTGGCGATCAGGATTGTGAAACACAGGTTCAGAAGCAGCAGAACGGGAATGCGCAAGACACGCCAATCCAGCTGTTCTTCAGATTGTGAAGATGCAAGCTGAAACCACTCAAAAGCAACGGCCGCAACGGTCACCATAGCGGCAGTGATCACGACCCACATGATCGCTCGAAGCAAAAAGGAACGTTGTTTGACTGATTGCGGCATCTTGTGTGTTTTCCGTGGGCGACGGTATTACCTAAGTAGTGGATGGTGTGCCCTCAAACTATACCTCCCGCATTTTGAAAGACACGACTACCTTCAACGACACGATCAAGTGCAAAGACAAGATTGGGCATTTGGTAGCCTGCAGGATTACGGTTGGAGGTGTGCTGGTTTTTAAATGCAGGGTCTCTTTCTAATCAATAAGGCTGTCGAGTGGTCTGGGCCACGCAGGCGAGGAGATTACAGAGACAGGATGATTGTGTAGGCAGAGACTCCAGGCGATTGTGAAGCCCCGAGCTGGTCAGATAGCTGGTCAGAGAGCCACAGCCTTATCTCGAGGGACGGACTAACAAGTTCGAGGATGGGGGGTGACTGACGCATAGACAGTTATGGCAACACGTGGTGCTAAAACCATGCGTTTTTTTTATTTTTTGGGATGTTACCAAGGCCTGCAGCGAGCGATTAGTCTGTTGGTAGGATGAGCCGACTTTGCTGATTAAAACGACACTTTTGCAGGGTGAAGGGCGAATTCACTGGAATGACCCAGACTTAGCGGACAAAGGTGTCACGCTTGTGCGGGCATCGACGGCAAGGTTCGGATTCTTCTGTTGAGTTTTGATTCGAAAAGACTGGTGTGGTGAAGGGCCGAAACGTTACACTCAATACTCCCATGTTGGACTTGGAGTTGTCAGCGCAAGGCTATGAAAAGACGCGGTAAGGAATCACCTTGCACTTTTAGATGTGGGGTAAATGTCTGTGGAATACGCATCTTTGGGATGCGTGTCATTTCGTACGGATTAGGCTCGTCGTGTTGATGTCGGCAGCTTGTTTTGTGACCTGAGAAAATATGAGTTAGTCCTTTGTTCGAATTGCTCACGCCAATACCTGACCATCCTGTTGCTGCCCAGTTGGGCATGGATTGTCGGTTTATGGCGAGTTTCGAAATCAGCAGTATCGCCGTCTTGTGCAAGCCGATCCTCCCGTTTCCAACTCAGCGGGTTTGGGCTGTATGACCGGTTTGATATTGAAGCAAGTCGAAGGTGGACGGGATCTGAAACGCTTCATGCGTGTCCCTTGGGCGTTGTATGGTAACGACCCTGCTTGGGTCCCGCCTCTTTTGCAACAAGTCAAAGAACGGCTTTCCAGCCGACACAATCCATATTTCGAACATGCCGATGCCGCTTATTTCTGGGCAGAGCGGCAGGGGCGTCCCGTGGGACGGATCTCGGCACAGGTTTGCCAACTTGTGCAGGAGCACCAAGAGGCCGGCACCGGGCATTTTGGCATGTTTGAATGTGAGGATCGCCAAGAAACAGCTGATGCTTTATTTGAGGCCGGTGCAGAATGGCTTCGGGCACGTGATATGCAAAGAGTGATGGGGCCCGTTGATCTGTCCATCAATGATGAGATCGGGATGCTGATAGAGGGCTTCAGCCGGTCTCCATGCGTGATGATGGGACACCATCTGCCTTACTACCAAACGTTGGTTGAAACGGCGGGGTTCCGTAAAGAAGTTGAGTGTGTTGCCTATAAAAAAGATGTCTCCCAACCGTTCAGCGAGCGGATCGAGAAGATCATGCAGTGGGCATCCAATGAAGTGGTTATGAACATTCGTGCGGTTGCAAAAAAAGACTACGATAAAGAGCTCCGCAACGTGCTCGATGTTTTTCGTGATGCCTGGTGTGATAATTGGGGTTACGTCCCGCCCACCGACAGCGAGGTTGATCATCTAATCAATCAAATGAGGCAGGTGCTCGATCGTGGTGCTGTTCTGTTGAGTGAAGTGGATGGTGAACTTGCTGGATTCATTGTGGTGCTACCCAACGTCAATGAGTATTTGCATGATCTCGATGGGCGTCTTCTTCCGTTTGGCTGGTTGCGACTTCTGACTCGTCTCAAATTTTCAACGTGTGATACGGTCCGCGTTCCACTGATGGGAGTGCGAAAGCGTTTTCAACGCACAAGAGTGGGGGCTGCCGTTTCCCTCGCATTGATTGATACTCTGCGAAAAGAGTACATGCCCCGTGGTGCCAAATTTTGTGAAATGTCATGGATTCTTGAGACGAATTCGCCCATGCGCGGAATCATGGAATCTGCTGGATGCGAGCGAGATAAAGTCTATCGCGTCTTTTCCAAAGACTTGTAGGCAGACTGTGCTGACAGAACTTGCTGGTTCCGCTGTTTGACTGCTGGTCGTGCTTGTTGCTGGTCTGGGATCACGCTGAAGTGCTGATGATGGTTCTGCTTCTGTGGTGGCGGAAACTGTTATACTGTCGAACTTTGAAAATCGTTGTCTCAGTGCAGTTCGTGTTAAGCGTGACGCAAACAAATTGCCGACCGATGAGGCCGTTTTCTTAATGTGACTTGTCCATGGTAAATTTGATGACTGCTTTGATTACTGCTCGACATTGCCTGTTGTGGTCTGCTTGGATCGGGATGTGTCTTGGTACTTCGGTTGTTGCTCAGTTGACGGATTTGAATGAGGGATTTGATCGTCCTCATGACTTTCTCGTCGATGGGGTCGTTGAGACGTCGTGGGATGGATTTCTTGGCGCAGGTGAACGCGAAACAGCTGATCGGATCGAAATTTCAGATGGGGCTTTGCATCTGCAATCAACCAACGGTCGTTACCAAGAAGGATGGAATCCGTTGGGACCGCTGCTGTACAAAAATGTCACAACCGATTTCAAAGCGACAGTTCGGATCGCCGATTATGAATCACTGTCGTTCAATAACGGTGGACTAATGGCGCGTGTCGCGAAGGACGCGGATGCTGGCGTGGGTGAAGACTGGATCAGCGTGGACTACTTCCCCATTTACGGCGGAATCTATGCACGTATGGCGGATGATGGTCGGAGGACAGAAAAAGGCAGTAACGGGCAGGGAAGAAACGCAGATCGTTTTTTGCAGCTGGAGCGGAGGGGGAACCTGTTTTTTCTTCGGCACAGTAAGGATGGGGAAATTTGGCAGGAGCTCAACGGATCTCCCTTTCGACGCAGTGATCTGGTCAATGTGCCGCTGCAGGTAGGGTTGTTTCAGGCGACATACAGTGACAAGCAGGGGCAGGTCAGCTTCGATGATTTTTCACTTGAACTAAGCGAACCCGTCAAGCGAGCCCGCCTGGTGGCCCCAGCCAGCCAATCGGTTGGTTTGCCACCCAGCGTCACGCTGCAATGGATCGCCGGTCATGAGGCCACGCACCATGACCTCTACTTTGGTGCTTCACGCGAAGAGGTTAGTGGGGCCACTGCTGCATTGCCAAACGGGGTTTATCGGGGACGGTTTTCCAGTGAGGTCATGGAGCATGCTATCGAGGGACTCGATGACGGACGCGTCTTCTATTGGCGGGTCGATGCGATTGCTGGCGAAGAAACCAACGTCGGGGAAGTCTTGAGTTTTACCGTTTACGACCGCAGTTTTGAGAACTTTGATTCATTGAAGTCGAGTGATGATTTGGCATCGAAGTGGAGAGTTGCTGGGGATGGGGCAATTGCGTTGGAGAAAGGTCGGGGAAGTAGTATCAGTAAGTCACTCGCTTTGACTGTTACCGATCGTGGGCAGGCGGCAACGACCCTCAGCTTTGCGCAACCACAGGATTGGCTTAGTTCAACCTACAGTTTTCGCTCGTTACGAGTGTATCTACGCGTTGGAGAGGCGACGCAAATATCGCGTCTTTGGTTGGCGTGTGAGGATGGTGACTGGGGAATGCAGCGGGCGGAGATTGAGTATCCCGGGAAATTGACTGCTCTGACGGACAACTGGGTGAGGTGGGATGTGGATTTGCGTTGGCTATTGCGGTCCAACCCTGCGTTGAGATTGGATCACATCACAAACCTCACCATCGGTATTGGTGGATCCGGCAAGTTGCTGGTGGATGATCTATCTGTTGAATACCAGATGGCAGCGAACTCTGCGAGTGGCAACCACGTCAACGCGAGTGGCCCAAATGCTGCGTGGCCGCTGTATGTCGATCCTGATCGATTTGTGGATGCTGTGCCGTTCGATCAAGTGAAAGTCACCGGTGGACTTTGGCGAGAACGAATGGACGTCAATCGTACCTCCAGTTTGCCGCATGTTTGGGGGCGGTGTGAGGAATCAACGAAAGCCAATGGTGAAGCCTCGCGAAGGTTGGATAACTTTGCGAAAGCAGCAGGACAAATGAAGGGTAGCTTTACCGGCACGTTTTTTAATGATTCAGATGTTTATAAAATCATCGAAGGCACAGCCAATTCCCTACAGAACCACCCCGACGCGGATTTGGAAGCGTACACGGATCGAGTCATTGATTTGATCGCGGCAGCCCAGTGGGAAGACGGCTATCTGTTTACCTTTTATTCGTTGCCCAAGCATAGGCCGGAAGCTCGCTGGTCAAATGTGGGAAGCATGCACGAACTGTATTGTGCAGGGCATTTGATCGAAGCCGCGATTGCTTACCAACAGGCAACGGGAAAACGAAAGCTGCTTGATGTTGCGATTCGTTTTGCCGATCTGATTTGCGATACGTTTGGTACTCAGGGTCGCAATGAGGCCCCTGGACATCAGGAAATCGAGTTGGCCTTATTTCGGTTGTTTGATCTGACCGGGGAAAGACGCTATTTGAAGACAGCTCGATTTTTCATTGATCAGCGCGGGAGCACTGGCAGAAAGCAGCGATACGGGACGTATAGTCAGGACCACAAACCATTTGTTGAGCAGGAAAACGGTGTCGGACATTCGGTGCGAGCTGGATATCTGTATTGCGCGGCGACTGACATTGCGATGAGAGATCGGGATGAAGCTTATGCCAATGCGCTGTACCGAATTTGGGATAATGTCACCAACCGCAAAATGTATTTGACTGGTGGTCTTGGTCAGCCAGGGGGGCCGGAGGGCTTCGCTGGTGACTACGAACTCGGGAATGGTTGTTATGCCGAAACTTGTTCGGGGATTGCATTCGCAATGTGGAACCATCGGCTCCATCTGATGACGGGTGAAAGTAAATATGCCGATTTGATTGAGCGCACATTTTATAACAACATGTTGAGTGCTCTGTCCGTCAACGGAGATCGCCACTATTACACCAATCCACTCGAGACTGGTGGTCGTGAACGCTGGCCTTGGCCGGGACATGATTGTGCCTGTTGTCCTTCGAATCTCGTTCGTGTGATCTCTGCTATCAGTGGTTACGCGTATAGCCAAAGTGAAAATACGATTCGGATTAATCAATATCTGACAAGCCGGGGTGAGTTGGTTGTCGGCGGCAACACGGTCGTGTTGAGCCAGGAGACACGTTACCCGTGGGATGGAGGCATTCGGATTGCTGTTAATCCAGAACACGAGTCTGAGTTTGAAATTAAATTGAGAATTCCAGGTTGGGCCCGCAATCAACCGGTGCCCGGAAATCTGTATCGTTATCTTGATTCACCTGAATTGCCGGTCAGTTTGACGGTCAATGACAGTCCGGTACCCGTCAGAATTCATGAAGGATATGTTTCGTTGCGTCGGCAATGGAAAAAAGACGATGTTATTCGATTGACGTTACCTATGCCTGTTCGCCGAGTGATTGCGCATCCGCGTGCCACTGCCGATAAAGGCATGGTGGCGGTTGAGCGGGGGCCATTGGTCTATTGTGCAGAATACAAGGACAATGCGGTGGATATCTCGCAGTGGAAGCTTTCTGATACGGCACGCCTTAAGCCTAGTTGGACTGAAGATTTATTAGGAGGCGCAGTGACGCTGGTCGAAGCCGACGATGCAATCCACAACCAGCAAAAAGGGCTGACGTTGATTCCGTACTATTTGTATTCCAATCGGGGCCGCGGACGCATGCAGGTCTGGTTGCCGCGTGTGACAGAGGATGCAAACTAAGGCAAGGCGAATCGATCGTGCGTCTCAGCTATGTTGTACGGTTACCCATTTCCATTCGGTGAACTCGGAGAGATCCGGGTCCGTGCTCTCACGCCCAAATCCACTATCGCCCACTCCGCCGAAGGGAATGTGTGGTTCGTCTTGGATGGTCGTTCCATTGACGTGCACCATACCCACCTCAAGTTCTTCAGCGAATCGCATGGCTTGCGTTAGGTTACTTGTGTAAATTGATGCACTCAATCCGAGATTGGATGCGTTGGCCAGCCTTAAAGCCTCATCAGCAGAATCGACGGGATAAACGCTGGTGACTGGGCCAAAAGTTTCTTCGTGATTGATCAGCATGTGATCCTCGACCCCGGTCAGAATCGTGGGTTCGCAGCGATTGCCTTGCCAGTTACCGCCACAGCGTAAACTTGCACCTTTACTGGTCGCGTCGTGCAAGTGTTGCCTGATACGATTACGCTGTTTTTCGTGAATGATTGGGCCAATCATGGTGGATGGACTTCGTAGGTCTCCCATGCCTAGATTTTTTGCAGCGGCTTGGATCTTCGTTAAGAAAGCGTCGTGAATGGACTCGTCGACGTAGATCCGACTCGCGGCCATGCATATCTGTCCTTGGTAAAGAAAAGATCCAATCACGCTGCCCTGCACTGCTTTCTCCAGTTCAGCATCCTTCAGCACGACTAGTGGGTTCTTGCCGCCCATTTCCAGAGAGTAACGTTTGGTATGCTTTCCACATAAAGCGCTGATGTGATGTCCGATGCGACTCGATCCCGTGAAACCGACCATGCGCACCAAGGGGTGGCATGTCAGTGTGTCGCCAATCTCCGCTCCATAACCAGTGACCACGTTGAACGCGCCGGCTGGAAATCCAGCTTCTGCAAATAAGGCGGCTACCTTCAAGGCTGTCACCGGTGCGTATTCAGACGGTAACAGAACTACGGTATTGTCGGTGGCCAGAGGCATTGCTGAGTGCTTGATGTCTTTGATCAAAGGGACATTGAAGGGGCTGATCCCTGCAATGACACCCAGAGGCTGGCGAATGCTCATGCTGAGTCGCCCAGAAGTATCCGTGGGTAGTGTTTTGCCAGTGAGTTGGCGAGTGGCCCCCGCTGCGGATCTCAAAATGCCTACCGAGGTTTCTACTTCTCGCTGAGCTTTCAGTAAGGGTGAGCCAACTTCATCCACTAGGATATCGATGAATTCGCTGGATTTGCTTTCCAATAGCTCCGCAGCCCGAAGCAACCACGCTTCGCGTTCCTTTGGCAATGATCTTCTGTATTTTTCAAAACTTGTATGAGCGGCTTGAACAGCGAGTTCAACGTCGGTCGCTGTACCACGTGCTACGTCTGCATAGACTGAGTCATCAATTGGATTGAGATCCGCGAAGAATTCGCCTTTGCTGGAAATGGTGTCTTTTCCCCCAATCCAGTGATGATGCTGAGTAATCGTCATCAAGTAAGTTTCCTGTTGTGGTGTCGGCTTGGATTAGACAGCAGGCCGGGTAGACTAGCCAAGGTGTCGGTTGGGTCGTTTGTGTATTGCGACTGCTAGCGAACAGATGACGCGTCAGAAGCATCGTTGATTGATCAATTGTTTCATTGCCGAAGCCTGCAAGGCGGCGGTTGGTCGAAATGCTGGAACGTTGATTGCCGGAATCACACTACCTGACTCTAAAGATGGTACTTTGGACGAACGAGCGAAAACAGTATGTGCAGAAAATGTGCAAGACGGCAGGTTCATCGGAAGTCGTTAATCCAACTCAGTACAGTTACCCAAGTCGCGAATGGTTCTCCTGAGGTCATCGGCTCTCCGGTGGATCCGAACAATTGAAGGGCAAGTTCTCTGACCAGCGATGCCAACGTTATCTTGTGAGCGGCATCTGAAGGTAACGAAGTTCGATGAAGTGTCTTGCTGACAGCTCAAAAGTTGGATTCGAGATTGGTTTTACTCGTTTACTGACGTTTGAGGTTATTCTCGCCACATCCAGTCTGAGCCAACGTTACGAGGGCAAGGTGGAACGAGGCCTCTGGAAATGACGAAACGTGTGTTGAAGTCAAGCAATCATTGCACGCCGTATCTGGCGCACTTGCACGCGGTGTCTTTAGTTGCGAACGCATCATTTGTTTTGCACATTGCGAAGCTGAGCACGCGTGAAGCAAAATACGGCAGTTTTTCTGAGTGTTTAGCAGTCAGGAAACATGGAAATTGGTCGGATCGGAAAAAGGGCGGTGCGAAACGAAATAGGCATGGGTTTCCTTTTCTTTGTCGGGCTTGGATACAGATTGCTACAGGAAACGAGTTGACCCGGACGTGTCAATGCGTGAACAATTTGACTAACTCTTGGCTCGGTTGAATTGGTTGTTTATGAATTTCCGTGTTCAGTTTCTTTGCGTATGCCTGATTCTTTTAGCGTTGCTGCTTCCATCGAGGAGTGTTGCCCAACGACATGAAGGATCTCATGCTTTTTTTGCGCTTGATCGTATCTCCGAGTTCAACCTGCGGTTCACAGAAGAAGAGTGGGGCAGATTGCAGCCAGCGAAAGAGCTTGATTGGGATGTTGGCGAAGCATTTGGCGAAATCATTACGGATGCCGCACACGGTAAGGAATTCCGAGCAAATGACGAAACTCGGCCTGGTTTAGGTGGCTATCTTGGTTTGAATCATCAATACGGTAAAGCTGATGTAACCATTGATGGTGAACGGCTAGCGAATGTTGGAGTGCGGTTTAAAGGGAACGGGAGCTTTCTGAGCGGAAGGGCGCTGGGGAAGTATTCATTTAAAATTGACTTCAATGAGTATCAAGAAGGTTTAAGCTTTGAGGGTTTGAAGAAACTTAATTTGCAGAGTTGTGCTGCAGATCCGTCCATGCTCCGGGAGGCTATTTCTTATGAACTGTTTCGGGAAGCTGGCATACCTGCCCCGCTGACGGGATGGGCTTCGCTGACGACAGATGTTGATGGTAAGGTCAGGAAGTGTGGCTTGTACCTGATAGTCGAGCAAGTCGATAAGCAATTTCTGAAGCGTACATTCGGGAAGTCCGATGGATTGCTTGTGAAGCCGAGCGCCTTTACCGCTTTCCCTTATCTGGGCGAGACGTGGGAGTCCTACGAGTCATACTACAACCCCAAGACGGAATCGACTCCTGAGCAGCAGCGACGACTCATTGAATTCGCCAGGCTGATTCACCTGAGTGACAAGAAGGAATTTGAAGCTCGGATTCAAGACTTTTTGGATGTAGATAGCTTTTTGTCATTCTTGGCGGTGAATGCAATGCTTTCGAATCTCGACAGTTTTCTCGGAGGGAGTCAGAACTACTATGCCTACCTCAGTCCGGAGACAAATAAAGTCCTGTTGATACCATGGGATTTGGATCACTCGTTTGGTTCCCTGGACATCATCGGGACGCCAGTGTCTCGATTGCACCATAGTATCAACCAGCCACATATCGGCTCCGGTAAAAATCGCCTGATTGAACGCATGTTGGATATGCCAGAGATAAAACAGGCTTATCTGACGCGAGTAGAACAGTTGCTGGATTCGGTGTTTCTGGAACAAAAATGGATCGGGCAAGTCAAGGCGGCGGCGGCAGTTGTTCGCCCAAGGCTTGATAAAGCGGCTAGGTTGCGTATGGAGGTTGCGATCACGGGTGAGGGTTCTGCGAAAAAGGGTTATTCACTCGAACAATTTGTCCGTCAGAGGCATGCTTCAATTCAAGATCAGTTAGCAGGGAAATCCGAGGGGCAGACGAATGATTTTGCCCAGCCGCTGGAGCCAAAATTAGTTATTCGTATCGCCGGATGGGGGCTAGCGATTGTCTTTGCAGGTTTCTTGAATTTGAGTGCCTGCATCTGGTCCTGCATTGCTGGTTTCCGTTCGGGTAAAAAGTGGGGGCTACTTAATCTGTTCATGTACCCGCTGCTGCCTTTGATCTTTGGCTTCTTGATTTCGCGAAATCTGGGCTGGCGGTCCGCGGTGATGACACTATTTTCCGTCTCACTTCTGATCGGTTTTGTGGTTCCATTCATTCAAACGATCAGGTCGCTTTGAGTACTTGTGTCATGAACGCATCGCAGGCATTTCGCGAGTAAATTTCGAATGCTTAAGCTGAAGTCTTTCGCTGCTATTCAGCTATTCTGCCTCGCTCCGCCGTCTGACCAGAGCCCAGCGGTGGCATTATGACAGCAGGGTTTTCCCAGGCGAGGATGGGCGCGTTCAGAACTGTCGAGAGCCGAGCATTCAAGAAACTTGCTTTTTTGGGCCAAAAAACCTATTTCTGAAGATGGCAGGTTGATGAGCCACAGGTATTTTCGGGGATCTTGGCGGCCACAGAAAAAAACGGCAGAGTGAACCTTTCGCGATTTCGAATTGTTCGTTACCCTACTCCTTCTTCGGTTTTCGAAGAAATCACTGAGGCGTCTTTCCCAACATACCTGGTGACAGGTGTAGGCGCCTTGCCGATGTGAATCGGGGCGTAGCTCAGCCTGGCTAGAGCGCCTGCTTTGGGAGCAGGAGGTCGCACGTTCGAATCGTGTCGCCCCGACTTTGAAACAAGGCTCGCAGTTCAATAGAGAATTGCGAGCCTTTTTTCGTTTGAGTCGCAGTCTGGCGTTGCTTCGCTGTGCAACCAAGGATTTGACGTAAGGCCCACATGCTGTGGCAGGATCCCCATCATTGCAAACACCCGCCTTTTTCCGCTGCTCTGCTACCCTGCGGCTCGGGGAGCTTTGGAGTCAGCCTGGTAGCCGTCTCTTGTCTGATGCGGTATCTCCCACCATCTTCAAGCAGCTGGTTCTCGCCAACGCCGCCGCTTCAACCCGT
>JAAHTH010001068.1_pt2 | contig 15328 bp, 5 predicted proteins | sample 6116091 | NCBI WGS metagenome assembly JAAHTH01 (sample SAMN13939990, study PRJNA603662) | sponge metagenome | isolation source: marine sponge | host: Mycale hentscheli | place: New Zealand | collected 2006
AATGGCTGAAGTTAAAAATGTTTTCATAAAGTCTAAGATGAATAAAGACTTAGACGATCGATTACTACCTAGTGGAGAATACAGGGATGCTATGAATATAGCTGTTAGTAAATCAGAGTCTTCAGATGTAGGTGCTTTAGAAAATATAGTAGGTAATCAAAGTGTTATAGATTTTTATAATTTCTTAGCTATTGATGATCTAATCTGTATAGGTTATTTAAGATCAGAAGACACCAATACTATATTTTTCTTTTTAACAGATAATTTAAAAGCAACTAATTCTCAAGGCGTTTATGTCCCTACAGCTAATAACTTTATAGTTAGTTACAATGTTTTAGAGGGTACAGCTCAAACACCAGCTAGTCCAGTTATTAGACTTAAAGGAGCTTATTTAAATTTCTATGAAGGAAATCCTATATATGGGGTTAATCTTATAGAAAATTTATTATTTTGGACAGACAATAGAAATCAACCAAGAAGAATAGATGTATCAAAACCAGAATCATATTATTCAAATGAAGATCAAATATCAGTTGCTTCTTATAATCCATATCAACCCATAGATGTTTGGCAAGAAAGCGCTTTAGCACCTGGTTTTTATGAAACAACAATGAAAGATGTCATCAGTGAGTTTTTTCCAGGAGGTGGTCAATTATCACCTAATTCAACAAATACAGGTACTGATTTTACGTGTGTTATAGGGGGTATACAAGGAGTTCCGAAAGTTGGTGATAAATTAACTTCAGATGTTGTAGGTTTTCAGGAGGCAACTATAACGGCTATAACGTTTCCTACTCTTCCGGCTGTAAATTATACTTTTACTACAAACGTAAGCCAAACATATACAGCTGGAGATGAATATAAATTTGGGGCTAACCCTTATTATGAAGAAAATTTCCAAGGTGATCCAGATTATTTAACAGATATATTTGCTAGGTTTAGTTATAGATTTCAATTTGAAGACAACACATATTCTATAATGGCGCCATACACTCAAGAGTGTTTTATACCTAAACAAGATGGTTATTTTTTAGCTCAACGTTCTTTTGACGATCCTCCAGTGGTTCTATCTGAAGACATGGAAAACGCTTATAGAAGTACTGTTGTTCAGTTTATGGAAAACAAAGTTAACCAAATAGGTCTTAGAATACAACTACCTTTTATTGGAGATGATTTAATTAAATCTTTAAAACTACAAAACGTACAGATACTATATAAGGAATCTGATGCTCAAGCTATACAAGTAGTAGATACTATACCAGCTTCCACCGTGGCGGCTGTAGCAGGTTCTACGAGTTTATTTGAATATATGTATAACTCTACTAAACCTTTTCAAACACTACCAGGTGATGAAGTAGTTAGAGTTTATGATAAAGTACCTGTTAAAGCACTTGGCCAAGAAATAATAAGCAACAGGATAGTATATAGTAATTTTCAAACAAAGCACTCGCCTCCTGATTCTATAGATTACAATGTTAATGTTACGCCAAAATCTAGCTTTAGTATAGATGACACCAGTATACCTGATCAAACGCCGGTACAATATACTACTAGTATTATAGAGTATCCTAATCACTCTTTAAAACAAAATAGAAATTATCAAGTTGGTTTTGTTTTATCTGATAGATACGGTAGAACTTCTACCACTATATTATCTAATGACGGTAGTGATTCTGTAAGCAGTTTATCTACAGTTTTTAATCCTTACAGAAACCCATCTCCTCCACAACAAGATCCATCAGCATCTGTTTGGCCAGGTGATTCTCTAAAGGTTAATGTTAACAATGTTATACCGGTAGAGCCTATATTAGATGATACTAATTTTTACCCAGGCGTTTATAATGGTGACCCTACAAGTGATGACTACAATCCACTAGGTTGGTATTCCTATAAAATAGTAGTAAAACAAAACGAACAAGATTATTATAATGTATACTTACCTGGTATACTAAATGGTTATCCAGGTCAAACAAGTAATCCTCCAAGTGGGGTTGACTTAATACCGTTTCCAGTCGGTGAAGAAGGTTACACAGCTAACATTGTTTTAATTAATGATAACATAAATAAAATACCTAGAGATTTAAATGAGGTAGGACCAGAGCAAAGACAATTTAGAAGCTCTGTAAGATTGTTTGGTAGAGTTACAAACTTACCAGGTGGTAGTGGTACTATAATTATAGTAGGTGATCAAAACAAGCAATACTATCCGGGTAGAAACTCAGACACAGTTGTTAACATAGGTACTACAACAGATTCAAACATGGTGTTTGAAACTTTAAGCACTTCTGGTCAGGAAAACTTATATCAAATAGATACTCAACCTTACATAGCTAGATTAAGTACTTTTAGCACTATTGGTCAAGTAACTGGTACAATGAAACCTTTTTTAGCTGTTTATGAAACTGAACCTACAATATCTAGAATAGATATATACTACGAAACAACAACAGCTGGTTTAATACAGGATTTAAATTATGTTGTAGAAAACAACACATCTATAGCGAGTGGCTTACAAGGTTTTAACTTTTTATTAAGAGAAGATGCTGTGTTATATAATGGAGAAATAACAGGTGCGCCATTTACAGACAACAATGGAAATGTAATTCCTTCAAATTTATTCCCAGGTCTACAAGGACTAGGTGATGTTTTTGATAGACCACAAGTACAGCCAGCTCAAACTGTAGCTAGATTTGAAAAAGCTACTTTTCAAGGCGATGGCACAAAGCTTGTTGGAACTACTGCTATAGGCGCTAATGGCACAACAGCTATAGTATCTGAAGTAATAGAACAAAATAATTATTGGAGAGTAACAATAATAGGTGGTGGTACTTTTCCTTCACCAGGTACGGAAATAAAATTTGCTGGAATATCTAAGTTAAATATAAATGGTAATTTCTGGCCTATAGATGCCGGTGGTACTGCGTTAGAGTATTCAAGAATAGGTTTAGATGCAAATAATCAACAGCTATTTTCAGTTACAGACAATAATAATTTAGACGTAACAGATCACTTTCAAATAATAAGAGTTGCAAAAGGTGACGCAATGCTAGATAATAGTGCAGCTGTATATCCACAAGACACCTATTACTTAGCTACAAAAGATAAATATTTTTTACACGATGGCTTTAATAGTCCAGCTAATAATTATACATTTCAATTCTCATTACAACAAACAGATGCCGCAGGTGTTCCTGTAGATTCAAATGGAGATCCTACTACACCTACTGTTTTTAACATAAGTAACAATCAACTATTAAATGTAACACCTGTTATAAAAAACTGCGAAGGTAATTATAATTTTGCGTTTCAACAGGGGCAAGGGCCAACTGGCCCATCAACACCTACGGGTGCTAATTTACCTATGGTTGATTTTATTGGAGATAATGGTTCAAATGTAAATAATTTAGTTCCTTTGCAAAATGGGAACTTTATGTATGAAGACGCTTTAACATGGACTATACAATCACTTGGCGGACCTGGAATTACCACTGCTTGTAGCAATAGTAGTACATGTGGGCCATTTAGTATAAGCAACTATCAAGACCCAGCAACTGGTAAAAGATACGGTAGATTAATACAAGATGGAACAGCTATAGGTTCTTACACTATGACTATAAGATGTAGTGATTCAGGTGGTTTATTTACAGAATGTTCTTCACAATATATATTTGGTGAAACTCCCTTAGTTGGTTCTTTTTTAGGACAAACCATTGGTGGTTTTGGTAAAGGTGTTGGGAACGCTATTACTATGTTGTTTATTAATCAAGCACAAGGTTGGAACGCGAATTCAGGAAATAATGCGCAAGGATTTGTGGTAATTCCCCCTATATCTGGAACTGGTTCTCAATCAACAGTGCCTTCTAGTCCACCTTACGGAAGTTCAACCTCAACAGAAACAGCAGCTGATTGTGCTCAACAAATCGTACCTGCTTCAAGTACAAACGCTAAATATAGAAGTGAAATTAGATGGGTGGCACCACCTGCTGGACAAGGCTATACAAACAAACAAGGTATACAAGCTGGAACAGCATATGTAGCCGTATCAATGATAGGTGCCAATGCTGATACATTTTGTTCATCATCATCAACTGGTGGTAATCTTGGTGGTGGTAATCTTGGTGGTGGTACTAATTCAGGTATAAGCAGTGGAACTAACACAGTTAAATATGTTTTTGGGTCATTTAATATAGATTATAGATTAAACAGTAGCCAAGCTTGGACTCCAGCTGTAGATTTAAACGGTGATATATGTGGTGGACCCGCGCAAACAGGGGCAAATATTTCTAAAGGAACTTGGGAACACGATAATAGTCTTGCAAATTTTGAATACGGTCAATTAAAAAATAATGGATATCCTAGCACTTTTTCTTCAGGAATTAATGGTAATTGGCTTGTTGATATTAACGGTCAAACTCAGAGTACAAACCAATTTTACGAATGTGTAGCATCCAGGGTGTTTGCTTTTGATGTACCTGGAGAATATAGAATAATGACACAAAACCTAGTTACCAACAATTGGGATTGTAATAATACTATATGCGCTGGTAATTTTGAACAAGGTAGTGGTTCATCTTCTGGTACAGGCGTTGGTAACTATGGTATGGATAGATTTAATATAAAGTATGGTGATTTTTATTATGACTTTGGACCTAATAGAGCTTTTGCATATAAAGTTTCTTCTAGTAGTTCTCCTTTTGCTGGCGCTACAGTTTATGCAAAAGAACCTTTGTTTAGATACGTTAGTCAATTTTATACAACTCCAGATCTTTTAACTAAAAAGACTTTTAGCTCAGGTACTAATAATTATTATGTAACAACTTTTGCTTCTAACGGAACAAACTGGAGCGCCGCGGCTAATTGGAATAACCAGAATCCTGGTTTTCCTGATTGGGGTTGGGAGTATTCTCAAACAAGCGTACAAAATACCCAGCTCAATAGAAGCGATCAAGAGTTAAGACAATGGAAAATGGATATAGATTCTACTGGTGGCGTAGTGCTTGGATCTCAAATTCCTTTAACCTAATTTATTAAAAAAACAAGTGATAATAATATATGGCTGCAATAATAGAAGTTAAATATTTCAACACCTTCTTATTAAAGAAAGTTAATGATCCAACACAAACAGGTAGAAACGCTGGTTTTCCTATTTATGATGGATCTAGAGGTATACCACAACAGATAGGTGGTTACCCGCTATTTGCTACTGTTAGTGTTGACAACAACGATTGGGCTATAGAGGAATCAAGAATAAGAGGAGGGTATAATAACACTTCAGTATCTCTTGGTGTAAAAGCTTATTTAGTAGAAGACGAGCCAAAAGGAGCTGTAAGAGGAAACGCTTTAATATACTCTGGTATATATAACTCCAGAACAGGTATAAACAATACTAACGTGTTTAGCGTTGGTGAGGATATAACTAAAGCTGCAGATCCAGCAAACGGTAGTATACAAAGATTGTACGCTGAAGATACAAACTTGATTATATTTCAAGAAAATAAAGTTAGTAGAGCTTTAATAGATAAAGATGCTATATATACTGCCGAAGGTGGTGGAGTACCTGTTAGTCAATTACAACTAGTTATAGGTCAAATAATTCCTTACGCTGGTAATTATGGAATAAGTAAAAACCCAGAAAGCTTTGCTGTTTATGGATATAGAAAATATTTTTCTGACATGGACAGGAATGCAATGCTAAGATTATCTCAAGACGGTATAACAGAAATATCTAACTACGGTATGTTTGATTATTTTAGAGATAATTTAAGCGCTGTTAATGAGACTAGTAGAAATACTGGTAAAATTATTGGCGGATGGGATATGCATCAAAAACAATATACAGTTTCATTACAACCATTTAATGGTAGTTCTCAAACTTTAGGATTTGATGAAACAGTTTTAGGTTGGCCTAGTTTGTATAGTTATAAACCTAGCTGGATGTTTAGTTTAAAAAGTAAATTTTATTCTATAGGACCAGATTCAAATTCAGGTTACATAAACTTATGGGAGCACAACAAAGGGTTAAGAGCTAATTTTTATAACACTCAGTATGATTCGTATTTAACTTTTGTCTTTAACCCTAAAGTTAGTTTATCTAAAAACTTTAAAACAATAAACTACGAAGGTAGTAACGGTTGGGGAATAACTCAATTTGCAAGTGACTCTACTGGGCCAGATGAGTTTAATACAAATTACGTAAACTACAGTGATATTACTAATTTTGTTGATAGTTACTATGAAGGTGAGTATGTTATAAACCCAGCTGACGGTCAAGCTGTTGACAGGTTAGATTATCAGTCTGTATTTGGTACACCTAATCCTGGTTTGCCAAGAGAGTTTGCTGGTTTTGATAGAAAAGAAAATAAATACTTTGCTAATCTAATAAACAACACACCAGCATCAGAAGCTGAAATTGTTTTTGGAGATTCAATGACAGGTATAAAAGGTTATTATTGTACAGTTACAATAAGAACAGATTTATCTACAGACATAGGTGGTGTTAAAGAATTATTTGCTGTATCATCTAATTACGTAGAATCGTCATATTAAATATAATAAAATGAAAATAAAAAGAATTACAGAAGCTGACTTTAATACTATAAGTCAGTGGTGGTTAGACTGGGGACAGCCCATACCTGATCCTGATTACTTGCCTAGCGATGGTACCGGTGGTTATATAGCTACAAAAAACGGTGTTCCTGTTGCTGCAGGTTATTTATATTTTACTAACGCTAGAATAGCATACGTTGATTTTGTTATTTCTAGTAAAGAATATAGAGATAAAGACAGAAACGATATAATAACAAAACTTATAGATTACATGGTGCAACATGCAATAAGCATAGGTTGTAAATTTGTATGGGCTACATCAGCCGAAAAAGGTATTGTTGACAAGGTAAAAAATTTAAAATACAGTGTGCTAGATAAAAAGCACTCTATAATATACAAATATGCATAATTATGGGAGGAGTAGCTAAAGGCGTGGTTGGTGCAGTTGGAGCGATAGGTGCTGGTAGAAGAGCCAGACGAGCTCAAAGACGTGCCGCACGCGAGCAAAGACGTCGAGAGGCAGAATTAAAAAGTTTGGAAGATAGCAGACAACCTGCTATAAATCCATACGATAACTTTACTAACTTAAGTGGTTTAGCAGAGAATTTATCTAGCATGATAACAAATCCTTATGCTAATCTAGGTGTTGCAACTCAGGCAGCAGAAATGCAAGCTGAACAGGCTGATATATCTTTAGCTAATACTCTTGACACATTAAGAGCTACTGGTGCAAGTGCCGGTGGCGCTACAGCTTTAGCTCAAGCAGCTTTACAAAGTAAGAAAGGTGTTGCAGCTAGTATTGAATCTCAAGAAGCTCAAAATGAAAAAATGAGGGCAGCCGGGGAGTCACAAATGCAGCAAATGAAAATGGCTGAAGGACAAAGAATACAAAACATTAACATATCAGAGGGTCAAAGAATGCAACAGGCAGATGCTCAAGGTAGAGCATTTAAATTCAACACTGTTGAATCGCGTGAGGTTGCTAAAATGAATAGAGTAGCAGGTCTTGCTGATAGAGCATATGGTGAAAAAATGCAAGCTGGTAGAGATAGAGAAGCTGCAACAGGCCGTTTGTTTGGTGCTATAGGTGGTATAGCCGGAAGCATAGGTAATCCATTCGCGGCAGCCACAGGAGGTTAATATAAAAAAATATAAATATGAGTTACGAAAACCCAGCGGGTCCATCGGGCGGTAGTCCAGGAAGTTCCTATTTCGATGCTTATGATAAAGCATCAGGCTTATCAGAGCAAGAGAGAGCAAATAGAGAAAGAGTAAGACTACAAAAAGAAAGAGATCGTCAGAATCAAATAGCTAACATGCAAAAAATGCAGTATGATGTTGATATGGCGCAAGTCAAAACTCTTCAGGTGTTAGATAAAATAGAAAAACCTGACGGTTTAGACAATGAGGTAACAGCTATATTGAGAGATAGAATAAATGTAGCTTCAGCAGCTCAAATGTATTTAATGACAGATTTTAGTGATGACAAAAAAAGACAACTAGCTAAACAAGAAATAGCTAATTATCAAAACTTGTTAAACCTAACAACTAATTTTGCATCAAGCTGGGACGATGTTACAAAGTATTGGCAAGAACAAAACGCTAACATAGGTAAAACAATAGCGTTACAAGGTGATTCAGCTCTGTATGAGCCAGAAGCAAATCAATGGTTGATAAACGCAATGTCTGGTAAAATGCCAAGTGCTAATATAGCTTTAACCTACGATAAAGATAAAAATGATTTATTTTTAAAAGTAAGTGGTAAAGATGGTAATGGCAATATTATGCCTACAAGAACAATATCAGCTAACGCTTGGATGGAGTTGGACGATAGTGATGATAATGATTTTATACAGGAAATACCTCAAATATCACAAGAGTTTCAAGCTATGTTAGGACCTAATGATTTTAATTTAATAAACAGCAAGGGTGGTTTAAATCAGGAATTAATAACAAATCAAGAACAAACAGTTACTTCTAATACTGTTAATAAAAGAAAAAGAAGTGATACAACTTCTACAGCCCAAACAAGAACTACTTATAATTTAGGCATGGAAGAAATAGGGCCCTTACCTAGAATGGTTCAAGAAGCAAATAAAAAAGTTGCTGGTGCTATGAACTCTTTGAATGATGCTAAAAACTTTTATGAATACAATTTAGGCATGTTGGACAGTAAAACAGGGCCTAAAAGTTATGGAGAATTTTTAGAAGTAGTAGAAAACAGTGAAGCTGTCACAAGTGGACAGCGCACAGTTGAGCAAGAGGCTAAAGCTAGAATGTCTAGAATTTTGATAGATCAAACACTAGGAACACTAGGTTTAAAATCAGATGATGAAGGTGTTAGTGGAGTATACTACAAAGACACTCCATTAGTTACTAAAAATGAAACACAAACTGGAGATGGAAAAGGTACAACTAGTAGTGGTAAGTTAACTGAATCAGAAAGAAAAGCAAAAGCTAATAACATAACTATTGATAGAGCTATAAACTCTGGAGACTTAACTCAAGTTTCAGAAATGAATGATATTAAAATATCTAGAGGAGGCGCTGCTAATTATTACACAATAACCAAATCAGAACCATTAGCTAACGGTGATTTTAAAGACATAGTTCAAGAACTTTATATACCTAAAGGAGATACTAGTAGTAGAGGCGCGGTACAATTGAAAAGAATATTAGGTTTAACAGAAGGTAGAGATTTTAGCTCTGTTGAATATGATCCCAACGAAAACGCCTCCGCAAATGTTGCTCAAGATATCTTAAACAGCCTATCAGCGTTAGAAGATGATGAGGGTATACCTAGTTTATTAAATAAAAAAATAAACGTAAAAGGTAAACTAATGAGTATAAAAGATTTAACAAATCAAATTGAAGGATTTGAAATCGATGATACTAATTTTAATCAATTAGCTTTAACAGTACCTGGAATAGGTAAAACAAAATACTCTTTACCATTAAGCGAAGCAGACAAAGAGAGTATAATGATAGAATTAGAAATAGTAGCATTAGAAAACCTTTAAAAATATAATTAAATGGATATATATGTAGATGCAAATGGCAGAGAAATATCTGCTGATAAATTCAAATCTCAATACGGTGATGATTGGGAGGCTCAAGCTAAACGACTAGGCTTTACGTTAAAAAAAGCAGACAGTGTTGCAACAGAGGATGTGGCTGTAGCACTGGTGGATCCGGTAACATCCGAGAATATGGAATTAGATTCGGTAGGCACAGCTTCGGTTGGAGATACACAATTAGACAGGCTTGCGAAGGCTCGTGCAAAAAAGAATGCAGTTGTAAAAATTGAGCTACCTAAAAATAGAGACTACGGTACTATTTTTAATATTCCAGAATTTAAAAGTCAATCAAACAAAGATATAGCATCGGCTTACTCTCAAATGTATGGTGGTGTAAATGGAGGCTTTGAATTTGATTACGACAAAAACAATATAAGTATAACAGCTTTAAATGGTAATACTATAAAAGTAAGGACAACACAACTTAGTCCAAGCGACATGGTAACAGCAGCTTCTGGATTAGACTTTACTGGTGGTTTAAACAACCAAGTTGATGATAGTCAAAAGTTAATAAATAATTTTCTTAAAGATAATTTTGATGAAAAATTAAATATAGAAAATGAAAAAAACATTGATGACTTTGAAGGTTCTATAGCTATTAATTTAGAGCAGTTAAGTTATGATTTTGCCAATGAAAATGATATAGCTTATGATCCAACAATGATGATTAAATCATTAATGGATAAAGATGGCTTTAGAGATTACATGAGAAAAAACCTTATTGAAAACTATGCCGCTAATAGAAGCGTTTCTGGATCTGGTTTTTTTGGAGGTATAAACCCAGAAGACGTAGGTTTAACAGGTTCTCAACCAGATGCTATAGTAGATAGAATGCTACAACAAGTAGCTACTAGAGAGGTTGAAATGAACAATTATAATATTATAAAAAAAATCGTTAAACCTCTTCAAGATGCTGGTAATTGGTTAGAAGCAAGTAATAGAGAAAAGTTACAGCACATACAAAGTATAACTGATCCTGAAGAAAAACAATTAGCTCAGTTAAATAATAGAATAAGAGAAATACAAAACTTATTAAACGAACCAACAGGCGGTTTAGAAAACTCTACAACAGGAGATTTAACAGATGAATTAGAAAAGTCTATAAAAGCAAGTAATTTAATACTAAAAACTATAGTAGATAGAGATGCTGAATTTTTATTTGCGCCAGACGGAACTAGAATAACTAAAGGTCTTGCTAAGATAGGTGGTATACAAGTAGTTGATTTAACAGAAGACTATAACATAGCTAAAGTAGAGTTAAAAAAGAAATTAGATACATCTGACTTTCAAACGATACAAAACGATTACAGAATACACTTAGCTGAATTTAGTGGATTTCAAGATGATATAAATACTCAAAAGTTTGATATTAAAATCAAAGCTAATTTCATGCAAGAAGGTTCGGTGTTAGCTGAAAAATTAGCCGCTAGAGGTTATTCTATAACTGACGCTAACAACACTATGCCAGAGTATGTAACAGAAGGTGTTATAAAAGGTGTTACATTAAAAGACTTAATGGCAGTTTATCCTGGAAATGCTTTAGAAAAAATACAAATAAACAAGCCTGAAACTAAGCCAGGTGAAGCTACTATATCTATGAATGATCTAGAAGGTTATGTTGAAAACACAAGACAGACTCAAAGAAGATTATCTACAGAACACGCTGCTTGGAAACAATTGTATTTATTAAATGTAGATCCAGGTTCTATAAAAGCTAGTGATGTAGTTAGTCAGGGTGGTAATTTTGTAGCAGGTGTACTAGATGCTTTACCCGGTCAAGGTGAGTTTGGTCCAGGTAGTTTTAGAAGAGATTATTTATTTAGAACAGATAGAGATGATTTGAATGACGCTGAGGCTTTGTTAGATAAAATAAATACAACACTAGATGAAGGCCAAGATCCTTTTACCATGTCTGCAGAGCAATTAGATTCTTTTGAAGAAGGTTTTGGAGAACAGTTTTGGACTGGGTTAGGAGGTTTTGTTCCTATGTTAGCAGAGCTTGGTGTTGTTACTTATGCTACTGGAGGCATGGGTACAACTTTAGGTATAGGTAATTATTTAAGTAAATTAAAAAATGTTACTTACTTAGCTAATGCTGGTAAAAACTCTGTTAAACCACTATCACAAGCTATAGTAGCCGCAAGAGCTAAAAAAGCTAAAATGACTATAGACGCTTATGCTAAATCAAAAGGACTAACACAAGTAAGTGGTAGCGCGTTTAACAAAGCACAAGCTTTAATTATACAAGGACTTCAAGAGGAAGGTAAAATGGCTTTATTAGATCCACTGTTTGGCGTAGATATGCCTACTGGTGCTGGTTTTGGCTTTGTAGTTGGTGGTCACGCTATGAGAAAAATACTACCTACTAATCTTTTTAAAGGTTTTGCTGGAGCATCTGCGATGAATACTGCTTTAGAAAAAGGTTTATACTCAGGTCTTGGTGGTGCAGCTGGTGCACAAACAGCAGCTCCGTTAGAAGCTATGATAGCATCGGCTCAAAACAAAAAAGAATTTGAAACTTTTGTAGAAGAAAAGTATGGAGACATGGAAGACTGGGCTAAGCATACTTTAATGGAAGTATTACAGTTCAGCATAATAGGTTTAACCCATACTAATAAAGCTGACAGAAGATTAAGCGTACAGTCAAAAAGAAATTTACTGTTAAGAACAGATAAAGAAATAACAAGTAGATTAGAAAAAGGAGAAACTACAGAGCAACTTGGTGATCAATTTCAATTAAGAAATGAATTAATAAAACAAATAAGAGTAGCTGAAAACAGAGAAAGATTTTTAGATAAAAATATATTAGCTGCAGATACTCAAGGTTTATTAGAAAGGTTTAATAGAAGTTATATGAAAGAAAATGGTGGTGAACCTGCTTTTAATATGACAGTCTCTACAAATGGTAGAGGTATGAAACTAGGACCAGGTGAAGCAGCTGCTGTAACAACTCGTAATGGAAAACTACACGTAAGTGTTGATGTATCTAAAATGAATGAAGGTACTTTGCCTCATGAAATTTATCATGTTGTTATGCGTAAGATGTTTGCTAAAGATGTTGGCGTGCAAAAAGCGCTACAAGACATGTTGGCTAAGTCTGTGTCTAAAATGAAGTTTGAATCTATAGATCCTAGAACAGGTGAAATAACTAAGATAGACAATTTGTCTGAGGCTATAAAAGAAGCTTACGAAAAAACTCAAGATAAAAATTCTACTTTTGAAGAGTTTAATGCTAACTTATTAGACTTACTACAAAGACCTGAGAACAAACAGAGAGTACTTGATAGTGGTGTGCTTGGTAGTTTAAAACAAAACATTACTACTTTTTTAGAGAAAGCTTTAGAAGGAACTGCGTTGCAAAATGTATTACCTAAATTAAACAATCCAGATGCTGTTATTAGATTCATGCAAAGGTTAGGGCAAGATTTTGCTAAAGGTAATTACAGCCCTAAGTTAATGAACAGGTTTGAAGGCATAGAGTTTAACGGAAAGAAACTTATAGATTATAAGACTGGTGAAACTTTAGGTATAGATAAGGTTGCTCAAAGAGAGTTAAATCAAAAATCAAAAGATATTTCTAACGAAAACAAAAAAGCTTTTGAAGAGTTTGAGAAAACAGGTAATAAAACAGATCTTATAGGTAAGGTATATGAAAACAACCAAGGTTTAATACAAGAATTTATAAACACAAAGTTTAAAGAAGGCTTAGGTATTACTAGAGAGATGTTTGAGATGGAGGTTGGTACAGAGATATATGATAAGATACTTAGTACTTACTTAAAAAGAGGTAAAGAAAATATAGATGTTCCGTTTGGTGCATATGCTAGACAAGCTTTGTTTGGTGGTGGTAATTTTGGAGGTGGTAGACTTGGTAATATATTAAAAAGACTAGGACAAGAAGGAGATTTATTTGGCAGAGATCTTGATAGTAAAGAAGCCCAGTCTGTTATGGCTGAAACAACTAGAGACTTTGATGCTAAAACAACAAGACAAGTAAAATTAACAGATCCTAAAGATTTAAAGTTTACAGATCCCTCTGTTATGGGTAAATTAATAGAGGCAATAGGTAAAGACAATATAGCTTTAGACCTTGCATCTATGGATTACAAGTCATTGAGACCAGGTCCTGAATTAGCTAAAGCATGGGGAGAAGCTTTTGGTTTAAATCCAAAACTACTATATGATATAGCTAAAACAGGTACTAAAAAAGGCAAAGAGGTTAGTGCTGCTCAAACTGTTAACATAAACGAAAACGCAGCGTTTAGAGAGTTGAGAAGTTTTATAAATAAAAATGCTGAACTTGTAAAAAATATTATACCGGAAGCTTATCAACAAATAGGTGGTAAATCTACTGGTGTACCTAATAATGTTTTAAAGCTGTTCTTTAATAAGGTAAACGGCAAGTGGGTTAAAAGAAAAAACATAAGCGCTAAAGAAATATCTGAAGCTATGAAAGCTCCTGACGACGCTGTTCTTTATAGGTCTTCACAAGCTACAACTATAAAAGGTATTAATAAATTAATCTTTCAAGGACTAGTAAATAATGTTAGTAGAGGAGAGATGAAAGCTAAAGGAGCCACAGCTAATGAGTTACAAAGAGTTGCTGATGGTAAAAATCCTAGACTAGCTCAAAAGATAATAGGTGAACTACAAGGTGTTAATGGGTTAAACGAAATAACTGTAGCTAGATTAGTTGGTGCTTATATAAAAGACAAAGAAGCTTTAAGGAAAACAAACCCAACATTTGTAGAAAGGCTTGAAGCTGAGGTAATTAAAGACGCTACTAAAAGAGCTGAAGAAGGTAAAGCTGACGCACCTACATTTAAAAAAGCTCCTAAAGCTGATATGAAAATAGCTGAAGCTAGTGGTGCGCCAAAGGGTGTTAAGATAGAAAACATTATAGACGGAGTAACTGGCAAATCAATGCGTAGCACTCAAGGTAGTATTTCTTTATTTGACACAGCTAGAATAGAAGGTTTCTTTAAAAAGATAGAAGACTTAGCAAAATATTATCCTAAAAATTTAGCAGCCTTTTTAAAGACTAAAGAAACTTTATTACAATCTTTTGGTAGTAGTAGTAGAGGTACTGGTAGAAATGTTGGTCCTGATAATGCTAAAATAACTACAGATGGTAATTTAATGTCAGAAAGCCCTGTTAGTAAAAACCAATACAAAAGAATAATTGATAATCTTGGTGAAAAATATTCAGGTGAAGTATTTGATAATATAAAACCAGGAGATTTTATGACTGAGTCTCAACAAAAAAATGCTTTAAAAAAGTATTTTGATACTAATGACTTAAGCGCACTTAAAAAATATATAAATGCAAACGACAATGCTTACAAGGCAGATGTGTATTATGCTATGGGTGTCATTAAACAAAAGTATCTATATGATGCAAAAACACCAGCAGAGTTTGAATCAAGGGCAAGAACTATATATGATTTAGCCGCAGCCAATTCCAGCACTATACAAGGTTATGGTAGACAATTAGTTCCTATTATGGCTATTAAAAAAACGGGTAGTACAGGTGCAATGAAACTTGAACATTTAAAATCTTCTTTAGAGCAATCAATGCAAGAAGCAAAAGCTATAGTAGAAGGTAGATGGGCTAAAGATGGTAAAGATATAATGAACAATTATAAAGGTGTTATATCGTTTAAAAAATATTTAGATATTATAGATAAGCTAGGTGGTACAACTAA